>CETG01187766.1_pt1 | contig 17100 bp, 13 predicted proteins | sample 361471 | NCBI WGS metagenome assembly CETG01 (sample SAMEA2622696, study PRJEB7988) | marine metagenome | isolation source: saline water (ENVO:00002010), including | reverse complement strand
CACCAATAACTATAAGTTTTTTCTTATTCTCATTAAAAGCTTTGACCGCTAAATCGTGTCTTTTATATTTTGTGCTTTGTCCAAAAAGTAAATAATAATCATCAATTGTATTTGAAATTGAAAAGTTTTTTGTATCAACAGGGGGATAAATAACTTCTGAAGTTCTTCCCCAAAATCTGCGAATTCTTTTTTTAACGTAATGAGAATTTGCAACAAAAAAATCTACTCTTTGCGCGGAATTATAATCCCATTTTCTTAAATAATTAATAAATGGTTGAATAATTTTTCTTTTCATCCCTTCTCCAAAGTATTCGCTTTGCATATCCCAAATATACCTCATTGGAGTATGGGTATAGCATATATGTGGTATATGTGATGGTACTTGGATACCCTTTGCAGGACCAGATTCACTTGATATGACTACATCAGCAGATTTAACTTTAATATTCTTTAACGCAAGTGGGTATATGGGTAAATAATGTCTATAAAATTTTTCTACAAATGGTAGATTATTTATCAGACTTGTCTTATATATTCTATCAAGAATTGGCTTTGATATTCGTTTATTACTATAATAATTAGTTATTATTTTAGCCTCAGGAAAAAGATCTATCATTTGTTCTAAAACTTTTTCTCCTCCTCGCATACTATTTAACCAATAATGCACTAAAAATACTTTCATAAAAGTTGGTGAATTATTTTATCAAGATTTTTAATTACTCTTTCAGCTCTAGAATACCAAGTAAACCAGTCATGTATAATTGCTACTTTCATATATTATATATTACTGATTATTTTTAGCATTTTAGTTGCGGAATATTCCCAACTGTATTTGTTTACTTGTTTAAAACCTTTTATTATGAGATCGTTTGCTGCATTTTTATCGTTAATTATAAAATTAATTTTTTTTTGTATATCATTAATATCTATTGGATCTATATATAATGATGCATCACCACATATTTCTGGTAAAGATGACTTATTTGATACTATCGTAGGACATCCGCAGGCCATAGCTTCTATTGGAGGTATACCAAAACCTTCATAATATGATGGATGAATTAAAGCTTCTGCATTAGAATACAAATTGATAAGCTCAAAGTCATTAATATCTTCAAAAAATTGTATATTTTTTTCCATATCTGTGGGTAATTGCTCATCTATTAAATTTTTATTGATTTTTCCAACGATATAAAGATTTATATTCTTATTTTCAATTAATTTGAATGCATCAATTAAAGATCGAAAATTTTTTTGCTTTGTTATAGATGAAACAGCTAATATATATTTTTTTTGATTAGTTTTCTTTTTTGGTTTAAAATTTTCATTACAAGCATTATAGATAACTTTGACATCTTTAACAAAATTATAGTGTCTCAATATTTCATTTTTTGAAAATTCGCTAACTGTGAATATTTGTTTACTTGACAATAATAACTTTGGAATAATAAAGTTATAATATTTTTGAAATAAAAAGGAAAAATTTTCAGGATATATTTTAAATGCAATATCATGAAGGGTAATGATCTTATTCTTATAAAATAAAGGAGCAGTATTACAAAAGTTAAGTAAAATAGGATTGTTCTTTTTATTTAAATAGATTGGAAGAGTAATTTGTTCCCAAAGATGTCCTTTTAATTTTCCAATACACTTTACGTTTAATTTTTTAGCGATATCATGCTGTATAATATTTTTAGGAGATATGACACTAATATTTTTATTTAATTTTAATAGTTCCTTAGAAATTTCAATTGCATAACGTTGGACTCCTGTTATCCTTTGAGTTAAAAACCTTGCATTAATTACTATGTCCATATTTAATTTAAGAAATTGAATTTTGATGTTTATAAAATAATAAAATAGATAACCAATAAGTAGGTTCATTAGTTAATTGATAAAAGATATTAAAAAATAACAAAGCTATAATTAATGGTAAGAATTTATTTCTTATACCTATTAATAATGGGTAAACAAAGCTTATAAATGTAAAACACAAAAAAGCAAAGGCTCCATTCTCAATAAAAATTGATATATACTGAGAATGAAAATTACCATATTTAGAACCACTCCAGTAATATCCATCGGTTAATAGATAAGACACACCATGTCCAACTCCTAAAAAGAACAACTTTATTTTTCCAAAAATTAAGTTTATACCTTTCTTTATTAAGTCAAAATGTATACTCGATGATGCCGTATTGGTGCTAAATCTTTCTTCGATTACAGGCTCAAGATGAATTACACCCATGCTATTTAGATGCATTAAAACAATAATAATACTAATAATTGGGATAGAGAGATATTTAATTAATGCAGTATTTAAAATGTGTTTTTGATTTAAAATAGAATAAGTCAAAAAAAGAATAAAAATAAATAAGTATGTTGATCTAGATAACGTTATTAAGATCATAAAAAAATTCGTAGTTAAAATTAATCCACTAAAACTAATTTTTTTTCTATAAATCCATATTATGTATGTGAAGAATGATAGTACAAAACCACCTCTATTAACATCACTTGAAAAACCGCCAAGTCGAGGTATATAAAAAGATAATGTATTTGGTTCAAAATTGATTTGTGGAATATCAATTTCTATAAATCTTATCCATGTCATAAGAAGAAAAATATTAAATATTAAATATAAAATGGTTCCAATTATGCTAGAAAAAATAATATTTGATTCTAAATTAATTGAATCAATGGAAGATAAAATGATTACAAATGTTATTATAATTAGTATTAGTAATACAAAACGTTTTGATGACATGATAACATCTGAAGAAAAGATACAACTTAATAAAACAAATAAAAGAAAGGTTGAAAATGCAATAAAAAACCAAGGGTCTTTAAGAATCCAATAAAGATTTATTTTTTTCAAATAAAAAGTAAATATAAAAACAAAGAAGATTATTGAAAAAAAAATAAAAAGTGTAATATTAAAAGAATCAATAATATTTGCGCCTAAATTAATCCTGTCAGCTCCTGCAAAAATTAAAATAAGTAGAATTAAAGAATTTTTTAATCTAGGAATCATTTTCTATAATTTTCTTTTAAAATTGTTTGACAAGAATTTTGAATATTATAGACTCTATTTTTTGAAATAGAATAAAGAAAAGAATATTTTACAATTTGCATTCTAATTTTCTCTTTTGATGAAATCTATTAAAAGTTTTTCGATATATCCTATTATAGTGAAAAAGTCAAATATTAGAAGACTTAACCAATTTTTTTTTAAATATTTTTTATGATAATGTCTTCTGCTATTTTGTAATATTAAATATTTTGATCTTTTATTATGAAATTTTTTATTAATTGTTGCTCCGACTTTATGTGTAAATTTTAACTTGGGTAAAAAATATAATTTATATCCATGTTTTTTGAGTTTATGACCTAAGATTCTTTCTTCACCATATAAAAAAATATCTTCATCAAATCCATTGATCTCATTAAATGCTTTTAATTTTATGATAAAGAAGGCTCCTTGAAGAACATCGACACATTGTGGTTTTAATGAATTTGAATAAGCGATAGGGTTCTTAATTAATTTTTTAAGTATAGAAATTGATAAAATAATATCATCAGTTAGGGTTGGTAATTTCCAAGCAGATAATTGTTTTTTATTATTTTCATTAACCATTTGGATTGAAACAGCAGCTATTAAATTATTTATTTTAAAAGTAGCTATTATATCTGGAATAATATTTACATTAAACTTTACATCTGGATTACATACTAAGATAAATTCAATTTGATATTTATTTTTTATATATTTAATTCCATAATTATTTCCAGCGCCATATCCAAGATTATTTTCAGTTTGAATAATATCTATTAAATCATTATTTGAAAACTCTTTATTTAATTTATCAATGGATCCATCATTAGAGTTGTTATCGACAATTACTATTTTATGAGTATGGATTGGGTTTTGAGCTTCAATGTCTTTTACTAAAAGTATGGTATCTTTTGATGAGTTATAATTAAGAATAATTATACCAATGTTTATTTTTTTCATTTAAATCTAAAATTATTATTAATTATTATTTAAGGATAAGATTTGAGATGCTAATCGTTTACTATTTTTAAAATCTTGGTATCGATTGAATCTTTGATTTAAAACTTGTCTTTTGTTTGCATATTTATCTTTTCCATTTAAGATTAAATCTATTTCAGAGATCACTTCTTGCCAATTATGGCATTTAGGACCTGGTGTAACATCATTATAATTATAGTATAACTCCCTATCATTAGATAAATAGCTTTCTTGATCAAAAGGAGAAAAAATTATTGGTCTGTTTAATAAGCAGAAATCAAAGTAAACGCTTGAGTAATCTGTGATCAGTATATCTACAAATGTTAAAAATTCATAAATATCATCTTTTTTTATTCTTTTTATTTGTTTTGTTTCAAAATCCCAATTATTGTTATCTGCAAAATGTGTTTTGTAAAAAAAATTTATATTTTTCTTTTTAAAATAATTATCAAATAATTTTTCATTAAAATCTTTAAAATAATTAAAATTACTATTATCTCTAAATGTTGGGAAGTATGCAATTGTAGTAAAACTATTTTCATTTTTAGTTTTTAAGATATCCGTTCTTGGTAGGCCAGAAATAATGATATTTTTTCTTTTAAGTTGAAAAGCACTCATCATTTTTTTAGCTGATTCATCTGAACTTGCAATTACAAAATCATAATCAATTTTTAAAAAAGGAAAGATTAAATATTTTAGATAGTTTATGGAGAATTGTGGTATTTGATTTTTGTAAGAAAATGTTTTATCAGCATCGAATCCTATCTTTTTTAAATTAGTCGCATGCCATAGATTAATTTTTATTGATTTATTTACTACAAATCTGTTTACATCATGAAGATTTGAACTAACAATGATCCTACCAGCAATTGCAGAGTAAATATAACCTTTAAAGGAATATGAATAATAAACTTCAAAACCTTCCTTTTTTAATCTTAATAATACATCCTTACTTTTTGTTAGCCAAATACATCGAATTGATTTCAGGTTATTTTCAGTGTATTCAAATAAAAATTTTGAATTATCAGAATACCTTAAACCTTCCCAGGATCCAAAAATCCAAATATTGTTATTTTTTGGTATAAAGAAAGAAATCCAATATACTGGTGTATTTAAAATATATATAAATAGTTTAAAAATCTTATTTAGCATAATTATAATTAAGGAATGATGTTTTAAAACTTCTATATGAATATATATAATAGGTAATTAAGATTATCAAATGAGCTATAATAAGTATATATAATGCTCCATCTAATTTATAAAGTGGAATAATGATTAAATCTGAAATTATAATAAAAATAAGGGCAATAGATACAGTGTATGTTCTTACTTTTTGTAAATTTGAGATAGTAAGAATAGCTCCATACAGTATTGTAGAGTACCTTAAAAATATTATAATTGAAAAATTAAAAACATATTTTGATAATTCTAAAAATTTATCTCCATAGACAATATAGATTAACTGATTTGAAAAAATATTTATGAAAATTGCTATAAATCCACCCAAAAATATGCTTATAAAATTGATTTTTGTTGATAATGCGATTAACTTTTTTCTATTATTTATCAAGTGAGATAGTTTTGGAATTAAAACAGAGTTTAAGATTCCAAGACCAATAGTAGATGCTGCAAGAGCTCTCATCCCAGCTTGGTATAATCCAATTTGGGCATCAGATACAAATTCTTTTAATATTACTGTATCAATATTTAAAAGTATAGCCCCAACCCCAATATGGATTGCGTAGGGAAGGCCTCCTTTTAATTCTGATTTGAGATTTATATTGACGTTTTTAAATCCATAATCACCGATAAATTTTTTAATTGTATAAGTACAATAAAATATTTTTACAAATAGGAATGATAATGCTATTAAAATAATATCTTTGAAAAGATAGGTTGTAATAAATACAGTAATAAAAAGAATTATATTATTTATAAAAGCAAACTTTGTTTCTATATCAAATTTATCAATACTACGATATGGAATTAGAAAATGATTTGCAATTGAATTAAAAGCAGATGAAAAAGTCAGTATTGATATTAAGAGAAATAAGTTATTGTTAGGATAGTTTAATAAAAAAAGAACTATTAAAATAATTGCAACAAATAAGGTAAGGAATATTTTTACTTTAAATGTACTCCATGTTAATAAACTAATATTATTTATATTATTTGAAGTGTCTTTTGATAGCTTAAGATTGTAGCCATAATCAATGATTAATACTAATAAATTGGCTAAAACAAGAGAATATGTAAAATTCCCAAAATCTTCTAGAGACAAAAATCTTGCTAAAATAAAAATTAAAAAAAAACCTGAAACAAGTCTGCTGATAGTTGTAATCGTTGAATATTTTATATTATTTTTTATCACAGTATTTTTTACGGCATTAATAGATGGAATACAAAATATCCCTAACATCATTAATATTTAAGTCAACGATATTATTATCCATTCTTCCTTTTGTAAATGATTCTTCAGCTAACTTATTGATATGATTTTTTTTGACTCCCCAAAGATTTAGTTTAAATGGTATAATATGCTTTGGTATGTTTGCAATACATGCATTTAATTCTTCATATGATAGTCCTAAGTTTTTACAAATATTATTTAATTCATTTTTTATAAAAGAGCCATTAATCTTTAAAAGAGGTAATAAGCTCAATGAAGATGCAACTCCGTGAGGAATGTTATACCTTATAGTTAAGGGATAACTTATTGAATGCGCAGCTGCTGTTTTTGTATTGGAGAAGGCAAGCCCAGCTATAGTTGAGGCTTCTAATAATTTATTTCTTAATTTAAGATTTGATGGTTGGTTTTTAAATTTTTCAATATTAGAAATAATTGAGCAAATAGATATAATTGCAAACTTAGTAGAATTTTTATTTGCATTTTTATTCCATATCGCTTCAAAGCTATGGCTTAAAGCATCCATGACGGTTATTATTGATATATCTAATGGTAAGGTTAAAGTGAGGTTGCCATCAAGGATTGCAATATCTGGATATAATTCAGGATGAGATATTGAATATTTCTTTTTTTCTTTGATATTCCAAATAGTTCCCCACATGGTGACTTCACTTGCAGTTCCATGTGTTGTTGGTAAAAATATAGATGGTATTTTATTTGGGAATTCTAATTTGGTATTAATTAATTTTTTAATTTTTGTTTCATTTGAGCTTAGATATGCTAAAATCACCTTAGCTAGATCCATAGCAGATCCTCCACCTATTGCAATAACTCCATCAATAGATTTATTTTCGCAAAATTTGATACCATTATTACAATCTGAAAAATTTGGATTATTTCCAAAATTGCTAAATATAAAATTTGAAGAAAATTTTTGTTCTAATTGTAACCTGTTTCTATTCCCATTGGTGGTAATAATAATTGGATATCTTATTCCTAGATTATTTAAACCTTGTTCTAATTGTTCAAACCAGTGATCTGTTTTTATAATTTGGACAGGATTAAGATAATGAGACAATTTGTAATCGAAGTTTAATCTATTAGAAATTTCATAAAATCTAATTTATTTTTTTTAGGTGTAACTGTAGGTCTACCTAAATCATCTCTAGAACCAGGAGTAATTTTAATCTCAAGAAAAACTGGACCATCTTTTAAGAAAAAATTAGATAAGCTTGTTTGTAAATCTTTTTTCTTTGCTACTTTAAAGGAATGATTAAACCCTAATGATTTAGTGAAATTTGCAATATCTAGATATTTTGCAGCTGTGCTCTGCCCACCAACTGATTCATGTACTTCATTATTTAATAAAATATGATAAAAGTTATTTGGTTTTAAACTTGTAATAGTTGTAAGGTTACCTAAGTGCATTAGCATTGATCCATCGCCATCGATGCAAATAATTTTTCTGTTTGGTTTTTTTAGAGCTATTCCCAATGCAATAGATGAGCAGTGTCCCATTGAACCAACAGTAAGGAAGTCCTTATTATGTTCTTGATTTTTGCTTTTACGAATTTCAAATATTTCACGTGAAGTTTTTCCTGTTGTTGAAACTATAATATCATTTTCATTTAGATTATTTAAAATGATTTTCAAGGCATCTTCTCTTTTCATTTTCTGATTTATAGAATTTGAAAAATATTTTTTATATTTTTTGAAAGTACCTTTTTTGATCAAGATAGCAGTAGGCCGTGATTCTATCTTAGCTTTTTTGATGCTATTATTAATTTTCTGTTTGTAGTTAATATCATCTTTAAAAATAATTTCATATGGTATATCTAGAGTACGTAGTAAATCTAATTGAATTGCACCTTGTTTTATATGTTGTGGCTCATCCTTAGTTCCTGGTTCGCCTCGCCATCCAATTAATAGTAACATGGGGATAGAATACACTTCGCGATCGCAAAGTGATAATAATGGATTGATAGCATTCCCTAAACCAGAATTTTGCATGTATACAAGAGGTAGTAATGATGTCGCGAGAAAATAACCTGATGCCAAAGCAATTGCATTTCCTTCATTGGCTGTAATTATATGGTTTTTATCTTGGATATTATCATCAATACATAGACAGAACTCTTTTAAAAGTGAGTCTGGGACACCAGAAAAAAACTTAATTTCATTAGAAGAAAGTTGTTTGTAAAAATCTAGTGGTTTAATTGCCATATTGATATCGGCTATGGTATAAGTGTAATAATGTCTTTTATTGACATACAGTATTTATCTGAAGCTTCCTTAGCACGATTATTTTTCAAAATAGATTCGGCAACCTTAATCATTGCAGGATACGCTGACCTCAATAAATGATTAGCATAGATTACCACATTAATTTCTAAATCTTGTAACTCTTGCTCAGTAAAATGAGAATATGTTGATGGTACTACTACTAAAGGCGCACGGTTTTTAATTTTTTTATAATTTTTACAAAATTCAACAATTTCTTCACCATCTTTTTCTTTACTATGAATCATGATTCCATCAGCACCAGCATTTATATATGATTGAGCTCTATTTATGGCATCACTCATCCCTTTTTTTAAAATAAGGCTCTCAATTCTTGCTATAATCATAAAATCTTCGGTGACTTGAGAAGTCTTGCCTTCTTTTATTTTTCGACAGAAATGATCTATAGTATCTTGTGTTTGTGGCACCGAATCACCGAAAAGAGAATTCTTTTTATTGCCTATTTTATCTTCAATAATTATTGCGGAGACTCCTAACCTTTCCAAAGTTTTTACTCGAAATTTAAAATGCTCAATTTTCCCGCCAGTATCTCCATCCATAATAATTGGTTTTGTTGTGACTTCTAATATTTCTTCAACAGTTGAAAACCTAGATGAGAAATCAACTAATTCGGTATCTGGTTTACCCTTAGCTGTTGAATCTGTTAGACTGCTTTCCCAAATTCCATCAAATTCTAATTTTTGGCCATCAATTTTAATATTTGTTTTTTCAACAATTAATCCAGTTAAACCATTATGTGCTTCTAAAATTTTTACAATAGGTTTTGAATGAATTAACCTTCTCAATGTTTTCATACGGTTGCCAGGTGTAATGCCTTTCTTTTTTATGGCATTAATTAAATCGGTAGATGATACCCCTTGTGTATATTTTGGTTCAATAAGCTTACCACCCCATTGTTTTAAGGTTTTTATGACTTGATTTCGCACCTGTTTTTGGATTCCTTTTTTCCAGTCATCTCCATGTACTACAAAATCTGGTTTTATGGTATTTAGATTTGGGGTGTAATCTAAAGTGTTTTGTGCTATAACCTTATCAACACCTTTCAAATTTTCTACGATAATTTTTCGTTCTTTAAAAGCAATTAATGGTAAACGTTTATAGCTAGAGATTGCTTCATCAGTTAGAAGTCCAATGATTACAGTTCCTAATTTTGAACCTTCTTTAATTATATTAAGATGGCCTTGGTGGATGAGGTCAGCAGACATGCCTATATACACTGTTTTCATATTATATATTTAATTATTGGTTGAGGCGTTTTTGATTGGATATTGAATAATTCATCATCACATATGACGCACCTGCCATCAATCCTAAAATTAAACTTAATAGCAAGATTATTTTACGCTTTGGCTTAGTTTTTCTTACGGCGGGTTCGGCTGTATCTAAAATATTGATAAGAAGTCTTTCTTTTGCTTCATCAATCTTTGCAATCTCAAATTGCTGTCTAAGTGTAATATAGACTGCGCGGTTTTCTTCTACAGCACTTTCTAATCTCTCTCTTGTCATTTCTATTGAAGGAGTGTCTAACCTAAGTGGGTTTTTCTTACGAAACTCAGTTAAAAAATCTTCAGATTTTTCATTTTGTAATTTTGCATCTTCCATTTGTCTTTCTATGAATGCTCTATTTCTAGTTGCTTCTCTTTTTTGCTCAATAGAGATGAAACTTTTAACATATTCGGCAATATAATTTGCTATTTCAGATGCGAGTTGAGGGTCTTCCATTAAGACCGTAACAAAAATAAGTCCTGAATTTTCTTCTTTTATTGCAATTAAATCATCTAATTGTTGGATTGCTACATCTAAATCTTTATCAAATTTATTTGCCGTAATTTCTCCAGTTGGTAATAATTTTTTTATCAGTGCTAATGGTGAAAAAAAGGCTGGTTTATCTATATCCCAGAACTTAATTAGATTGCTTCCTTCTGGATATTTAATATTTTTCCATTCTTTAAGAACGATGTCTTTTTTTAGTTTTCGACTATTAATAATGTCTGGTATGTTATAAGTAGGTGCACTACCAAAACCACCTAAGCCAAATGATTTGGCAAGACCTTGAAAATCGCCTAACATACCCCCACTTTGGCCTAACTCACCAGCAGGATATAGGGATATTTTTGATGCAAAATAAACAGTAGCAATTAAGGCATAGGTTAAACCTATCACGGCTCCAAATATAGAAGATTTAATAAGAGTTTTTTTCTTTTGAGATAATATCTTCCAAAGGATATTTAGATTGATTTCATCATTAGCATTAATCAAAGACTCGTTTTTTTTAGAAAGATTTGCATTCTTAGAGCGCTTATCAATTAGTCCTCTTTTTCTTAGTTCCGCAATTCGATTTCTAAGAGTTTTTTCTGTAAGGCCATGTTTTTTTGCAATCTTTGCTCTACTACTTGGACTATCTATAACGCTGGGATTTTCTTTAATAATATTTAAGATTTTTTTTTCGTATGGTGTAATTATCATTTTTTTGTTACTTTGGGTAATCTGGTAGAATATCTTCTAAGATAGTTTGAACATAATATACAAAAACGACTATCTGTCCCATAGAAGTAAGATATTGTTTCAATACATACCAATCATCTTCATATTCAATTTTTTCAGCAATAAAGATTATATCGCCACTTTCTAATATATTATTTTTATTTAATTTAATTCTTTGCCCTGTCATGGATTTAACTAAGAATTTTTTACCAGATGAGTTTTCTGAAACTCCTCCTGCCATGGCTATATATTCTTGAGGTTTAGTACCTTCTATATACTGATATCTACCAGGAAATAAAACTGATCCAATAACTTCTATATATGGAAAAGATTTGGGGATCGTTATTATATCATTATTAGTTAAAAGATAGTTCTGGTGGTCAATTTTCCTTCTTGATATTTCCAGAGATCCTTTTTGAGTTCGAATGCGAGCTTTAACGTATGCTTTTTCCTCAACAGATCTAAAATTTTCTTCTTTTAATAAAATTCTTTCAAGTTCTCGATCAGGTGTTGAAGAAATCCTATTATTGCTAATATAAAATTTTAGAGAATCAGCATCAGGAAGAAAACCTCCTGCATTTGATATAATATTATGAATTGTCGTTACTCCTGGATCAATAGGATAATTTCCAGGAAATTTAATTTGACCTTCAATTTTTACAATCTGATGTGGATCTTCATTATTTAAGTATGGGATCATAATGTGATCCTGTTCCATTAAAATAATTTTATCTAATGTATTAATATCAATAAAAAATGATTTTGAATCAGTATTATTAAATCTGCGAGTTATTTTGATTTTATTAAAATCTACACCAGACTTTAATCCACCAGCAATTTGTATACCCTCGAGCAATGATTCATTAGTTTTGAATTCAAATTTTCCTGTTTTTTGTACTCCACCATTGATATAAAAAAATTGATCTTTATATGGTATGTGCACAATATCATTTTGGTTTACATATGGATTGATTTGGTGATTCCCAGTAACTTTAAATTTTTCTAAATCAATATACATAGTGTCATCTCTTCGAAGTAATAGTATATTTCTTGTTGATAGTGAATCAATATCAAATTTGATATTATTCTCAATACCAAATTTTCTAGAATACAAATCGTCAACTGCTAAAAGAGATTTTATACCAAGCGATTCAGAATATGGTTTTTCAATAGATTGTTTAAATTTAGATTTCTTTTTATCATGAAAATCTGATATAATTAATTTAAATAGGTCAGAAACTCTTGTCATGGGTGTAACCACAAAATACCCAGCATTACTAAATTGACCAGTTACCAAAATCTTAAATTCTCTAATCTTTTCAAGCTCAATATTAATTTTAACATTTCTATTCCAATTTTTAATTATTTTTTTAATTTCTTTAGAAAGTTTATTTAATGTTAATCCTTTACAATCTATAGTACCTACTGATGGAATTAATAAGGTTCCAGTAGGGGATATTATTAAACTATAATCAAACGTTTCATTGCTTGAAATTATATTTAGATGGAATTGGTCTCCAGGACCTACTAGATATGTTTCTTCATTGACAGGAGAATCTATAACAAATGGTGAGGTATTTGTTTTGGTGTTTTTGACGTCTTGTCTAGAATTTTTTATTCTTTCTGCTTGTTTTTGGGCAATCCTAAGACTATTTAAATCTAAAGTTTGGTATTTACTCAACCCATGTATGCATAGCATTATTAATAAAATTCTTGGAGTATATTTTATCATAATATGATCAATTATTGCCAGAAACCAAGAAGCGGATTTAGGAATACTTCATATTCCAGCGTATTTTTAATGTGTTTACCCTATGGTGTTAATTTGGGCACGATTTATTTCGATAGTATTCCTAGTTTGAATAACTAAACTTATTCTTACTCATTGTAAAATCCAAATTATTATTCGCCCGGGCAGTGCAAAATTTTTTAATAACTCTATTAGTTTAGTATTGTTGTATTAATCAAAATAAATTCTGTATCTAAAAAAAGGTTTTAATAGATGATTTCAATTAAAAAACTTCGAGAAAATAAAGATTCATACCAAAATGGACTGAAATTAAAAGGTGACTCTACAGATTTAGATACAATAATTACCTTAGATATCAAGGTTAGATCAATAAAAAGAAAGTCCAACGAAATGCGGGCAGAAAGGAATAACGCGTCAGAAGCCATAGGTAACGCAAAGAAAGCTGGAGAAGATGCTTCTAAAGCTATTTTAAATACTAGGGAATTAGGGGAAAAATTAAAAGAATTAGAGCTTGAGCTACATGATTTAGAGTCTCAGCTTAATACGTTATTATTTCAAGTACCAAATTTACCCCATCATAGTGTTCCTATAGGTTCAAATGAAAATGAGAATATTGAAGTAAGAATTTGGGGTGAAAAATCAGAATTCACTTTTCAACCAAAAACACATATGGAATTGGGGATTGAATTAAAACTGTTCGATTTTAAACGTGGTGCAAAACTTTCAGGAAGTGGATTCCCACTATACACTGGAAAAGGTGCAAAGCTTGAACGTACTCTCATTAATACAATGATAGACTTTCATAATCAGGAGTATGGTTTTAAAGAGATTTTTCCTCCAGTGTTAATGCGAAAAAAATCTATGATAACTACTGGTCAATTACCAAAATTTGAAGATGATATGTATCATACTGAGGTTGATAATCTTTATTTAGCTCCTACTGCTGAGGTTCCAGTAACCAACATACATCGAAATGAAATTTTGGAGGAGTCTGACCTTCCAAAATATTACGTAGCTTATTCCCCATGCTTTAGAAGAGAATCAGGCTCTTATGGAAAAGACACTAGAGGACTTTTAAGGGTGCATCAGTTTAATAAAGTTGAGCTTGTAAAATTTGTAAAACCAGACTCTTCTTATGATGAGTTAGAGTCACTTACGCTTCAAGCAGAATCAATATTACAAAATCTAGGTTTGCATTACCGTGTTGTTTCACTCTGCACTGGGGATCTAAGTTTTGCTGCAGCAAAATGTTATGATATAGAGATATGGGCTCCAGGGGAGCAAAAATGGTTAGAGGTTTCATCATGTAGCAATTTTGAGGCATTTCAAGCTAGAAGGGGCAATATAAAATATAGAAGAAATGCTGATAAAAAAGTTGAATTGTTGCATACGTTAAATGGATCAGGGCTTGCAACACCCAGGCTAATGGTTGCTTTACTGGAAACATATCAAACAGAGAATGGGCGTATTGTTTTTCCTGAAAATGTTGCCGAATTTCTTGGTTTGAAGACGATTTAATATTGAGATACCTTTGGATATTGTTTAATGCTGCTGTTTGGACTGCAGTTTTTGGTCTTTTTGGAATTGCAGCATCATTTTTTGAATCTAATAAAGGTAGAACACTTGGTCATTGTGCTCGTTTATGGGGAAAGTATATTCTTTTTTTCACAGGAGTTAAATATTCAGTTAAAGGTTTAAATAATTTAGATACAGATAGTTGCTATATTTTTGCTGGAAACCATGCCTCTGGATTTGATATTCCCTTAGCTTTTGCTGGTTTGCCTTTTTGGTTGATTTCTGTTGCAAAAATTGAATTAAAATCGATTTTTATTCTTGGCTGGGTAATGACTACAGCAGGACATATTTTTGTAGACAGAAGAAAAAGCGAGAGCGCATTAGCATCTTTGGAAAAATCGAAAATGTCATTAATTAATAATCCAAGATCTGTTTTATTATTTCCAGAAGGGACTCGTTCTGATGATGGGTCTATAAAAAAGTTTAAAACAGGTGGTCTCATGCTAAGTTTAGATACAAAAATTCCTATTGTCCCCGTAGCATATAAAGGTACATTTGAAATGTTAAAAAAAGATTCTTGGTCAGTGAGTAATCATCCTTTAGAAATATGTATTGGAAAGCCAATTTATCCTGAAAAATATTCTGCAGATAGTAGAATGAAGTTGGCCGAAGATGTTAGGAGTCAAGTTATAAAATTACTTGATCAAGGTACTTAAAATTTAAAAACTTGATTAAATAGATAAGAATTGAACACATTAGATAAAAAAATTGTATTTACAAATGGTTGTTTTGATTTATTACATCAAGGTCATATTGATTTATTATTTAAGGCTTCCAAATATGGTGACAAGTTAATTGTAGGATTGAACTCTGATGATTCTGTTAAATTATTAAAAGGTGAAAGTCGTCCTGTAGAAAATCAAAATAAAAGAAGAAATAAACTTTTGCAATTAAATTATATTGATGATGTCCATATATTTAACGAAGAAACGCCTTTAAATCTTATTCACTTAATTCGTCCTGATATATTGGTTAAGGGTGGTGATTATAATATCAATGATATTGTAGGTGCAAAAGATGTTGTTAAATGGGGTGGACGTGTAATTGTAATTCCATTAACTCCTGGTTATAGTACAACTTTATCTATAAAAAACCAGAATAAATGAAGGTCTTGTCTTAAATTATAATTTGAGTTAAAATCCATCGCGGAGTTTCACTAAAACCCTTTGAGTAAGTCATTTAGAGAAATTATAATAATCTTAATCTGCGCCGTAGGTTTTCTTGGTGCAAAGGCTAAAAACGTCTCAAATGTATTTCCCAATACATCTGTATTTACTGCAAGAAATGATTCAAGCATCACTATAGATGAAACGCAAAATAGATTACCTGCAATAATTACAGATGCGAAATTATTGATGTCAGAGGTGGTTATCTCTGATTTTAATAAAGATACTTTAGAAGTGGCTTTTCTTCTTAGTAAGATTTTTGAATTGATGATGGAGGCAGATCAAATTGGTGGTCAGGATTTGGAGTTTGGAGGTATGAGCCTGGAAGATAAAGAAGAATTTGATAGATTTAATCGGACTTTCACAGACCTATACACACATAAACTTTTAACAGTACAAAATATTAATGCACCCATAATGGCTGAGAAAATTTGGACAGATATTACTGAGGGCATAGAAATTGAGATGGGGGAAACAAAATTTACAGTTATTGAAGATCGTGATGGACATATACCATTAGTTAGAACAAAGCAAGTTGACCAATATATTAAATATTTCCAAACGAAAGGTCGTAAGCAATTTCAAATATGGTTAGATCGTTACGCTAAATATAAAGATTTAATCTTACCAATTTTGGCTGAACATGAAATGCCAGAAGAATTAATGTATTTAGCAATGATTGAATCAGGCCTCAATCCTAAAGCCTATAGCAAGGCAAATGCATCAGGAATGTGGCAATTCATTTATTCGACAGGGAAAAATTATGGTCTTAATAGAGATTGGTATAAAGATGAAAGACGTGACCCAGTAAAAGCGACTCATGCTGCTTGTAGATATTTGAAAGATTTATATAAAGAATTTGATAATTGGTATTTGGCCTTGGCAGCGTATAATTGTGGTTCAGGAAGAGTAGCGAGGGCATCAAAGCTTCATCAAACATATGATTTTTGGCAGATGCATTCATTACCAAGAGAAACACGTAATTATCTTCCTTATTTTCTTTCAGCCGCTATAATCGCAAGGTCGCCAGCAGAATATGGATTCAAGCTTCCTAAAAATGTTATACCTTTTAAATATGATACGGTTATGCTTGAAAAGAGTTCAGATATAGCAGTTTTGGCAAGAGTTGCTGGTATTAAACCAAAACTCCTAAGAGAGTATAATCCAGAACTAAGGCAATCAGCTACACCAGAGAGCAAATATGAATTAAAAATTCCAACAGGTGCAAAAAATACATTTTTATCTGCTTGGAAGGCAATTCCAGAAGAAGAACGATTTGCACCTCAATTTGTTGTCCATCGGGTTCGCTATGGTGAAAGTCTTTGGACTATATCAAAAAAGTATAATGTATCAATACATGATCTAGCAGCAGTAAATAAAA
>CETG01191126.1_pt1 | contig 17123 bp, 13 predicted proteins | sample 361471 | NCBI WGS metagenome assembly CETG01 (sample SAMEA2622696, study PRJEB7988) | marine metagenome | isolation source: saline water (ENVO:00002010), including | reverse complement strand
TAGATCTTCAATTTCAAAATGAGAGTATATAGTATTTTTAGCAAGAGCTGTATTTTTAACTGGGCCTTCATATTCTCTTGTAAGAAATGAATCAAAATACTCATTAAATATTTCTGAATTATCTTTAGAATAAATTATCTCTCTTGGATTTAATCTTTCAATTTCATTAAAAATATTTTGTCTGTCAGATGAATAAGTTTCAAATTTTCCAGTTGATATATCTAATGCTGCAATATGAATTACATCTTTATCTTCATATAAACTAACTAAAAAATTATCATCATTAGAATCTAATAAATCTGGATCAGTAACTGTACCTGGTGTAATAACTCTTGTAACTGCTCTATCAACAATTCCTTTAGATTCTTTTGGATCAGATGTTTGCTCAGCAATAGCTATCTTTAGACCAGAATCAATAAGTTTCATTAAATTGTTTTCAAGTGAATGATAAGGTATTCCAGCAAGAGGAACTTTATCTTCTGCTCCAACATCTCTAGCAGTTAGTGCTATATTAAGAATTGAAGATAACTTTTTTGCATCTTCGTCAAAAGTCTCATAAAAATCTCCCATTCTAAACAATAAAAGGCAGTCTTTATAGTTATTTTTTATGTCTAAATATTGTCTCCTTCCTGGAGACATTTTCTCTTCGCTATTCTTTTTTGTACTCATTTAGTTAGTAATTTATAGTTACTGTATCACTAGCTATCCAGCGAAGTCTACTTATGGTTACATCCTTGGGAAGATCAACAACTAGATAACCTATAACTTGTGTTCCTTCCACTAATGTTATATCGCCCCATAAAGGAATAAAATCATTAACTTTATATTTATTATCTAATTTAGAAATTTCATATGCTCTTTCAATACTATTTGAAGGAAAATACGTCTTACCATCCGATGCTAATATTTCCGCAGCACTATCATTTATATTAAGAGTTATAGTGTTGGCAGTTTCGTTAATTATTTGAAGTTTTAATAATCCTAAATTTCTTCCCTGATCTGTTGAATCAATTTCCCAATTTGTCAATTCACCTGTGAATGCATCAGGACCATCGTAGTTAATCTTTTCATTATACTGAGGCTCACTACTTTTTATCCATAGTACTTTTCCAGCCTTATATAACGGATCTAAATCTTCTGAGTTAAAGAGGATCCATGGAATAGAAATTGTTGCAAAAAGTACTGAAATTATTGTTACAGCAATAAGCAACCTAGGTCTATTAAGTTTAGGGAAGGTTGTTACTCTTCTTGTTAAGATGTTATTTTCAGAATCAATTTCAACGTACTCTTCTCCTGAGGTAACAAAGCCTTTTATCTTAAAAGAAAAATATATTCTTGAAATATTTTCACGGGTATTTATTCTAGAAACAGAATATTCTTTACCTTTATCTTCAAAATCAGGACCATATTCATATTTATTTGAAAGTATAAAATCTAATGAAATATCAATTATTTCCTTTTGATCCTGAAACTTACCATATTGTATATTTTTTGTTTGATTCATATCTTAATTTATTAATTCTTTATATATCTCAACTAAACTTTCAATTATGTATTCAATTTCTTCAATCTTGTTTGTAAGACTAAATGACAATCTTACTGAACCAAGAGCTAACTTATCATTTACTCCTTTTGCTAACAAAACATGACTAGGTTCGACGCTTGCAGTACTACAAGCAGAACCGCTACTAGCCATTATACCTTTAAAATCTAGACCAATAAGTATTGGTTCTCCTTGTATATTAGGAATTGAAAAGTTTACTATATTAGGTAACCCATTTGAAGAACTATGAATAACAACCTCTGGTATAAAGTTTTTCAGGTCATTAATAAATTTTTCTGACAGTAATTTTGTGTGACTGAAGAAATTTTCTCTGTTTTTTTCTGCTATTTCTATAGCTTTGCCAAGCCCAACTATACTCGGAACATTTTCTGTTCCAGATCTATTCTGTCTTTCTTGGCCGCCTCCATCCAACAATGGCTCAACGACTATATCTTCTTTTACATACAATGCTCCTACACCTTTTGGAGCATTAAATTTATGTCCTGAAATAGAAAGTAAATCAACTCCTAAGGATTTTACATCCACATTAATTTTTCCTATTGCTTGAACAGCATCTGTATGAAAATATATTTTATTTTTGAATTCTTTCTCTTTTTCTCTAACAATTTGAACTAAATTACTTATATTTTGAATGGAACCAATTTCATTATTTGCAAGCATTATTGATACAAATTTTGTCTTATCTGTGATCAAATTTTCAAAATTTTGGATATCAATCATTCCTTCATCATTTACGTTTGAGTATTTGAGTTCATATCCAATTTTTTTTAGTTGTTCTGCAGGATGAATCACTGCGTGATGTTCAATTGTAGAAATTATAATTTCATTTTGAGAATTATTTTTTACAGGCAAACATAATCCTTTTATTGCAAGATTATTAGATTCAGTTCCTCCACTAGTAAAAATAATTTCAGAAGACTCACAATTTATTACTTTTGCAATTTTATCTCTTGCAAATTCTATTGCTGCTTTAGAATCTTGACTAAGCATGTAAAGACCAGACGGATTTCCAAAAGATTTAGTATAAAAGGGCAACATTTCATCTAGAACTTCAGAATTAACTGGAGTTGTAGCTGCATTATCACAATATACTTGATCAATTTCAAAGGTCATATATTTATTATAAATTAGATTAGAAAAATAGGGCTGAAAATTAGAAATTTAGGTAAACTAGAAAAGATAAAATTTTTTGAAAGAGAATATATTTGATTAGAGTTGAACACTTTTTTAAGAATTATGGACCTTATCCTGCAGTGATAGATGTATCATTTGAGGTACTAAAAGGTGAAATAGTGGGTTTTCTAGGTCCCAACGGAGCTGGAAAAACTACAACCATGAGAAGTATTACAGGATATCTCCCTCCTACATCAGGAAATATCACTGTCAGTGGATATGATTCTGTAAAATATTCTCTTGAAGCAAGAAGGCATATAGGTTATCTTCCTGAAACAGTTCCACTTTATTTAGACATGACTGTAACTGATTATTTAAGTTTCATGGGTAAGATAAGAGGAATGAATCAAAAGTGGATAAATGAAAGAATTAGTAAAGTAATTGATCATGTAAGACTAGGTGATTATAGAAATACACATGTAGGTAAATTATCAAAAGGGTATAGACAGAGAACAGGAATTGCTCAAGCTATACTACATGAACCAGATGTTTTGATTATGGATGAGCCTACTATCGGAATTGATCCAATTCAAGTAGTTGAAACAAGAGAATTGATTAGTGAATTGGGAGAATCTCATACATTATTGATTTCTTCTCATATTCTTCCAGAAGTATCAGCAATTTGCCCAAGAGTATTAGTGATTTCAGATGGAAGGATAGTTGCCGATGATAAACCTGCAAATTTATCAAATAGACTATCTGGAACAGAAAGAATTGAGGTAGGTATCTCAGGAAGTAAAATTGATTCAATAATTTCTACATTAAGAAAAATTGATTCAGTTATTGATGTAAGATCAGATTCAAGAGCTGAACAAATTGATCAAGGCAAAAAAGAGAGCTTCCTGCCAATAATTGTCGATGCAAAAACAAATGAAAATGCTACTGAAAAAATAGCTAAATCTATTGTTGACAACGGTTGGGGATTAAGAAACTTGACTCCTTTACCAATGACTTTAGAGGAAATATTTTTACAACTTACACAAGATAAATAACTATGAAAAATATTTACATCATTTTGATGAAAGAGATAAAAACTTATTTTGCCTCACCAATGGCATATATAGTATCAGCTTCATATTTAGCTATAACAGGATTCTTTTTTGTTGCTTCTGTTTCTGACGCTTTTTCAGAAGCAACTATAAGAGGATATTTAGCTGGAGCTACATTCTTTATGATTTTTATGTCTCCTGCTATAACCATGAGACTCATTGCAGAAGAACAAAAATTAGGAACTTTAGAACTTCTTCTAACTTCTCCTGTCAAGGAAGCAGAAGTTGTACTCGGAAAATTTTTAGCATCACTTGCAACTGTTGTAATAATGATTATTTTTTCCCTATATTTTGTTGTTTTACTTTATATTTTTGGGGATCCTGATTCAGGTCCTTTATTAAATGGAATTTTTGGTCTTTTGCTATATTCTTCTGCTACTCTAGCAATAGGTTTATTTGCATCATCATTGTCGCCTAATCAGATTGTTGGATTAATTGTTGGGTCTGGAATACTAACAAGTTTGACAATTATTGATTTTATTTCTGACAGAGTTACTGGTATTGGTAGTGAAATTCTTAGCTTTCTCCAACTAGGAGCATCTTTTTCAGTTTTTGATCTAGGTTCATTAGGAGTGGCAGAAAGTGGCCATTTTGCTGATTTTTCAAGAGGAGTTTTCTCACTAGTAGATGTAGTTTTTTATCTTTCAGTAACTATAGTTTTCCTACTTTTGACTATTGTAATTTTAGAATCTAGGAGATGGAGGTAGAATGAGTACTGATAACAAGCGTCCGTCTATGGAATCTACAAAATTTAATTTTAGGAAACTACTAGAAGGCACTAGAGAAAATATTAGATCACTAAGGCAAGGTTTTATGCTTGCTTCAATTTTTTCGATTTTTTTAGGATTCATTGTTTGGATTTTCTTCAGAGACATTTCTACAATTGGGCTATGGATGATGCTAGCAGGTTTTCTACTAGCAATTTTAATAGCTTTAATTTCTTGGAAAAATATTCTATTCTTTATTTTTGGAAGAAGAGGAAGATATGGAATAAATACTTCAATTATATTTCTTGCATCACTAAGCTTAATTATTATTCTCAACGCTTTATTATTTTGGTTATCAGGAAGACCTGATTCACCTGAATGGATAAGAATTGATACGACTGCTACAAAGCAATTTATTCTTGAAGATCAAGCAATAAAGGTTATAGGTAATTTAAATGAAGATGTAAAAATAACTGTGTTCATGGCCACTAATACACCAGAAAAAAATGCAAATTGGAGAGCTACAGAAGATTTACTTCTTGAGTTCAAAAGAAGGTCTAAACAAGTAAAACTAGAATATGAGAAGATAGATCCAGAGCTTGATCCTAATGCCGCTTCAAATTATGGAGTTAACACTTTTCCTTCAATAGTAGTTGAAGCTTTAGATTCTAGAAGATCTCAAATTATTCCAGGTAGAAGTTCGTTGGTGTCTGCAAATCCATTTACTGAACAAGATATAATAACTGGTTTACTAATAGTAAATCAAATTAAACAGAAAGAGGTTATTTTCTTAACTGGTCATGGTGAAAGAGATATCACTGATTTCGATCCTAACTCATCTGGAATGGGATTAATTTATTCTGATCTACTTGCACAAAACTATAAAGTATTATCATCAACCTCACAAGAATTAGCTATTTTATTATCTGAACAAAAAATTCCAGCTGTAGTAGTAATAGCAGGAGCTGAATCTGATTTTACTCTTCAGGACTCTGCAATAATTTCTGAATATTTATGGCAAGGTGGAACTTTGCTCATGATGATAGAACCTGAGAATACTCCTGATGGAGTAAAAACATTTTTATATAAGTATGGAATCGCGGTTGGAGAAGGTACAATATTTGACATGGCAAGTTTTGTGGCTCCCAAACCAAATTACTTACAAATTAAGAAAACAAACGGTCAAATACCTATACACGAAATAACCACAGACTTTGATGTTCTTTATCTACCAGGTTCTGCATTCTTAGCATCTACAATAAGTCCTGAAACAGTTCCTGTGTCAGAAAACGGAGAACCTTTTATTAAACATGTTCCTTTAGCATTTACTACTTTAGAAAGTTGGGCTCAAAAAGTTACAGACACAGAAGATCTGAATTATGACGTAGAGAGTGATATTTTAGGTCCATTTCCTACTATTCTCGCAGTACAGGCAATTTCAGAACTTGGTAAAGCACCAATAGAAAATGAAGATGGAACTATAGTCCAGACTTCAATTGTAGTTGTTGGAGATACCGATTTTGCTTCAAATAAATATTCTGGATCCGCTAAAAACAGTGACCTTTTCATTAATAGTATTAATTGGCTAGCTAAAGATTTTGAGCTGATTTCAATCAGACCAAAGACTCAAGCATACAGAGAGTTAGTGCTAACAAAAAGTGAAAGAGATTTCATTAGATGGAGTGGATGGCTATTAATGCCAACTTTAGTCACATTAGGTGGATTTATTAGTTGGTGGCGAAGAAGATAGCATGAACTTAAGAATATCTTTAATTCTAATCATTTTAGTTTCATGGTTTTCTGTTTTTGGGGTACTAATATTCAAGTCAGATATTGGTTCAGAACAAAGTGAGGAACAAATATCTTATTTTTATCGTGTCTCATCTGGTGATATTACGAATATTTCAATCAGAAACCAAGATAGAGCCTTTAGTTGGAGACTTATAGATAATACTTGGTATTTTGATAATATGGATGGAATCCCTGCTGATTCTTTTAGATGGGGTGGAATAATAGATTTACTACAAGGTCCGCAGCTTTATAGGACTATTTCAGAAAACATAGATGATAAAACTAAGTATGGATTAGAAAATCCAACAACAGAAATTTCAATTTTTTTAACTAGTGGTGACAAAAGGACTCTGTTTATAGGCGATAAAACTCCAGATCTGCAGAATAATTATGCCTATTTAGAAGGTGATGATAAATTAGTTATGGTTGATTCAACGTGGAAAGGGGTTTTAGCGCGACTAGTTGATGAACCTCCATATCCAAAATGGATGTATAAATTAAATCAAGAGGAAATATTAGAACTAGTAATCATTAATGACAATGAAATTATAAAAGCATTCACTCTAAAGTCAGATGGATGGTATAACTGTAAAATTCCGCTTACTGGAACACCTTGTGATGGTGATGAAAAGGCAGATTCTAATAGCTTGAAATCATTCATAGATGATTTCTCCACAATAAAAGTAATTTCATCTGTACAACTAAATCTTATGTTTGAGGAAGATTATGCTATATATGGCCTTGGACTTGATGCTCCTTATGTAGATGTTAAGACTTTTAGCAAAGATCAATTTGGAGTAAATACTATCTATAATACATCTTTGAGTATAGGAAAAATCAACGAAGAAAAAACTGGTTATTATGCGGTAGCAGCTGAAACAAAAGACGTTATTCTTATAGAAAAAGAATGGGCAGAGAAAATTTTATCTTTTATAACTAAGTAGTAAGATTTTTGTATAATTCTGGCAGTCTTGCCGGTAGCATAGAGATATCAGAAAGAACTTCGTATGAAAAATCATCCATCATTGTCTTTAGATAATCATGCCCCGATTTATCAACAGTTAGACAAAAAGGAGTTATTCCCTTTTGTCTAGCTTCAATCAAGGCTTGCCTAGTGTCATATACAGCATACTCCTTCTCTACACCTTCTCTTGAGTAACCTCTATCCTGTGGTCTTCCATCAGTTATCAAAAAAATGAATCGAGAGCGTGCCTCGTGATTTTCAAGTTTGGTAATAGTATGTCTAATCGCAGGTCCCATTCTAGTTGCATGTAATGGAGCAATTCTATCAATTCTTCCAGAGATAGAATCATTAAATTTTTCATCTAAATCTTTTATAGTATAAAATTCAACGTTTTCTCTACCATAACCAGAAAAACCATAAATCCCGTAGTCATCACCCAACATTTCTAGTGAATTCACCATTAGTACAATTCCCTCTTTTTCTACGTCTACTATTCTTTTGTATGATCTTCTTAAGCCTTCTGCCCTTCTTGATCTTAACCAAACCATATATTCTACAGGATCATCAGGGGCTCCCCAATCATCAGAGTTTGATTTTGAGCTATCATCAATAGCCTCAGCAGTTGATGCACTCATATCGATTAGCAGTGCAACAGCAACAGATCTTTCAGTCTTATTTCTTCTCCAATAAATTTTTTCATCTGGAGTCACCCCAGATCTAAGATCTATAAGAGCTTCAATTCCAGCGTCTAGATCAGCTTCTTCTCCATCTTCTAATCTCTTTTGTTTTCTATATTGTTCAGGTACAAATAACTCAAATTGCTTCTTTATTTGATAAACCAAATTTGAATTATTAGTTAGTGTTTCTCTATAAAAATTTGCCTCACCGTCTGGAAGTTTTTTTTCGTGTAACAAACACCAATTAGGTTTGTATTCAACATCTCTGAAGTCCCATTCATCATAAGTAAAAGTATCAGGTTCTTTTGCTTCGAGTGGACCTCCATCTTCATCAACATGAGTAGGTTCACCTCCAGAAAATGAAGAATTATCTAGATCTCTATTTTTTAGTTCTTTCATAAGATTTTCTAATAATTCTTGGTTAGGAGATTCAGTTAATTCCTGATTTTCATCAGATTCTTTTGATTCAAGATCTGGTGAGTTCTGGATTAACTCCTCAATTTGTTCTTGAGTGAGACCCTGAATTTCTTCACCTTCTCCTTCCATTTCATCTCCACTAACAGTTAGCATTTCTGTTAGCAATTGCCCTAGTTCAGGCTTAAAGTCACCCTGATATTCAACAGGATCTGGAGATTGATAATCTCCTTCTTCTGGAGGATTTATTGAACTTTCTTCAGAAGGTTCTCCTGATTCTGATTCTCCTTCACCACCGGAAAAGTAAGAAATCATATCATTTACAACCTGTTCATCCTCAAATTGGTCATCAGAATCTTCTAAATCCTCATCTTTTATTTCATCAGCCTCTTCCTCGGGTTCATTTGGATCAATTTTATTATTATCTATATCTCTGATTAATGAAAATAGTCTAAATGAAACAGCCATAGAATCTTCTACTGTTTTTATTTTGTCATTTGAAATTCTTGATAAAGTAAGAAGGTATCTAACAATATCTTCATATTTTGTTTTGGTTCCTTTGGGTACATTTCTATCTTTATCGCCCAGCGTAAATCTGAGAACTTTTTCAATAAAAACTTCTCTTCTTTTATTGCTAGTGTCTGATTTATTTTTTCTATTATTTAGTTCTTCTAACTGAACTTTTTTATAAAAATTTCTTAGTCCTGGATATTTATTTAATATAAGTTGATCAACTCTATACTCCTCAACCATACTAAAGATATCATCAGCTAAGATTGGATCGTGCTTAAATGGATAAGAACCTCTAAGAACCTTGGCTATTCTGGTAGCATGTTCTTCATCTGAATCATTTACTTGATCAAGTAATGCATTGAAAATAGCCTTCGATCTAGAATTTATCGGTTCTATTTTATAATCATATTTGTAACTTCCAAATTCAGTTAATGCTTGTTGATGTGATGCAAGTACTTTATAAAAATTAAAGTTATCTTCTTTTTTGTTATATCTTTTAATCACGTCAGGCAAATAAATTGTTTTACCGTCTGAGGTAGCTAAATCTGATTCACCCCAACCTATATTTTTATCAGTTATGGTTGTTGAACCAGATACTGAAACATCTTCACCTGAAAGGGCTGTACAATAAAGTTTCATCAAATCTTTTATTCTATTTAACTCAACACTTGAAGAAATTTTATCAATTAAATCTTGGGATTCCTTAGATTGAAGTTTAAAAAATTGAGTTGCTGGAGCAGTATTAGTGTCCTGATCAATAGCAAGTCTGATTCCTTGAGATTTCCATTGATCAAGTTGATCAATATCCAAAGAATCAAGTAATCTTGGTACGTTATTTAAAAAATCTAAGGTAGCAATAGGAACATTATTTACCACTTGCTGCGTCATCTGTAAAACTTGATCATTATCATTTTTATTAGTCAGAGATAAAGTTCTAATCAGCAGTTGTAAAAATTCAGATATTTTCAATCCTGATAATCCATGAAGCCTTCGGGTCATATCGAAAGTTATTTTTGTATGAGCATTAGGTAGTTTAGAAACTTGATCCTTGATAATTTCATAAGTAGGCTTTATATCTCTCCAATTATTTTCAGTTATCAAAACAGAAAGATGAATCAATTCATCAATTTCTTGAAGATTCAAAGTATAAATTTCCAATGATGAATCTAGTATTTCATTTGCAAGATCATATGACCTATTTGATAAAATTTCCATGAAATCAGTAAACTTACAAAATTGATCAAAAGTTAATGTTTCTAAGATAATTGGGGTATATTCAAACATCTTACAAGCCAAGTTAGTTGATTTCCAAGTTCCTTTATGTAACTTAGTAACTCTATTTACCCAGTCTTCAATGTATCTTGGACGAAGTCTTACCATAGTTTGTGGACTGGAACTTAAGAAAGATTGAGCTATTTTAGTAGAGTCTTTTGATAATGAAATACTTGATTTACACCAACCAAGAAATTGTCCAGATGGTAGATATTGTTGTACCTTAACTGATGCAGAAAAATATGCAAGTGAAGGTTCCCATGATCTTGAAGATAATTGAGCTATTTCAAGACCTATATTTTCCCATTGCATTAGAATTTCTTCTGGTAATTTACTTTTCAGGATTTCTCTTGAATCTGAATATTGCCTTAAAAGATCATCTGGATAAGCCTTTAGCAATCTTTTTATTTTTTCTGATTTATATTTTGAAAAGTTATCCATTATTTTTCTTATTATTTAACATTTCTGAAATTTGAGTAATCATTCTTGCTGATGCACCCCAAATCAATTTGTCTTTGTAAACAAAAGCTTTAGAATCTATTCTCTTGTCATCTTTAGTGAAAGAGACATATCTTCTGTTCTTTTCTTCAATTAGATCAAAAAGTGGAATCTTTGCTATCTCTTCGACTTCTTCTTCATTTTTGATCAGTTTTATTTTGCTTTCAATTTCACCAATAAAAGGTTGAATAACCCAACCAGTACCTAAGGTCATAACTGGATCTAATTCTCCCCATAAAACAAAGTCTTTTACATTAGCTCCTATTTCTTCATTCGTTTCTCTTGTAGCAGTATGTTTCAAATTTTTATCAGAGTTTTCAACCTTACCTCCAGGGAATGCCCACTCTAGTGCATGTCTACCCTCATCGGCTCTTTTAATCATATATATTGGATAATCAGGATTATCTTTCTCTATCAATATACTAACTGCAGCAACCATCAAATCACTTTCCTCTATAGTATTACTATTAGAAGTTCTTCCTTCTAAGATATTCTTTAAGGTTATAAATTTATTTTGATTCAAATTTGTTACTCAAAAATTGAAGAAACTATCTGGTCTACAGTTTCTTGAATTTGTACTTCGTCTGTAATTCCCCAAGTAAGTGCAACTTGACAAGCCCTTTTAGGAGAAATGCCTTGTTTCATTAATCTTGCAGCATAAATAAGTAATCTAGTACTTGCTCCTTCTTCTAAACCATGCTCTCTTAAGTTTCTAATTTTCTGACCTAATACTGCTAATTGATTGGACAACCCTTCTTCTAAACCAGATTCATGAGCTATAATTTTTGTTTCTCTGTCAACATCAGGAAAATCAAACTCAATAGCAACAAATCTTTGTCTGGTTGAGTGTTTTAGATCCTTAACTGCATTTTGATATCCAGGGTTGTATGAAACAACTAAAAGAAATCCTTCATCAGCCTGAATAACTTGTCCTAATTTATCTATGCTTAATGTTCTTCTATGATCAGTAAGCGGATGAATAATAACAGTTGTGTCTTTTCTAGCTTCTACAACCTCGTCTAGATAACAAATGCCTCCAGATTTAACTGCTCTAGTCAAGGGACCATCTATCCACTTTGTTCCGCTCGCATCTAGTAAATATCTACCAACTAGATCGCTGGCTGTAAGATCTTCATGACAAGCTACTGTTACCAAGGGAATATCCTTGACTTTATTCTTATTATCATTGATTTTCCATGACATATATTCTACAAAACGTGTTTTCCCAGTTCCAGTAGGACCCTTTAAAAGGATTGGAACTCTTTCGTTGTAAGCTGCTTGAAAAACTTCTATCTCATCAGATGTTGGCATGAAGAATGGCTCCTCCGCAACAATATACTCTTCTGCATTCACTTCTTTATAACTTTGAGTTGCCATTATTTTCTCCAATATTGTAGGTTTGTGTAACTATTAAATAAAAAGCTTAAACTAATATAAACTCTTTATTCTATTCATTCAATTCCTATGATAGAAAAAAAGAGTAATAATAAACATTAATTGAAATAAAAAAAAGGAATTACAAAATATTCCTAGTATGACAATTACTTATATAGAAAGTCTTAATAATTTTTTTTATCAATGACACTATTTGAACATAATAGCAGAAAAGAGTTACTATCTAGCTCACCTTTATCTTCAAGATTACGTCCAGAAACTTTGGATGAATTTATAGGTCAAGAACATATTTTAGGTGAGGGTAAAATTCTAAGAAACTTAATTGAAAACAAATCTATTCCTTCAATGATATTTTGGGGACCTCCAGGTACAGGTAAAACAACTCTTGCTCGAATAATTTCAAAATTAACAAATAACAATTTCAAGTCTCTTTCAGCAGTATCTTCAGGTTTGTCAGATATCAGAAAATTAACTGAAGAAATATTAAGAGAAAGAACTTCTAAATCAAATAAAACAATTCTATTTTTAGATGAAATTCATAGATTTTCAAAGAATCAGCAAGATTCACTTTTACCATTGATCGAAGATGGAATAATTATATTAATTGGAGCAACTACTGAGCATCCTGGATTTTCTATAATAAACCCACTTATTTCAAGAGTTAAGATTTTTAAATTTGAGTCTCACAATGATGAATCAATTTCTAAAATCATAAATAAAATTCAAAATTTGTCTGATGAAATTTTTAATAAAAAAAATATAAAGTTAGATAAAGATGTTCTAGATATTTTAATTTCAGGATGTGGAGGAGATATTAGAAAAGCTATTGACACATATGAGCTTGCTGTAATGTCCATAAATCATTCAAAAAAGAAAATTGTTTCGAAAGACCTTATAAAAGAATTACTTGAAAACAATTCAATATATGACAAACAAAGCGATAATCATTACAATAATATTTCTGCGTTTATCAAATCAATTAGGGGCTCTGATCCAAACGCTGCTATTTATTATCTTGCAAGAATGCTTAAGAATGGAGAAGATCCTTTATTTATAGCAAGGAGATTGATTATTAGTGCATCAGAAGACATAGGATTAGCCAATCCTAATGCCATGATAATTGCTAACTCTACGTTTGAGTCAGTAAATAAGATAGGTATGCCTGAGGGTAGGATTCCATTAGCTAACGCTACTATATATTTATCATTATCAGAGAAAAGTAATTCTTCTTATAAAGCAATTAATGAAGCCTATGAAGAAGTCTCAAATAACCCTATAGCAGAAGTTCCTATACACCTGATGAATGCTGAAACAAAATTAGATAAAGAATTTGGCGTTGGCAAAGGATATCAATATGATCACAACTCTAAAGATGGATTTATAAAACAAGATAATTTCCCCAAAAATATAGATAAAAGAAAATTCTACAATCCTATCGGTAGAGGAATAGAAAAAACACTCAAGGAAAGGTTTGAGAAACTTTGGCTAAATGATTAGATTGAATTCATAACCTTTGACATAGACGCTATTGCTTTATCAATATGCTTATTATCAATTCCATAATGAGCAACCATTCTAAGATCAGTATAAGAACCATTTATTAAAATCCCCATATCCTTTAGCTTTTCGGCAACCTCAAAACCTGTATTTTCGGGTACTTTGAATCTTACAAGGTTTGTATGAATATTATCTGGATTTATTTCTACTTTACTTATTTCAGCTAATCCAATTGCTAATTTTTTTGCGTTCTCATGATCTTCATTTAGTCTTTCAACCATAGAATCTAAAGCAACAATTCCGCAAGCTGCTATAACTCCAACTTGACGCATTGCAGATCCAAGAAGTTTTCTAATTCTTCTAGCTTCAGTTATTTGATCTTTTTCGCCTACAATAACACTTCCAACGGGACATGAGAGCCCTTTAGAAAGACAAAATGTAAGTGAATCAACATGTTCTGCTAAATCCTTAACAGAAGTATTTAGAGCAACCGAAGCATTAAAAATTCTTGCACCATCAACATGAACTCTTAAACCTGCCTTTTTTGCAGTTAAGGCCATTTTATCTGAAGCTTTTTTGTCTATAGGGATTCCACTTAATCCACCATGAGTATTTTCAAATGCAAACAACTTAGTTTTAGGTTTATGATAATCATCTGGCTTTACAGCATTTAGGATATTTTCTTCATCTATGGTTCCGTCGAGGTTAGTTTTGAGAGGATACATAACAACTCCACCTAGCACAGAAACACCACCACCTTCAGATGAAAATATATGACAAATATCACCAATTAATATTTCATCACCTCTTGTTGCCTGTGAAAGAATAGAGACCAAATTTCCTTGTGTGCCTGACGAAACAAAGACAGCATCCTCTTTGCCAAACATTTCAGCTGCTTTTTCTTCAAGTTTGTTTACAGTGGGATCATCTCCATATACATCATCACCAACCTCCGCATTAGCCATAGCTTTGCGCATTTCAGGAGATGGTTTAGTTACAGTGTCAGATCTAAGATCAATATGCAAGATTTCCTCCATAAAAAATTTGTATAATATTTTTATATGAAAAATTATAACTCAATACAAGAGAAAATTATTAATTCTTGGCTACTTAAAGACAAACTTTTTTGGACATTATTTCCTTTGATTTTTATATTTGATCAAATTACAAAATATTTAGTTTATAAAAACTTAGCTTTAGGTCAATCAATTCCAGATGATTTCATCATCAAAATTACATATGCAAGGAACACTGGTACAGCTTTCAGTTTGTTTAGTTCTTATGGAAATTTACTACTGATAATTTCAATATTTGTAGCAATCTTCTTCACAATTTATTTTCTCATGATTGATAAACCTAAACTAACTATGAGATTATTTATCTCTCTTGTAGTTGCAGGAGCTTTGGGAAATATTCTTGATAGAGTAAGGTTTGGATACGTAAATGACTTTATTGATGTAGGATTTTGGCCAATTTTCAATATTGCTGACTCATCAATATCTATAGCACTAACTATATATTTCTTTGACTTAATATTCTTAAATAAAAAAAATGAAGATTAACATAATTGCTAAAAAAAATGAAAGATTAGATAAATTGATCTCATCAAATACAAATTTTTCTAGAGGTGAAGTAGTTGAGATCATTGAAAAAGATTGCTGTGTTGTTGACGGAAAAATTCAAAATAAAAAATCAACAATAATCAGTCCAGATTCTAGAATAGAAATTTTATCTATAAACTCTTCTGAAAAAAAAACTTATAAGAAAATAAATACCCAATTAGTTGATGAACATATTATTGTAGTAGAAAAGCCTGCAAATATGATTACGCACAGAGCAAGTAAAAATAATGAAATTAGTTTATGCGAACATATTGTTAATTTATACCCTGAAATTAAATCTGTTGGAGATATTGATAGACCTGGAATAGTACATAGATTAGACAAAGACACGAGTGGATTGATGATAATAGCAAGGTCTGCTAATGCTTATGAAAAATTAAAAGAAATGATAAAGGAAAGAAGCATTTCACGTAATTATGAAGCTTTAGTATATGGAAAGCCTAAGCTAAAAGAAGCAATAATTGATGCTCCAATAATCAGAGACCCAAAAAATCCTATAAAAAGAAGAGTATCCATAGGAGGGAAGGAATCTAAAACCTCTTATAGAATAAAGAAAAACTTTGAAGAATATTCTTTGTTAGATGTAAAGTTATTCTCAGGAAGAACTCATCAAATTAGAGTACACTTAGAACATGTAGGGCACCCGGTTGTTGGTGATAATTTATATGGGAATAAAAAGAGTAAACTAACAAGATCTTTTTTGCACAGCTCAAAACTTGAATTTTTTCATCCTATCAAGAATAAAAAATTATATTTTGAGTCTCCCTTACCTTTAGAATTAAAAAAATTTATAGAAACTATTTCATGACAAATAAAGAAGTAAGAGTAAGATTTGCTCCAAGTCCAACTGGAAATCTACATATTGGTGGTGTGCGTACAGCAATATTTAATTGGCTTTTTGCAAAAGCCAACTCTGGTAAATTTATATTACGTATAGAAGACACTGATCAAAATAGATATGATGAAAATTCTGAAAAATCTATTTTATCTAGCTTAGAGTGGTTAAATTTAGATTGGGATGAAGGACCATTTAGACAATCAGAAAGAAAGGATTTGTACGGTAATATAGCAAAAAACCTTGTTGATTCTGGATGGGCATATTATGACGATACTACTTCAGAAGAACTTGAAGAATTACGACAGCTTCAAATCAGAGAAAAGAGACCTCCAAGATATGACAATAGGGGCAGATACAAGGAGATTAGTCACGAATATTATGAAAAAAATAAAGACTCAAAACAAATCGTTGTAAGATTTAAAGTTCCTGATGGAGGGAATAAACCTTTTAATGATGAAATAAGAGGAAAAGTTGAATTTAACCTCAAAGAAATCGATGATTTTGTTATTCTTAAGTCCGATGGTATGCCTACATATCATTTAGCTCATGTTGTAGACGATCATGAAATGAAAATTACTCATGTTATTAGAGGAGAGGAATGGATCTCTTCTACACCAAGACATGTATTAATACATGATGCAATGGGTTGGGATTATCCTAAGTATGTACACGTCCCATTAATTCTAGGAAAAGATAAGTCTAAACTATCAAAAAGACATGGTGCTGAATCAGCATTAGAATATAAAGACAAAGGATATTTGCCAGAGGCAATATTTAACTTTTTAGCACTATTGGGTTGGTCTCCAGGTGATAATAGTGAAATAATGACCATCGATGAAATAATAGAAAAATTTTCAGTAGATAGAATTCTTGGTCATCCAGCTGTTTTTGACCCTGAGAAATTAGAATGGATGAATGCATCCTATATTAGAAACCTAGAAGATAATACTCTTTGTAAAATGATTATTAAAGAAGTTGATCGTCCTAAAGAAAAAGGAGGATTAGTTAGTGAAAAAGTTTCCATAAAAGATATAACCGATAGAATTCCTATTCTTACTCCATTGATTAGGGAAAGATTAAGAAATGTTTCAGAATCTTCATTTCTACTAGAGTATTTTTTTTATGATGATTTAGAAATAAAAAAAGAAA
>CETG01430855.1_pt1 | contig 17164 bp, 19 predicted proteins | sample 361471 | NCBI WGS metagenome assembly CETG01 (sample SAMEA2622696, study PRJEB7988) | marine metagenome | isolation source: saline water (ENVO:00002010), including | reverse complement strand
AAACTGCAAACGTCTCTGTTCAGGAGCTGAAGTAACATGTCCTCTATCTCTCCCTCTTAGCAGTCCTTGAATAGCAGAGATGCTACGAGGATATGCATCTAAGCAAGTTAAAGTTGTGCTAAACATAGCGGCAAAAGAAGCAGGAACAATAATCCACCTTGCCCACACACCCATTGCATCTGTATAAAGCCTAATAAGATTCTGCGCAAAAGAAACTCCGCTACCTGCAAGCATTCCTTCCCCACTCCTATACATAGTCAAAGCACCCAGCATCACAAAGAAAATAGCCGTCAAAACAGTTATCAAGTAACCTAGATTAAAATCGAATTCAGCCTCTTCAACCGTTGGCTGGTATTGAGTATCCTTTGATCTTGAGAACATCCACAGAGAAGGCCAAACACATAATTCAACGGGACCAGGCATCCAACCCATCAAAGGGATCAAAAAAGATAAATTTGATAATTTCCAAGGCGTAGGGTCAGAATTAAACCAACTAATATCGACATTTTCTAATGAACCACTATTAATTAACGATATAACAGCAAAAAAAGTAAATAAAGCAAGCAAGGAAACAAGAACCTTAGAGATAAGGTCTAAAGCTCTATATTGACCAAGCAACAAAATAAGTCCACTAATCACTAAAACTCCAATAGACAAATCCATTGGAGGAAATTTGGCAAAAATGGAAACATTAGTAAGCAGAAGTCCAGAGACAAAACTTACAGCGGCGATAGTCAATGTCCCCGTAATTAAGCTAACAATCAAATAAAGGGGTAAATAAATTTGATTGCGTGCTTGAAACCCTTCAAGCAATGAAAGACCAGTTGAAGACGTAAACCTAGTCCCCACCAATAAAAAAGGATATTTCATCAAATTAGTCAATAAAATCAATCCAACCAATGCAAATCCAAACCTTGCTCCTGCTGTAGTTGAGGACATCAAATGAGATCCTCCAATACATGCACCTGCCAACAAGATGCCTGGCCCTAAGCTTTTCTGAATACGCTTCTTAAAAATCTGCATTATGAAATGGTTTATTGAAAATATTTTGCCTATAAGGACCTTACTTCATTCTAATACATAATAAAAATAGACATTCTCAATCGAATAACTCAATTCAAAGATTAACCAAAAATTTTCTTTACTTAATAATATAAAAAAATTATCTTAAAAAAAGAAGTTTTCAAGATTAAATGCACTTATCAAGGGGAAAGCAATCAAAAGGATTAAATACAAGAAAAAAATTTGTAAATATCTAAAAAAATCATGAGACTTAAACCTTTATTAAATCAATGAAGTAAGATCAGAAAAGCTAATTATTTGCTTAAAAATTAATGCTATCTTCAGATCTTAAGAAAATAATCAAAAGTTATCAAAACTTCCCAAAGAAAGGCATACACTTTAGAGATATTTTCCCAATTCTTTCTCACCCAAAACTTTATTCCAAATTAATAAAGAGGATGGCATCTAGCCAAATATGTAGTGAAGCAGATGCCATATTAGCAATAGATGCCAGAGGGTTTCTTTTCGGATCAGGAATTGCTTTGGAATTATCAAAACCAATGATAGTTGCTAGAAAACCTGGAAAGCTTCCAGGTAGTTTAATTAGCGAGTCATATGATTTAGAGTATGGAAATAATTCTCTATCTATCCAGAAAGATGAATTAAATAGATACAATAATATTGTTATTGTAGATGATTTACTTGCAACTGGTGGGACAGTAAAATGCGTCTCTAATCTATTACACACTGCAGGAAAAAAAATTACAGGTCTATCTGTAGTTATTGAACTAGATGAACTTAAAGGAAGGTCTAAATTGCCTTTCCCTGTTGAGTGTCAAGTGTCATACTAATCAACCAATACTAATATGTTGTCAGAGGTCCAAAAAATATCATGAAGATAAATGGTACTAATTGGCGGACCATTTGGCTCCAGCAAGATGGAAATTCAATAGGAGTAATTGACCAAAGGAAGCTTCCACATCAATTTATCTGTAAAGCGATTTACAACTACGAAGAAGCCGCTGAAGCTATTCAAAACATGAGTGTTCGTGGGGCCCCGTTAATTGGAGTAACAGGTGCCTATGGACTAATGCTTGCTTTACAAGAAGACGCCTCAGATAAAAATTTAGAGAAGGCCTTCGAAAAATTAATTTCTACAAGGCCCACAGCAATTAATCTTAGTTGGGCATTAAATAGAGTTAAAGCAATTGTCAAACCTCTACCACCTAAATTAAGAGCTAACGCCGCAAAAAAAGAAGCTCAATTAATTGCTGAAGAAGACGTCACAATGTGCAAGCGAATAGGAGAAAAGGGTTATGAAATTCTTAATCAATTATCAAGAAAAAGAGATCTTTCTGAAAGAGATAAACCAATTAATATACTTACGCATTGCAATGCTGGTTGGCTCGCAACAGTCGACTGGGGAACAGCATTGGCTCCTATATATCAAGCGCATAGAGCCGGTCTGAAAGTTCATGTTTGGGTAGACGAGACGAGACCTCGTAATCAAGGAGCAAGTCTTACCTCGTATGAACTTGGTTGCGAAGGTATTCCTTATACTGTGATAGTAGACAATGCTGGCGGTCATCTAATGCAGAATGGCCAAGTAGATGTAGTCATAGTAGGTTCTGATAGAACAACTAGTAGGGGTGATGTTTGCAACAAGATTGGTACCTACCTGAAAGCACTCGCCGCCAATGATAATTCTGTACCTTTTTACGTTGCGTTACCTTCATCAACTATCGATTGGTCAATAGTTAATGGCCTAAAAGAAATACCTATTGAAACCAGGTCGGAATTGGAAGTCCTCCAACTGCAAGGGCAACTAGAGAATGGTGAAGTGCAAACAGTTAAACTATGTCCTCCTAGCAGCAAAGGATTTAACCCAGCTTTTGACGTAACTCCCAGCAGGCTTATCACAGGCTTAATCACCGAGAGAGGTGTTATTAGTCCTAATTACAAAAATTTAAAAAAGGCTTTTTCAGAATGAATAATAATTCCAAAGAAAAGCAACAAAGAGAAGAATTAATCTCAATTTCTAAACGCATGAATTCTGCCAGGATAAACCAAGGGACCTCAGGAAATCTCTCGGTTCGTATCGAAGATGGAATGTTAATTACACCAAGTTCATTAGAGTATGAAGAAATGAGTGTCGAAGATTTAGTCAGTCTTGACCTTGAAGGCAAGCCTCTTTCTAACAATCAACGCCGGCCCTCTTCTGAATGGCGCATACATGCAGATATTTACAAAGAAAGACTAGAAATTGGAGGCATTGTTCATTGTCACTCCATTCATGCAACAGCAATCTCTTGCCATGAAAGGTTCATTCCAAGTTTCCACTACATGACAGCAGTAGCTGCAGGTAACGATATCCGTTGTGCTACTTATGCAACATTTGGAACAAAAAAACTATCTGAGATGGCTCTAATTGCCCTTGAAGGTCGTTTGGCATGTTTACTTTCTCATCATGGACAAATTGCAATTGGAATTAATTTAAAGAAAGCTTTTCAATTAGCTGTTGAAGTAGAAACTCTCGCACAAATATATCTAGAAGCCTGTAAGTTAGGAGAACCATCTATTTTAACTTCAGCACAAATGAATGAAGTACATAAGAAATTTAAATCATTAAATTATGGATCAGAAAATAGCTTAAAAAAGCCATTTTAATGATATTTAGAAAAACAGATTGATCTGATTTACCTATATTTTTTTAATAGCTTAGAAATATTTTCGACTAATTTATCAATAGAACTTTTTTCCTCTGCTTTATGAGGTAATTTAAATCTGGTAAAAGAAATGATCAAGCCTCCAATTAGGCCTAAATTCATAAATACTGCTATAGATTGAAATGGAAAAAAATGCATCACAACAGTTGTTGGGATAAGAAAAGTCAAAAGCAATAATGACCCAATTCTCTGATCCTTCCCAAACAACAAAAAGCCAACCCCCCCTATTAGGCAAATAATTGCACCAAACAATAAAATAGAAGCGAACTGTTCTGGGATACCTTTATTAGCTATAGCCTTTACTACCGAAGTGAATCTTAAAATTTTTGGCGGTATTGCAATAGCAAATGTAGTAGCCAAGCAAAATCTTCCTAAGAAGTCAAACCATTTATTCATCTGAAAATTCATAAGCCAAGTTTTAGATGAAATTCCTTAGAAATGGTTGACTAGAACTCTCTGCGAAAAAAACCTTAAATTCATATAATCTTACCTTTCAATCTAAGGAGATCCTTCCTTTCCCTATTAAAACCGGAAGGCCTTAGAAATGAAACTAGTTCTACAGTTTGCGAAGATGACCCAGAGTCAGAGTCAGCTCCATCCTCAAGGAGTTTTTGCAAACGAGCGAATTGGCTCCTGCTAAAAGGTTCTTTGCTTGGATCTACATCAAGCAAAATATTCTTCAAAGGAATGCCTCCAACCGTCAGAGTTTACCATCAGCAAAACAACCCAAAGCAATATCAAATTGAAGCATCAGCCATACTTCGACCAGCCGCCACGTAAGGACTAACAACAACATCTGCACCAGCAAGTTTCAACTTATTAGCAGCCTCTTCAGTCTCTGCTCTAGCAATAAGCCTACATTTAGTATTAATCCCTTTAGCACTAAGCACTACATAGAGATTAGCGGCATCAGTAGGAAGAGTTATAACAAGACTTCTGCATTGATTGATCCCAGCTAGCAAAAGGGTTTGATCCAAAGTTGCATCAGCTTCTAAAACTTTAAGTCCTCTCTCCTCTGCCTTAGTTTTAACTATAGGATCAACTTCAATTACTAAAATAGGTATCCCTTTTAAATGTAGTTCTTCTGCAATTTCTTTGCCAATTCTTCCATAACCGCAAATGATGACGTGATTATTCATGCGAGTAATTATTCTTCGAAACCTTAGCTCCCTCATTCGTCGAAAGTACCCAGATTCAGAAAGTCCTAATAGTCTTTGAAGGCTTAATTGAATAACAACCAGTCCTCCACCAATAATTAAAAAAGTTACGACTCTTCCTGCACCACTCAACGGTTCCACTTCTCCAAAGCCAATAGTAGTAATTGTGATAAGAACCATCCATATGGAATCACCCCAATCCCAGCCCTCTGTGAAGCGATAACCTATCGCTCCTAAAAGGAAAAGCATGCCTAATGAAATTAAGGGCCCTAACCAAGGCTTGAAAAACTCTTTAAGAATTAATCTATTGAAAGGAATCATTCTCATAAGAACCGCTCATCAATCTTTATATAAATCAAAGTCACTTCAATCATTTTAGATACAAATCAATTGTAAATCAGGCTGGTAAATATTAAATTCATGATTCAAAAGACCTACAGGTTGATTATTTCATATTAATAGAGAAAAAATTCATTTCACAAGATAATATCTTGAGGGAATCAATGTTTACAAAATAGAAATAAGGTTAGGATGTACAAATCAATTAAATACTACCAATACCCTTTAAAGGTTTAATAAGTGCAACTTTTAATTATTGCCGCTTTCATTAGTTTAGTCTCTGGTTTTTCCCAGTTTTTACTAGAATCTGTTTTAAACAATCTTTTTTGACAGTCAATTTCCATTTGATAAGATTTTGTACTAAGAATATCATTGTTCTCTGGGTTGATTTCAGAATATTTTGTAAGAATAAACAGTATTCCTTTTTTATATCTTATACTTTGTGTATCAATAAATTGTATACCGTCACTAGTTGCAGCTATTTCAGTCCAATTCTTTGTTGAGGCTGCTATAACAGAGCTAGAAGAAAAAAATAAAATTAATAAGGAAAAGCTCAGTATATGAAATAATTTGAACATCTCTTTTAAGTACTTCATTCTTATCTTTGAGTATTCATAGACATTACCAATCAAGCTATAAGCTGAAAAAAAGTCATCCACATCTTCTTCTAAAGATACATAAGTTATCTTTTCTTCAAAAAGCATATTTCAAAAGTTCTGATTATGTCCTAAGAAACCATTGCAGGCAGTAGGAAAGCCGATTCTTAAAAAAAGATTTAGAGCAAGCAAGAGAAAAATAGAAGTTATTTTAGAAAAAGAGTTTATACCACAAAACCAATCGAATTAATATAAAAAAACACTCCTAAAATTAAAGTATTTACGATTAAAATTGAATATCATAATTAGTGATTTCATCCTTAAAGTCTGATTAAAAGAAGCTAGATTAGGATAAATTTTAAATGTTTTAGTGACCTGAATTGAAGGCTCAAAAAAATCTTATCGAAAAGATAAGCAAAAGTAGTGCCCATATCTATGATCCTAGAATTTCAATCCAACCATGTACCTTTTATATAAATCAGGTATTTCTTCTCATTGGCTATCCAAGACATTTTGCCTAAAAAGAAAATAGGAGTCCAATCACAAAGGTTCATAGGTCTAGAAACAAGTGTTGGGCTCAAGCAAAAAAAGGGGACACGAACTTCAGTCCCCTTTTTTTATATGCATTTTTTTGACTATTAATCATCATCCATATCGTTAACGAATGGCCTCAAATTTACTTATTGGTTAATCAAGTAATAATAAAGAGGGGCCTAGAGGAACTAAAGAAAATTAAATCAAAAATAATTTGAATGAGCCCTGACAGAAGAGCTCATTCAAATCTGACTCTAATTAAAGAAGAGAATCAAATTATTTAATCAATACCTACTTAGACTAGTCATTCTAAAGATCTTTTCTAATGTAGTCTTAAAAAGAAGATAGAGATTGAGCTTAAACCTTCCTAGAAAGCTCTCCGAATCTGTACTTGAGATCCAAGATGATTGTTCCACTCCCTTACAAAATCCTTTCTAAAAAGACCTAACTTTATTATTAAAGGTTTTATAACCTCACTACTAAAACAATTTAGAGGATTCACTAATTCACTGCTAACCCAGCATCCAAGAGGGTCTAATACATAACTATTTCCTTGTTCTTTACTGCTTTTAATCATTACCAAAGCTAGCGTCCCAAACCAACCAATTACACAAAACGTAAGTACATAGAAACCAATACACAAATTTGTTGTACACATAGTGTAGCTATAGAGAAGTTACATGAAAAGTAATAGATATTTTTTGGAGGTCAATAGCTATAAATGTCTACTTATCAATTTGTATGCCTTCTTCCTTTATGCCATTAATTAATTGAGAAGCCATAAAATTGACTCTCTCTTCGTACTTCCTAGCCCTGCATATCTCGTCACCATTGACAAAGCAGTCATCGACGAAATCATCAAATGCTTTTGTGGACATCTAAAGCGGAATCATTAGCCAAAATATGCAACAAAAAGAATGGCAATCAAATGGGTCTTAATACCCAATTCAATAACAGATCTAATTTTTTTATTTCCATTAAAAATAAACTTTCAAAAAAAACTACACTATAAAATCTACTTTTATCTCTAGTGCATTCTAGATTTACAGCAAAATAGCTATTGACCATGATCTTTTTTATTTTCATCTTGTTTTGATAATTCTTTTTCCATATCAGCTTTGTAGGAATTAAGAGCATTTCGTATTCTGCCAGGAGCAAAAGGGTTTTTACCTTTAGCCTCTTTCTTAGCTTGGGACCAAACATCACTAATTTCTTTCTTTGCTTCTGGGTCATCATTAAACTTTTCGTAAAGCCTAAGTAGGTACCAAGTACTTAAGACCAATAATCCTAGACCCAAAAAATACATGACTATAAAAGTGTTGTTGCCAATCTAACCAAAAAAAGAAAAATCCTAGATTCTCAGGAGAAGAGGTTTAATCATTATTAGAAGTTCTTTCAACAAGCTCAAAATCTAATGAGCTAAAGAAAAGAGTTGAACTACTCAACAAAATAAAAAAGGAATAGATAATCCTAGGGAAGTCTCTTTCTTTCTTGTTCGCAAGAAACAATTAACTTAATCAAAATTTTATCTAAAAGGATTGCCTTGGACAAAAAAAAGAGCCCGTCACTCTGTGACTGGCTCTTCAACTAATAGATTAAAACTATATAAACCTATTAATTATGAAGCCTCTCAAGGTAGGAGCTCTTAAGGAATCAATTGATTTAATTACCATTGGCTCCTGACCGATCGGTAGATACGACAATGGATCACCTCCATAATGAAACTATCTACAAAATAACCAAGAAATCATGAATTATTCCAGTCATTAAGATATTCTTCCAAATAGCAAGGCGAAACAATAAGGTCTAATCCCCATTAAAAGTTATTATTTCAGACGCCGAACGCTACTAGTCATTGTTTTGAAGACCTAATGGGTAATCATACAGATCAGAAATCTTTCTATAGCAATAAATAAATTATTTATATATCAAATTATTAGCAGGAATAAAATTGCTTTTTTATTGAAGAAAGATTCTTAAAATACTACTTGCTAAAAAGTTTTCGTATCCCTAATAACAAAGTTATTTTTTGTAACCATCGTAGACTCTGTGACGTCTATCCCGTTAATGGCTGAGATTTCACCTTCGATACCTTCTAGTTTTAATTGATCAATGATCCCTTTTATAACTTCATCTTCCACCAATTTTCGATCAATACGATTAGGGGTTATATTTTCAAACCACTTGGAGGTTTTCTTTGCCACAACCTCAGAGGCATTAGTGATCTTAAGGTAAATAGCCATTAGACAACTCCTAATTTCATTCCATTTTTTATTCTTTTAAGAATTTTATCATCAAGATCATTGTCTGTTTGTTGGACCAACCACTCAATTGAGCTGATAATAAAAACCTTCATTTGTTTTTTGAAGAGCTTTTTTAGCATAAAAAATAGAACCGGCTTAAGAAAAAAAAATAAAAATCCCATTTCAGCTAATCTAATCAGCTTTAGTTAAATTATGCTGCCACTTGATTGAATGGCAATAAACCTAATTTTTTTATCTTCAAGAGTAAATGGTTGAGAACATATATATTGATTTAAAAAAGAGAGGTTGTCTCTATTAAATGGTTCAGGGTAGGATAATAAATATATTCTATTAAAGAATAAATGAGACGCAAATAGATGAATTTATAAATAGATGTGATTTGCTTAGACTTTCTAAGCGCCATAAGTACCAATATTTTGAAAATAATAAAATATTAGATTCATATTTTATAAAATAATATTAAATAGGGTCATAAATAAATAAATTTTTCTGAATTTTGATCTATAAGATGAAATATGATCTTATAGATGGTATAGTACATATAAAAAAAAGGGATGAATGCAGAGTAATAGTTATGTCATATTTGAATCTCTTTCGATCAGAAGATTAATTGCATTTATCTGCTCAAACAAAGATGGTTTAACTCTACTAAAGACTTCTAAATTATTTTTTATAGATCAATCACTTTTCATTCAAATATTAGAAAGATTTAATCTTATAAATGAAGCTAATTTTTCTTTTAAAAAATTATGTTTCAAGCTTATAGAACTAAAAGATAGCAATGGAGAGTCATTAAGAATTCGTATTTATCGAGAAGATCTATATCAATTAATGGAATATATAAAAAAAGATAAAGAGTATTCTAAATTATTTGATTGTTATAAATCAGAAAATTCATTATATGAATTTCAACTTAAAGGTTTAATAGATGGTCATGCTTACAAGCCAAATACTTTGTCTAGGCTATTAGTTCTAATCAACTTAATAGATCTTAAGTTACCAGGTAATTATAAAAAAGTCTTAATTGCAAAAAATAGAGGTTGGATAAATGCGGTTAAAAGATATGCAAAAGAAAAAAAAATAGAGGTTAAATATGAGGCCATTTCATTTGATTTTAATGGATTTTTAAATAATCTAATATATAAAATTAAAATATCAAATAGTGTACTATACTTTATACTTAGATCTTTCAAGTATATAGGAATAAATGATAGATTTAATAAAAATCATAATAAGAAAGACATATCAAATCAATTATTTTTAGAAGGAAGAGGTGATGTAAGGGTTGAGAATGACGGTCATCATAATGATTTCTTCTGGGTATGGAATTCCAGTTTTAAAAGCAATGGTCTCACATATATTTGCAAAAGCAAAAAAGAGAAAGATCTAATTCAAAAAAAAGAGATTAATGTAGCAAGAGTATCATTGAGTTTAAGATCTTTATTTTTAAAAGGAATAGGGATAAGATTCAAGGATAGAATCTCTCAAATTAACTCTAAAGAAAAAAGGCTACTAAATTTATGGATAAAAGAATACAATTCAAACAAGAGTTTTTGGTATAATTTATTTCTAAGCAATAATGTAAAAATTATAATTAATTGGCATTTATTTGATAGATTTAACTACTCACAAAATGATGCAATAAAAGAAATCGGGGGAATATCTGTTTATCTACCTGTTTCATTTCAAGGTTATAAGTCGATAGATTGTTTATCTAAGTTTGACATTTCTTTTTGTTACTCCAAATTTAGTGCCAATCTTGAAACAAAGTCTCTCTCCCAAATGCAATATCAAATAATCGTAGGTTATCCAAGAGATTATTCTATAAGTTTATTAAATTCAGAAGCAAAATTAATTAGAGAAAAAATTAAATCAAATGGTGCAAAAAGGATAATTTGTGTATTGGATGAAAATTCCCAAGACGATGAGCGCTGGCACACTGGTCATGTCTTACAAAGAGAAAATTATAAATTAATTTTAGAAGAGGTCATTCGTAACTCTAAACTTGGTGTAATTTTTAAACCAAAAACATCAAAAACTTTATATCAAAGGTTGGGTTACGACATAGTTAAACTTATAGAACAAGCGGAAAGTACAGGAAGATGTTTTATTTTTCTTGAAAACAGTCGATACACAACTATTGCATCTCCTGCTTTGGCTGCTTTAGCCTCTGATTTAACAATTGGCTGTCACCTTTGTAGTGGAACAGCAGCATTTGAATCTGTATTAACTGGTGTTCCAACAATTCTGATAGATAGAGAAGGAACTCCTTGTAGCCTATTAGCTAATAAATTAAAACTTGAAAAAGTTATTTTTTCTAATTGGGAAAATGCTTTAAATGCCTCACTAGATTACTTAAATGATCCAAAGCAGTTTAAGGAATTTGGCGATTGGTCAGATTGTATTCAAGAGTTAGACCCCTTTAGAGATGGATTATCCGCAAAAAGAATTGGAGATTTTCTTCAATCGCTTAGAGATGGATTTGCTATGGGGTTAGAAAAAGAGGAGGTAATCATAAGAGCATGTGATATTTACACAAAAAGATGGGGGAAAGAGATGGTAATAAAGAATTATTAGATTTCAAAAATTAGCTGGATATTGTTTAAAGGGAATCAATAATTACAATATATTTTTATATCTAGTATATAGATACTTTTATATAATTTATTATTCACAATGTTTTATATATGATACGATAGAACAAGAAATATACTCTATTAATAAATACACTACATAATTAAAAGTATAGTTTTCTTCCACTATAGCTATAATAACACTATTATTCCTATAAAATAAATAGCTTCTAATATAAATCATGAAAAATATTCTTATAAATATAGCAACACTGCTTTTTTCTTCTTTCTTAGGGATCACAGCTCTAATTGAGTTTAACCATCAATTAAAAGCAGCAAAAATTGAAGTTGATAAAATCAATTGGGCTAAACTCCCTCTCCATGATTCAAGCAGGCATTTTTGCAAAGGAGAAAAAGATCAAGTCATGCTTGATAAAGAAAGGGTTTTTATTGAAAGGCCTAATTCCGAGTATTTTCAGTACAAAAATAATAAGGTATTTTTATTATCCAATGATCGCAATGGGCAAAGAATCAATCAAGCAAATTTAAGTAAATATAAAGAACATATAGGAGAGGAAGTATGGGTATTTGGGGATTCATTTACATATGGCGTTATTGCAGACAATACAGAAACAATACCAGCATTTCTATCTATGATGAATAATGAGAATATTAATTTTAAAAATAATGGCGTTAGTGGATACGGGTCAATCAACTCATTACTCACTTTTAAGTGGGCTTTAAATAAGTTTAAAGAATCTCTTCCAAAAAAGATAATTTTCATTGCTCATACAAACGATTTATTTGACGATTTAAGGACAAAAAATAGGCTTTTATTAAGAAATGAAAGTTCAAATAAAAATTTGGAGCTTAAAAATCAATTAAAATCCTTACTTTCAACATTCAAAATTTCAAGGTTATTATTAAACTATTACGAGACAAGGAGGCAAAGCTCTTTATCTAGCATAAATAAAATTTTCGAATCTCAATCTACATCTCAATCTGATTACATTTTAGATTCAAGTATTACTAAAGAAACTATAGTTGAATTAATAGAGATCGCAAAAAAAAATAAAATAACACCATACTTATATTTCTTACCTGGGCTAGTAGTTGAAGAAGAGTATAAATTTGCCAACACATACGATTCTCTTTTATTGGAAATTGCTGAGGATTATAATATTCAATATGTCAAAATAGATGATAATTATTTAGAGAGCAATATGAATCCATCAGATGCATATAAAACGGCAAAAGATCTATATGGATACCCTGATACTCATTACAATGAATACGGTAATTTCATTCTGGCAAAGGTTATTGCAAGTTCTTTGATGAAGGATTCCAGCATAAGTTTTGAACTAAACACTAAATTTAAAAACAGAACAAATTATACGCCTGGTGAAGAGAGGTGTCCTGATTAGGCAAGAATTCTACATTAATTACTCTCATACCATAAGAAATTCAATAACAATTATCACCAGTCTGGGTAAACAAAATCTGATCCAATTGGTTCTTCATAAAATTCGTTTAATTCAATTCCTCTAAAATAATTTACAAGTAATGAAAGCAATAAGCTTTTCAAAATAAATCATCCTCAAATTTCAATCTTAGCGAGAACAGTATATATTAATTCTCCTTTTTGTGAACTCAATTCTTCTTAGAATCACTCATGTAAAAATTAGTTGAAGTTATTTCGTAATATCAATACTTCCAGTAGGAGCAAGGAAATTAACTATCGGAGGTATCAAAAAAAGTACTGTGATTAATCTAACCGCATGAAGAGCAGCAACAGCCGCACCAACTCCGAACTCAGCTCCAACCAAACTCATACCTATGGTTCCTCCAGGGGCGGCACCTAATAGGGCTATAACTTTGTCTACTCCAAGAAATCTACTAATTAATAAACCCACTAGAATCCCAGTAATCAAAAGAGTAAATGTTATAACCAGTGCAGGCTTCCAAAGTAATTGCAATTCTGCCAATGTTTCCCTATTTATACCTGTTCCAATAACTGTTCCTATACCTATCCCAAGGATTGTTTTTGTACCTAAAGGCCAGGCAGCAATTTCCAGAAGACCACTAACACTTAATAATCCGGCTCCTAATATTGCACCTAATAAAGGACCTGCAGGGATCCCTGTCAACAGCATTAGAGAGCCCAATGCTGCTCCCCCTAGAAGGTATAACAATAAATTCAATAAAGAAGGCATTTGAAAAAATCGGGTAAGTTATCTATCCAAGTTTCTACCTTTTTGGCTTAATTTATCAAGCTTTAGTATTAGAAGGACTTTCAATTGATCTATATAGAGTCAAAAAGTAAATGTTTAAAAGCATAAGAATTCTTAAAAGTCATCTCATAAAGTTTCAAAAACAGGTTTAAAAAATAGGGTGAGCTCTAAAGTGATCTCAAATTATTAAATATTCATGAATAAAAAGAATGAAGAAAAACAACTTGATTGGAAAGCTTTTTTTTCTGGGTTTTTTCTACTTTTATGCGCGTTGAGCCTTATCTTAATTGCATTTAGTTTACGTCCGGTAGCTAAATGGGCTGAATATCAAAGCAGTTGTGTTGAACAAGAGATGAAGAAATCTCCTGTTGAATGGGCCGTTCGAAAGTGCAATGGAAGGTCCAAGGTATATCAAGTGAAATGAGAAAGTGTGATAGAAAAGAACTGGGGCTTATTAAATGCCTCAAGTTGAAAATTTAAAATAGAAATTCAACAAAATTAATTTTTTAATTCATAACTTCTATATAATAATTTTTCTTTCGGGTTAATTTAATCGGTTTAGCTCTAACCTATAGAAAATTATGTTTCTATAAGAATTAATTGCACGTATTTTTATAGATTCTTCTTACATCTTAGATTATAGTAAGTTTTGAAACTAATTATTGGGAATAGAAAAAATAACTCTTATAGTTAAAAAAAACAGAACTTCTAACTAAGGTCTCAAAATGAATATAATTCTTTTCATTATTCTAAGTTTAATGATTATTGTTTATCCCTTTGCATTAAATGCGGAGCAGTCAGATTCATTAATAAATGAAGATATAGAGATTTCTAAAGAAAATGAATCCACTCTTAAAATGAGTCAAGAGGAAATGGACAATCTTTTTGGTCCAGATCCATACTTAGGGCCAACATCCTGGCTTGATTCAAAACAAGATAATTGAAGGTTTGCCTTGAAAATAACAAGGTCTAAACTATTAATTAGTTAATTAACAAAGTAAAAAGTACCTAATTTAAGCAAATAATGAAATATCACAATATAAGGAATATATGGTGCTCATATGCAGATGATGAAGACCCAACATAGCATTAAAGTCCTGAGGTAATACAATTATCCTGTTACTTCAGACTTAATTCAATCTTATTGAATTGGTTCCTAGTTTTTTTATTCTTCAAAGTAAACATAATGTGTGGAAGATATGAATTGAAAACTGAATTTGCAGATTTACCTAGTCTTTTAAAGAAAGAGTACCCAAAAGGTCTAGAAGAAAAATATGCGAAACAAACATTGATAAGACCAACAGACCCTGTTCTAGTCCTAAAGAACGAAGGGAAAACAACAACCTCCTTAATGCTTTGGGGCTTTATTTCTGAGTGGGCAAAAAATCCTTTTCAGAAAGAAAACAATAAGCCTTTTAATGCACGAGCAGAGACTATTGATAAAAAGAAATTATTCAGGGGAAGTTGGAAACATAAAAGATGTCTCTTGCCAGCGAGTGGTTTTTTTGAAAAAGGTCATCGGATAAGCAGACAAGATCAACAGCCTTTTTGGCTTGCAGGGATTTGGAATAGATGGATGTCAGCTGAAGGGAGTGAGATTGAGAGTTGTTGCGTCATAACAACGGAATCAAACAAATTAATACAACCCATACACAATCGAATGCCAGTAATTGTTCCACAAGGATTAGAAGAAGAGTGGGTGACTTCAGTAAAAAATGAATCTGAACTCAGAGCTCTCAAACCAATCCTGAGCCCATGGAATTCAAAAGGATGGAAAACAGAACCGATAGCCCAGGCATCAATGTTCCAAATGAACTTGTTCTAAATTGGATCATTTAACTCTTAAAAGAAAGATAAAAAAGATTAATTAAGCATAAAAATAAGAATAATCAATTTAAATCAAAACACTAGACTCTTTTATGGTTTTTAATAAGAATAGTTTTAGTAAATTTTTCTAAGGTTCAAAAAACTATTATGTTTCAGAGCAAAAAAATCCTCAAGAATTAACTACTTAGAGTTAGGATACAACCTTGCTATTTTCTTTTCTTGTATATTTTTAGCCTTGAGCTTTCTTCTTTTATCCAATATCGAATCGAAGTTATTAGTAATATGATAGAAACTATAAAAAGTTGCTGCTAGAACAATAATTCCGATAATAAAAACAAGAAAACCTATGCATTCAAAATTCGAGAATTGCTCTAAAATTAAACTGAGAGGAAGAAGCATTTTTATGCTAATTAAACCAAGTCAATAAATTTATAGAGATCCATAAAGATATTACTAAAATAATATGAGCTTATGGACCTTTACTTATTGGTTTAATAAAACTATTGTTAAAGAGTTACATCCATAATATCAGATCATTAAATGAGGTTTGATATTAATCACTAATTTTTCAAATCTTGATAACTAAGACCATTGTATTTTGCATAGCGATTTGCAAATCTCATGAATCTATTAAAATCAAATTCATTTTTCCAGGTATATACTGCTTGAATTGCTGTGTATTGACCATTTTTTTTGGAGACGGCAACATTTATTTCTCTAACAATAATTTGCCCTTCCTCATCTAACAAATACATTCCTTGAATGTCTTTAAAATTTTCGGAGGTCAGCACATATGGATTCTGAAAAGTAAATATTGCTTGACCTACTATTCCGACTTTATTTTTCAAAAGTCTAATTTCAGGGATTACAGTCTCATCTATTCCTTGAAAAAATTGAATTGCAGCTTTATTCATTGAATTACTTGTTTATAGACATCATTAAACAGCACCTCAATATTACTTGTAACTTTTCAAACTAATCCATGTAACAATGATCCTTGATTTTGCTGGGAAGAAATTAAATTTACAAATTTAAAAGCATATTTCAAATTCATTCTTATAAGACAAGTTAACAAAAATTAAATCCATTAAATTAGTTTTTTGGAAAAAATAAATCAACGCGGATAGTTTCCCTTAGTGCTCTTTAATTATTAAAATCTAAAGTAAAGTTCTGAAGAAGGTTTAAAAATTTAAGCGTTTTTATTGCTATAAAGCTTATGATAAATTAGAAGAAAAGAAAGCTTTCTAGCAGTATAAATCATAGTAATTTTTTGATTGCAATTCCTATGCTGCTTTCTTAAGATAAGTTTGTCGATAAGTAGAGAGATCAACAAGTTGAGTCAAGTAACTAGTCTGTGAAGAGTTATGCCTTAGTAACTCTTTATATAAGTTAGGTGTAAGTTCTGTCATCTTTTCACCCAAAAAAGTCTTTCTTTTATTGCTCAAACTGTTTTTGATCACAGATGACATTGAAAACTTTATAGCTTGTGCTTGTTATATCAGCAGAATATTTTTTTGCCATAAGCAAGAACCACCATTTACTGATGGGAATCGATTCGAGCTTGTTCTGAGGTATATGTAAAAGTATTTCTCACAACTTAATGAACCCATTCATATGGTTACCAGGAACCGTTCTCGGCTTTAGAGTAGAAAATAACGCGTAAGATCAATTCTTGGCATATGAATCCGACTAGGAGTAATTCCAATAATAGAATGGATAATCCATTGTCATTGACACCATCGGGGAAAGAAGTACCTACAGCTTTATCAATGATGGCTGAATCGATGGCAAGCATGGTGCAAAGAGCCAAACAAGATCTAGAACGAGTTGATGAAAGAGCTAGAGCAGATCTAGAACGTGTTGATCAGAGAGCTAGAGCAGATCTAGAACGTGTTGATCAAAGAGCCAGAGCAGA
>CETG01189294.1_pt1 | contig 17209 bp, 20 predicted proteins | sample 361471 | NCBI WGS metagenome assembly CETG01 (sample SAMEA2622696, study PRJEB7988) | marine metagenome | isolation source: saline water (ENVO:00002010), including | reverse complement strand
ATAGAAGGATGATGGGGGCCAAAATTGACCACCATAGGCTCCGTACGCGTTTCCAACTGCGTCATTGGACCAAGCTAAACAAGGCAATGATGAGATCTTAGTCAGTAGTTATGCAAGTCGGTTCTTCTCTTAATGCTTTCAAGTTCAATCACGTACCCGTGCTTGCTCAAGAAGTGATTGAATCAATGAAAATATTGCCACCTGAGCGACTAAAAGACGGCTTAGTTATAGATGCAACGCTTGGCAGTGGTGGACATTCTGCCTTAATACTTAAGGAATATCCTGGAATACGCATTATAGGGATAGATCAAGACCCCCATGCAAGAAATTCATCATTAAAACTTCTCAAAGATTTTGGTTCAAGGATAAATGTCGTAGCAGGTAATTTTGCAGACTTTACTCCTTCAGAAAAAGTGGTAATGATATTGGCTGATCTAGGAGTGAGTAGTCCTCAATTAGATAATCCTGCCAGAGGTTTCAGCTTTAAATCAGAAGGACCAATCGACATGAGAATGAATCCTCAAACAGGTATAAGTGCAGCAGATCTAATAGAAAACTTAAACGAAACTCAATTAGCAAATATTATCTACAACTTTGGAGAAGAAAGGCTGTCGAGAAGAATTGCACGAAAAATTAAAAAAGATTTAGCTGAACAAGGCCCATACAAAAACACAACTGCTTTGGCATATGCAATTTCTGGTTGCTATCACCCAAAACTTCGCCATGGACGAATTCATCCTGCCACTAGAACCTTTCAAGCATTAAGAATTGCGGTCAATAAAGAATTAGAAGTGCTTGATCAACTTTTATCCAATGCACCAGATTGGCTTATAAGTGGTGGTTTATTTGGAGTAATTAGCTTTCATTCGCTTGAAGACCGAAAAGTTAAAAACTGCTTTATTTCAGATGAACGTCTAGAAAGAATTACCCGTAAACCCATCACAGCAACTTCAGAAGAAATATCAGCAAACTCTCGCAGCCGTAGTGCAAAATTCCGCATAGGAAAGCGCAAGTGATAAATATACTCCTTATAAATCCAGGACAACTTGTGAAATGATTTTTATCGCCTTTTCAACGTCCTTAAAAGATGTCTCTCGTCCCAAGCTCAATCTCAGGGAAGCTCCAGCCTCTTCAATACTTCGTCCAAGTGCTAACAAGACATGAGAAGGAGAACCATTATTACAAGCAGATCCACTACTGCAACTGATAAAAGGTCTTAGCTCGCGATGAAGACGGTTACCATTCACCCCTTTAAGAGTGATATTAAGATTATGAGGTAGACGTTCATCCATAGATCCATTAATTATCAAATTTGGTATCTCTGCACATAAGCCATCTCGAAGTTGATTACGCAGATTTTTTAATTTGACTTGAGTAGCCTTTAATTCATCATTAGCAATCTCAATAGCCTTTGCGAACCCCACAATTAATGGAACCGGGAGAGTCCCTGATCTCAAACCTTTTTCCTGTCCTCCACCCCATTGCAAAGGAGAAATCGAAATACCATCTTTTAGGACTAATGCTCCTATTCCCTTAGGCCCATAAATCTTATGCCCACTAATGCTCATCAAATCTATCCCTAAATTATCTACTTCTACATGCAGATAACCCAAGGCTTGAGCCGCGTCACTATGAAAAACAACTCCACGCTCTCTACATAGAGAAGCAAGTTTAGCAATAGGTTGTACTACCCCAATTTCATTATTAGCAAACATCACGCTAACCAAAATAGTGTCATTTTCAAAAGCTTCTTGTAAACGTTCTATAGGTAATAATCCATTTACATCTGGTTTTAATTCTGTTAGCCGAAAACCTTCTTTTTGAAGTTGTCGTAGAGGGTCTAATACAGCATGATGCTCAGTCAACAAAGTAATTAAATGACCAGGTTGACCAGTCTCTAAAGCTCGAGCTCGAGCGTACCCAAGTAAAGCTAAATTATTTGCCTCTGTAGCTCCACTAGTAAAGATTAATCTTTCTGATTGAATATTCAAAAAAGAAGCAATTTGTTCTCTAGCAAGACTCACAGCTGCTGAAGCAGTCAATCCTAAGCGATTTTGACGAGTGGAAGGGTTTCCCCAAAACTCATTCCAATAAGGTGACATCGCTTCAAGTACCTTCCCAGAACAAGGAGTAGTTGCTTGGAAATCAAAAGCCAAAGGAGAATCTTGCATTAATCCACTAGCAAAAGTCAGTAAGGCCTGAATATCCTTAGAGAAATCAAATTTCGATTCTCCAAAAGTCTCATTTCTTATTTTTCATGCCTGACACTACTCAAGCAACAATAGAAGTTGTTCAACAACCAAAAGTTTTATTGGTTGATGACGAACCTGGTCTTCGCACAGCTGTTCAAACCTATCTCAAAGATGAAGGATTTGATGTTACATCTGCAATCGATGGAGAAGAAGGATGGGAAAAAGCTCAGCAAATGAGTCCGGATGTGATTATCAGTGATGTAATGATGCCCAGATGTGACGGATATGCACTCCTAAAGCGTATCCGCAATGATGAGCGATTAGGAGGAACACCTGTGATATTTCTTACAGCAAAAGGAATGACAATTGATCGTACTCAAGGCTATCAAGCTGGTGTAGATGATTACATCCCAAAACCATTTGACCCTGATGAATTAGTTGCTCGTGTTCGTAATGTCGTAAAACGACAAGAAAGATTGTTAGCAGAAGCTGCAAGGTTTGCAGATATCGATGTTAGTCAAATGGCTAGACAAATTACAGAAATTAGATCAATGCTCACAAAAGGAGAAGCAACACCTTCCAAGAAAAATGATTTAATCCCTAATTTCACCCCTCGAGAAGCAAGTGTTCTACAACTCGTAGCAGAAGGTCTTATGAACAAAGAAATTGCCAGACAATTAGAAACATCTATTCGCAATGTTGAAAAATATGTAAGTCGACTATTTATTAAAACTGATACATCAAGTCGAACTGAATTAGTACGATATGCTTTAGAAAACCATCTAGTAACTTAAATCCTTTAAGATTAATTGTTATATCTAACTTTTCTAAATTCAATCAATTTAGAAAAATAAAAAGGTGCTTGATTTAATTTACTCCTAACAATCTCAAAACCACTTTCTTTTGCTGCTGAAATAATTCCATCTTCACGTAAAATATATGCTCTAGTAGTTTTACTAGGGCCTGGAAATAATTGACCTATTCTTTTTAATAAAGCCAAAAATGGTGTATAAGGTGCAAAACTAACAATCAATCTTTCTTGAGAAAGAGTACAAAGATGTTGAACCATTTCTTCAGCCGCTAACTGTGGATAATGTATAAAAACATCAAGGCAAATGACTGTATGAAAAGAACCCTGCAAACTTTCTAAATCAGATACATTAAAAGAAAATTTTGTCATATCAAGTTTTGCAGCGGCAGCACGACTTTTGGTTTCATTAACCATGGCTTCAGAAATATCACTTACCGATAACGAACCCACTCCTAACTCAGCTAAAGGGAGAGATAAACTACCAACCCCACATCCGACATCACAAATACTAAGCTTACCTAAATCTCCAGACTCCTTAATCCAATTCAAAACATCATCAACTGTTTTTTGATGTCCAATTCGAATATTGCGTTGAACATTATTAACTTCATCACTTTCACTATAAATTCGGTTCCATCTTTCAAAACCTGTTCCATTGAAATAACTAGCTACTTCGACTTTCTCAGCCTGTTTTTGTTCTGGAAGCTTATCTATGGTCATTTTATAAAAATTTGATCCGAACGGATCTTAAACAGCAAAATCGCAAATCAGGTCTTCTGGTAACTAGTGCATAAATAAAAGAGTCTCGTCATTATTAAGAATGTCCTTCACTTTAGAAAAAGTGCCTACAGGAGACGATCAGAAAACTCCTTTAATAGCAGTGGTAATGGGAAGTGATTCAGATTTATCAACACTTCAACCTGCTATAGAAATTTTGGAGACTTTCAATATTGCAACAGAAGTTCGAATTCTGTCAGCTCATCGCACACCAATTGAGATGATTCGTTTTGCTCAAGAAGCTCAACTAAAAGGTTTGAAAGTCATTATTGCTGGAGCTGGAGGTGCTGCTCATTTACCTGGAATGATTGCCTCACTCACGCCTCTACCGGTTATAGGTGTACCAGTAATTAGTAAATCACTTTCAGGTGTGGATTCAATGCATTCCATTCTTCAAATGCCTAGTGGGATTCCAGTCGCAACCGTTGCTATAGGAGGTGGACTTAATGCTGGCTTATTGGCAGCACAAATATTAGGAGCATCAAACAAAACTATTCAAGAAAACGTATCTTCCTATCGCAAAAAATTGCATGATCAAATCACATCAAAAGATGCACTCCTATCAAATATAGGTTCAACTAAATATTTATCAAAAATGTAAGATTTATCTTGGTAGAATTAACTTTCTATGGATTTAATAATATCCATTTTAACTAGTTTTTTCAGAACTAAATCAACGCAATCATCTAATTTATCAAGTCCAGTATTAATTGTTAATTCAGGAAATTTAGGCTCTTCATAAGGACTAGAAATGCCAGTAAAATCTTTTAACTTCCCTGCTCGAGCCTTTGCATAAAGGCCTTTTGTATCACGTTCCTCACATACTTTTAAATCTGCCGAACAAAAAACCTCTATAAAATCGCCTGCCTCAACTAGTTCTCTAGCCTTACTCCTATCAGCACGAAATGGTGAAACAAATGCTGTTAAAACTATTATGCCTGCATCCAAAAAAAGTTTTGCCACTTCCCCAATTCGGCGAATATTCTCTTCTCGATCTAAATCTGAAAATCCCAAATCCTTGCATAAACCATGGCGAATATTATCTCCATCTAGAACATAAGTGGAGATACCTGCTTGAAACAAAGCGATATTAACTGCATTGGCTAAAGTACTTTTTCCAGAACCTGATAATCCTGTAAACCAAATAATTGAACTTTTATGTCCTCTTTCTTGAGATCTTGCCTCTCGGTTTACAGAAGCTGTATGCCAAATTATATTGTCCGATTTCGGTAAATTGGAGTCATTAGAAATTGGTTTCATTTCACAATTCTTGTTTCTAAACCATTCTCCATCTAGGCGTACCCAAATACTTAAAAATTATCCACCTATTTGTTTTGGCCGATAACCTTCATCTGCCAAAAATTGCAAAACAATTTTCACCTGATCGCCTTGTAATTCAATTGAATCGCCTTTCAACGTCCCCCCAGTTCCACAAAGGATCTTTAATTTTTTTAAAAAAGGCTTAGCTTGATCAACCTCAAACAGCAATCCCGTAATTACTGTGACAGTTTTACCTCCCTTCCCAAGTTTTGTTCTTTGCACACAAATTGACCTTTGAGATTTATTCTCAGTATTGAATCTAGAAATTGATTTAACTTGTATTGAAGGATCATCAAATTCATTCCAATTTCCTTTTGCCATTAATCTTTTGCTTAATCTGATATCTATCTTCCGCTAAATCAAGGTGACAAGCACCCTTCCTTCACAACCAAAAGACGCGGATCTTGCAAAAAGTTCTCGCCCCACAGAGCTTGGACGTTTTGGCAAATATGGAGGTCAATATGTCCCTGAGACTCTTATCCCTGCACTTAAGGAACTAAATGACGCAGCATCAGCGGCCTGGCAAGATGTTGCATTTACTAAGGAACTCAATCATTTATTAAATACATATGTAGGGCGAGAAACTCCTTTATATCAGGCCAAACGTCTTTCTACTCACTATGAAAGAAAAGATGGAGGACCAAGAATTTGGCTCAAGCGAGAAGATCTAAACCACACAGGTGCACACAAAATCAATAATGCACTTGGTCAAGCCCTATTAGCAAGGCGAATGGGTAAAAAAAGAATTATTGCGGAAACAGGGGCTGGACAACATGGCGTCGCGACAGCGACTGTATGTGCACGTTTTGGATTGCAATGCGCTATCTACATGGGCAAAGAAGACATGAGACGTCAAGCCCTAAATGTATTCCGAATGAAACTATTGGGCGCTGAAGTTCACCCAGTATCAGCAGGTACAGCAACACTCAAAGATGCAACAAGTGAAGCGATTAGAGACTGGGTAACCAATGTAGAAACAACTCACTACATTCTCGGTTCAGTAGCTGGACCTCATCCATACCCAATGCTTGTAAGGGATTTTCATGCTGTTATTGGTGAAGAAACAAAACAACAATGTGAAAAAGCATTTGGGCGTTTACCAGACATTTTGCTGGCTTGCGTAGGAGGTGGATCCAACGCCATGGGCCTATTTCATCCGTTTATAGAAAACACTTCTGTAAGAATGATTGGGGTTGAAGCCGCAGGCAATGGAATAGAAACAGGCCATCATGCCGCAACAATTACTGAAGGACGTATTGGAGTCTTACATGGTGCAATGAGTCTCCTCCTGCAAGACGAACATGGACAAGTACAAGAAGCCCATTCTATTAGTGCTGGTCTTGATTACCCGGGGGTTGGTCCAGAACACAGCTATTTAAAAGAAATAGGTAGAGCTGAATATGTTGCTGTAACTGATAAACAAGCCTTAAAAGCATTGCAATTAGTAAGTCAACTTGAAGGGATTATCCCTGCATTAGAAACAGCGCATGCCTTTGCATGGCTAGAAAACCTTTGTCCAAAACTAAAATCTGGAACAGAAATAGTTATTAATTGCTCAGGCAGAGGAGATAAAGATGTAAATACTGTTGCAGAGCAACTTGGCGCAGAATTGTAAATACAACTTTTCAATATCTAGGTACATCAGAATCAACATCCAAGCTCCATGCATCTATTCCCCCATCAAGATTCCATACCTGATAACCAAGATTTTGTTCAAGCAACCAAATCCCAAAATTTAAACTCCTTATTCCCGCATGACATAAAACAACTACTGATTGATCAAGAGGAACCAATTTAGACAAATTTTCACTCCAAAACGAAAATCGACTTAAAGGCAAATGCAATACCTGAGAAGGGAAAGAAGCAATCATTAACTCCTGATCTTCTCTGACATCAATTAAGAACGGTTTGTTACTTTCTTCATTCATCCACTGATGAAGTTCCTTGGGTGAAATTTTTCTAGGAATCGCTTTGTTCATTTATCTGAATGAATCTACAAAACTAAATTCATGGTCTTACAAAAACTAAGTTCTCTTGCAGATCTTTGATAATTAAACACTCAGGTATCTTATAAATTAAGACAAAAAGGTAAAACCATCGAAAACTCAAAAGAAAAAAATGGAATACCTTTAAGACCAGGCCTAGAGGGCGTACCAGTTACTCAATCATCAATATGTGAAATTGATGGGCAAAAAGGGATCTTGAAATATCGAGGTTACCCAATATCTGAGTTGGCAACCTATAGCAGTTTTCTTGAAACAACTTTTCTTCTGATTTGGGGCGAATTACCAAGCACCCAAGAGCTTCGTGATTTTGAAAAAGAAGTTCAAATGCACCGAAGACTAAGCTTTCGAGTAAGAGACATGCTCAAATGCTTCCCAGAATCTGGACATCCAATGGATGCTCTTCAATCAAGTGCTGCATCACTTGGCCTGTTTTATTCAAGAAGAGTGATTGATGATCCTCAATACATATATGACGCTGCTATCAGGTTAATTGCAAAAATCCCTACGATGGTTGCCGCTTTTCAATTAATTCGAAAAGGTCAAGATCCCATTCAACCTAGAGATGACCTGGCTTACTCATCTAATTTTCTTTATATGCTCACTGAACGCGAGCCAGATCCTCTAGCCGCAAGAGTCTTTGATCGTTGCCTAATACTCCATGCGGAACACAGTCTTAATGCAAGCACATTTAGCGCACGCGTTACGGCAAGCACTCTCACCGATCCTTATGCAGTAGTCGCCTCAGCAGTAGGAACATTGGCAGGACCCTTACATGGCGGAGCCAATGAAGATGTTATTGCAATGCTAGAAGAAATTGGAACACCCAATAAAGCTGGGGATTATCTAGATGCAGCAATAAAGAATAAACAAAAGATCATGGGCTTTGGCCATCGCGAATACAGAGTCAAAGATCCAAGAGCATCTATTTTGCAAGAATTTGGAGAAGAGTTATTTGCCAGATTTGGTAAAGACGAAATGTATGAAGTAGCAAAGGCACTAGAAGTAGAAGCTATTGATCGACTTGGACCAAAAGGTATCTATCCTAATGTTGATTTTTATTCAGGACTTATTTATAGAAAATTAGGAATACCAAGAGATCTATTTACCCCAGTTTTTGCAATCTCAAGAGTGGCAGGATGGCTTGCACATTGGCGCGAACAATTAGGAGCAAATAGAATTTTCAGGCCTTCACAGATCTATACAGGTATGAAAACGAGAACATGGCTCCCATTAGAGGAAAGAAAAACTAAAAAAAACTAGTAACGTTACATAAATTAGAGCCAAAGGAATGCCGGCTAATCTGAATACAGCTTTATTGGCGATAGTGAGTTCAGGTATAGATATTGAATTGAGCTTTAATGAAGCATTAAAAGGTTTTGGGATCTCTCCAGAAATTGCACATATTCTTTGGATACCTTTCCCAATGGGGCTTGTACTGGCAGCAGCTCTAATTGGTGTACTTGTAACTGTATGGCTCGAAAGAAAAATATCTGCAGCCGCCCAACAACGCATAGGTCCTGAATATGCAGGAGCACTTGGAATACTTCAACCAATGGCAGATGGTCTCAAGTTGCTTGTCAAAGAAGACATAATCCCTGCCAGGGCAGATGGATTGTTATTCACTATTGGTCCAGTATTGGTTTTGGTACCTGTAATACTTTCTTGGCTAATAGTTCCATTTGGCCAAAATTTACTGATAAGCAACGTTGGTATAGGAATTTTCCTTTGGATTGCATTAAGTAGTATTCAACCTATTGGTTTACTAATGAGTGGATACGCTTCAAATAATAAGTATTCTCTTCTTGGAGGATTAAGAGCAGCTGCACAATCAATAAGTTATGAAATCCCTTTAGCTTTAGCTGTTTTAGCAATTGTAATGATGAGTAATTCTCTAAGTACTGTTGATATTGTTGAACAACAAAATAATCTTGGTGTGCTTAGCTGGAATATATGGAGACAGCCAGTTGGTTTTGTGATCTTTTGGATTTGTGCTCTTGCAGAATGTGAAAGACTCCCTTTTGATCTTCCAGAAGCCGAAGAAGAACTTGTCGCTGGTTATCAAACTGAATATGCGGGAATGAAATTTGCCCTTTTCTATTTGGGAAGCTATATAAACCTAGTCCTTTCAGCTCTTTTAGTTTCAATTCTTTATCTTGGGGGATGGGGATTTCCTATTCCTATCGAATTAATTGCCAAGTGGTTAGGTCAGCCAGTAAATGCTCCCCTAATTCAGATTATGACCGGTTCAATTGGGATAATAATGACAATTTTGAAAGCATATTTATTAGTTTTTTTAGCGATTCTACTTCGATGGACGACACCAAGAGTTCGTATTGATCAACTACTTGATCTTGGATGGAAATTCCTACTTCCTATCTCCCTAGTGAATCTTCTAGTGACAGCATCACTGAAACTAGCTTTTCCATTAGCTTTTGGGGGGTAACATTAAAAAAGAATGATTAAGTACTTTTACTCACAAAGTCTTGAAAAAAGAATTAACTTGATTATTCTAAAATTAAGTTTCCGGCAATCCTGACTGATCGAATGCTGGGTTTTTTTCAGAAAGTTTCTGAATACGCCAAAGATGCGGTAAATGCTGCAAATTACCTTTCTAAGGGCTTGGCAGTTACTTTTGACCACATGCAAAGGCGGCCAATTACCGTCCAGTATCCATATGAAAAATTAATCCCTTCAGAAAGATATAGAGGCAGAATCCATTACGAGTTCGATAAGTGCATTGCCTGTGAAGTGTGCGTAAGAGTATGCCCTATCAATCTTCCAGTAGTTGACTGGGTTATGAATAAAGAAACTAAAAAGAAAGAATTGAGGAATTATTCAATTGATTTTGGAGCTTGTATTTTTTGTGGCAATTGTGTTGAGTATTGTCCTACCAATTGTCTATCGATGACGGAAGAATATGAACTGGCAGCTTTTGATAGACATAACCTGAACTATGACAATGTGGCCTTAGGTCGACTTCCTACAAGCGTCACTACTGATCCTTCTGTTAAGCCATTGAGAGAACTTGCATATTTACCTAAAGGTGAGATGGATCCACATGAAATCGCTCCAACTGATCCTAGAGCTGGCAAATTACCTGCAGAAGTTTATGAATGGATGAAAAAAGAGAACACTTCTAATGCCTCTATGGTTAATGAGACAGATAATTCCATAAGTAATAAAATAAGCGAATGAATATAGCTAACTCAACTGAATTAATTTGCTTTTTAATACTGGGATCAATAATCATTCTTGGAGCTATAGGTGTGGTACTAATAAACAATATTGTTTACTCCGCTTTCTTGTTAGGTGGAGTTTTTATGGCCGTTGCAGGCTTATATCTTCTACTTAATGCTAGTTTTGTAGCCGCAGCTCAAATTCTTGTTTATGTAGGTGCAGTAAATGTTCTAATTCTATTTGCAATTATGCTTGTAAATAAAAAAGAAGATTTAAAACCTATTCAAGGCTTGAGATTAAGGAAGATTCTTTCAGGTGGAGTTTGTGCTGGGCTTCTTACTCTTTTAATTAGAGTTGATTTAACCACGAATTGGAATCTTCCTGGTCCTCAAGCTATAGGAGAGCTTGCCACAGAGCGAATAGGAGAACATTTATTTACAGACTATTTATTACCTTTTGAATTGGCATCAATACTTTTATTAATGGCAATGATAGGAGCAATAGTACTAGCAAGAAGAGATGTATTAGTTAGCGATATAGGTACAGGTGAAAGTGTCGACCAAAATTTAATTGAACAGTCAGCATCACCTCTATTAATAGATAAAACAACTCAGTAATGCTCTTAGTAATTTATTTACTACTAACTACTTAATTATGGAAAGCTCATCAGGATTAATTCCTCTACAAGGATATCTAACAATTGCTTCATTGCTATTCTGCATTGGGGTTTGGGGTTTAATAAATAGCAGAAATGCTGTAAGAGTTCTCATGAGTATAGAGCTAATGTTAAATGCCGTAAATATAAATCTAATGTCTTTTTCATCTTATTTAGATGGCAACCTAATAAGAGGCCAAGTCTTTACTGTATTTGTCATTACAGTTGCAGCTGCAGAAGCCGCAGTAGGTCTTGCAATCTTGCTCTCATTATATAGGAATAGAGTTACTGTTGACATGGAAAGTTTTAATCTACTTAAATGGTAGTTAGTCAAAATTATGATTCTAAATAATGTCTGGGTGATATATCGTTCAGATAGTAATATTGCCAAAAGCGAATCTATTAAATGTATAAATCAATTAAAATCATTAGGAATAAAAGTTAAAGATTCAATATTAGGTATTGGAATTGATCCACTATCAAAGTTGATCTCAACATCATCAACCTTACCTGAATTAGCAATTGTTTTAGGAGGAGACGGAACCGTACTCCGAGCAGCAAGAAGGCTATCAATTCACAAAATTCCAATATTAAGTTTTAACGTTGGAGGCAACCTTGGATTTCTAACTCATGATCATTCATTATTAAATAGTGGAAATATCTGGAAAGATATTTATGAAGATCGCTTTCTAATAACCCCTAGAATGATGCTCCATGCGAATTTAGATTCGCAATCAAATACCAAATCTCAAAATTGCTCTTATTGGGCTGTAAATGATTTCTATTTTCGATCTTATAGAGATGAAATCTCACCAACTTGCCATCTTGAACTCGAAATTGATGGAGAAACAGTTGATCAGTATAAAGGAGATGGATTAATTATCTCAACTCCTACAGGCTCTACAGCGTATGCAATGGCTACAGGAGGTCCAATTCTACACCCATATATAGATGCAATTATTGTTAGTCCTATTTGTCCAATAAGCCTTTCCAGTCGACCAATAGTTATTCCTGGGAACTCTAAACTAATTGTAAAAGCACTTGGTGATAAAACTAGAGGAGTCAAGCTTTGGCAAGATGGTTCTAGCGGCGCATTAGCAGCACCTGGAGATAAATGCATTATTAAGAAAGCAGATCACCAAGCTCTTATGGTCGTACTTGCAGACAGCCCTTCTTATTACAGAACACTTACACAAAAACTTCATTGGGCAGGAAGTTTATTTAACAGGTCAAATAGTCAAAATCAAATCTAATGGGTACTGAAATTGAAAGAAGATATATTGTCCAAGGAAATAAATGGAAAAAGTTTATCAAAAACAGTCAAGATTTAAAGCAAGGTTATTTAATTACTAATAAAAATGGCTGGACAATAAGAGTGAGGATTATTGATAATAAAGAAGCAAATCTCACTCTTAAATATCCCAAAGAAGGTATTGAAAGATATGAATATGAATACTTAATTCCTTTAAGTGAAGGGGAAGAACTTTTAGAACTTGCAAAATACAAAATAATTAAAACAAGATATCAATTACAGATGGGAAAGAAATTATGGTTCATCGATTGCTTTAAAGGAAAAAATTTTCCACTAGTTTTAGCTGAGATAGAACTTAAATCGTCTGAAGAAATTTTTGACAAGCCAGAATGGTGCAGCATTGAAGTATCAAGCTTAAAAGAATGGAGTAATGCTGGCCTGGCAAAATTACCTTTATCTATGAGGCCTATAGAAAAAAGACGCGTTTTCCTTTAGATTCTCTTTATATTCCACTCTTACTTGCTAATCCAAGGCTAATAGCACTGCAGGAGGCTGATTTTTGTATGGTCTTTATGACACTGACGGCATTCTCCGTTTCCTCTGCTCAGACAGAGAGGCCTGTATAGCCTATGCAAAGCTTTTTGATATTCCTTCAGTAGAGGATTTCTTAATGGCCATGCCAGAGCCAGCAAATAAAGCAAAGTCAAGAAGAACTAAACGTTTTACGACTCATCGTCAGGCAATGAACAACAATTAAAACCATCTCGACAGATTTTTCCATGATCCATTGCCCAGTTAAGGAGTGCTACACGATTTTTTGAACCAGTTTTTGTAAACATATTGCTGACATGATTATCTACAGTCCTTTTACTTATGGTGAGCTTTTGAGCTATTTCCTGATTGGTCAGCCCATCTGCAACAAGCTCAATTATCTCCATCTCCCTTGCAGACAAGCCCATATGAGCTGAATTGGAGACTTCCCCTGAAAACACATGACCTCCACTATCTACTCTTTGAATGCATCTTACGCAAACTAGAGCATTTAATCACTGTTAGTAATTTTCCAATGAAAAAAGCAAAATGAAATCAGTCCTCCAAAATCGACTCGAATCAGGGAAAATCACTATTACAGCTGAGATCATGCCCCCTAGAGGTGGCAATCCTTCGGTTGCTTTGAACAATGGAAAAAAACTTAAAGAATATGTACACGCAATAAACGTTACAGATTCAAGTAGAGCAATAATGCGAATGAGCAGTCTTGCTTTATGCAAATTGCTCAAAGAGCAAGAAATTGATCCAATACTTCAAATCTCTTGTAGAGATAGAAACCGAATTGGTTTACAAGCAGATTTGCTAGGAGCAAATGCTCTGGGGATACAAAACGTTCTTTGCCTTACTGGCGATCCCGTAAGAATAGGAGATCAACCCGAAGCCAAATCAGTCCAGGAATTTGATTCCATCAAACTTCTACATCAAGCATCAGCTTTTAATAAAGGTGAAGACCCTGTATCAGGATTTTTACCTGATGGAGCAACAAATTTATTTACTGGTGCGGCTGCAGATCCAAATTGCAAAGGTTTAGATGGTTTAAAAAGGCGCCTAGAAAAGAAAAAGGATGCTGGAGCATCATTTTTTCAAACACAAATGATAATGAATCCAAAAGTATTAGAACGCTTTTGCAAGGAAATAGCGGATCCTCTGCAAATAAGAGTTCTTGCTGGTGTTTTCTTATTAAAATCGGCTAAAAATGCAAGTTTCATTAATCGTGTAGTTCCTGGCGCAAGCATTCCGGATTCGATTATTGCCAGACTTGAAACAGCTTCAGATCCTTTTGCTGAAGGAATTGCAATAGCTGCAGAGCAAATAAAAGAATTCTTAGGATTAACTCAAGGCGTACATCTCATGGCAGTGAAAGCAGAACAATTTATTCCAGAGATTCTTAATAAAGCAAATATCAATGTGGAGAATTGAGAATATCCGTTCCTAACAATTCAGCCATGGCCTTTTGCTGGGGAGATGGCTCTCCCAAATCTTGTCTCCTAGCATCAGTAATAAGCCAATCCAAGGCTGCTTCTTGGACATCAAAATGATCTCCATTTTTGCCAACACAATATCTACCAAAAACTAATTTTTCTACAAGCTGTACCCCAGGTCCAATCCTGGAATAATCAAAAATAATGGAATTATCAATAGTTGCCCCCTCGCAAATGCAACAACTTGGTCCAATCATTGAAGGACCAATTATTGTTGCACCATCTTCAATCCTTGTCATACCGCCAACATAAACAGGTCCATTCACATTAATCTTGTCCCAATTTGCAGCAACATTTAAGCCGGTGTAAATACCTGGCATAACTTCCTTGCCAGGTATATCAACTTGCCTAACTTCTCCTGAAAGAACACTTCTAATAGCTCTCCAATAATCAGGGACCTTCCCTATATCAACCCACTCAAAGTCCATGGGTAACGCATAAAAAGGAGCGCCTATGTCAACTAGTCTAGGAAATAAATCCGAACCAATATCAAAAGGCTTCCCAGAAGGAATATGATCAAAAATTTCTGGTTCAAATAAATATATTCCTGTATTAATCATATCTCCAAGAGCATTATCTATAGAAGGCTTTTCCTGAAAAGCCTTTACTCGATCATCATCATCAGTAACAACAACTCCATAACTACTAACTTGCTCTTTAGGCACTCTTTTAGTTATTAAACTTGCCAAAGCGCCTTTTTGTTTATGGCGCAGGACTGCTTCTGAAAGATCAAGATCTATCAAAGCATCACCACAAAGCACCACAAAAGTACTGTCGAAAAATTCTTGGAAATCCTGAATTTTTTTCAATCCACCTGCAGAACCAAGCGCATCTCCAATAAGTTCTCCATCTTCTATTCGTCCTTCAAAGCTATAAGCAATTTCAACTCCAAAACGTTGCCCATCTCGAAAATAATTCTCAATTTCTTCTGCCAAATGAGAAACATTAACCATGACTTCTGTAAAGCCATGCTCCTTAAGTAATTCCAGCAGAAACTCCATCACAGGTTTCTGAAGGATTGGAATCATTGGTTTAGGAATAACGTGCGTGATTGGTTGCACACGAGTTCCTTTACCTGCTGCCAGGATCATCGCCTTCATAGGCGTAATAAACCTCAGCTAATTAATCAACCTATAATGACATTTTACCCAGACCTTAAGCTGCAGACAAAGAAGCACTTGGCACTTCGAAAGAATTTAAAGGCATTTGAGCAACAGTACCTGGTGCAAGAATTCTCTTCAATTTCAGTGGGGCAAAAAGAGATCCTTCCTGATGAAGCTCAATTTTTCCCTGAGAACTTAAAAAAAGCAAGGCCCAAAATACGCCCACTCGATCAGTATCTAAATCATCTGAAGCAGCCTGAACCCATTGATTAACCAGCAAATCAAAATCCACCCAATGTAAAGCTTGTTCCCAAGAATTTAAATAGACCCCTAAGGCTGCTGTTGTCTCTGGAAGTTTTTCTCTATGGGCGAGAGAAGTTACCTGAGCAATAATTTCTCTTTCGGTAAATTTCTTTTTTCTCTTTCGCCGGCGATTGTTTAATTCATCAGCCTCAATCGTCTCAGCAATAGATTCAAGTTGCTCAATTAACTCTCCAAGAGTTACAGGTCTACGAAGTGGAGGGCGAGCCACTGCTCTTCTTGTTAAGCGCTTCTCTGGCCTGCTAGGCAGGTCAAAACTAGAATCCAACCAACCTTGCTCAGGTATTCCTTCTTCAAAATATTCTTCATCTAATGTTTCTATTGGGAAAGTTTCCGCTTCAAGAACTTCTGCTTTTAGAGAAACCAAAACTGATGCTGCCAAAAAAGCTTCACTACTCTCAGCTAAATCAATTTCATAACTTCCTCCATTGAGAGATTCTGCATGAGCAACTTTCCTAGGCAATTCAATACGTTGCCTCAATTGATCTAAGAATCCATCCACGACAGGGATGACATCAATATCCCAAGGTTCTATTTCCCCTCTCTCTGCTGCATCCCTTAAAAGACGTATAGCAAATCTAGCGCCTGAATCAACTTCGCTTTTTACGTTACCAATATGCAAAATACTGACGAATCTAGGTTGAATTTATCTAGATATTAGAATTAATGCCAGAAAAATTAAAGTTATAAGTTTTCAAACAGAATAGATATATGATTTCTTAATTTAATCTTGGTGCAGAAATAAATGCAGGATGAAGATTTACTTTACCAACCAAATCAATTGATTCTTTGTTAATACGTTCAATTGCACCCAAATCTCTCCTAACCAAACCATCAATTGAAGCAATATAAGTATCTGTCATGATTCTCGGATATAAACCAATTCCTATAATTGGCACTAATAAAGAACCAATAATATAAATTTCTCTAGGTTCTGCATCAACTAATTGTGCATTGGAAACTAAATTTGAATTTTCTTTACCAAAGAAAATTTCTCTTAGCATTGATAATAAATAAATTGGAGTAAGTATTACTCCAAAAGCAGCAAATCCTGCCATGACTACTCTAAAAGGCAAGGTGTAAACTTCATCAGTTACAAATCCAGCAAATACCATTAATTCAGAAACAAAACCACTCATTCCTGGCAATGCCAATGATGCCAATGAGCAAACAGTCCATAGAGCAAACATTGTTTTCATTTTCTGGCCAACACCGCCCATCTCATTCAGTTGAAGTGTATGAGTTCGGTCATATGTGGCACCAACCAAAAAGAAAAGACTTGCCCCTATTAAGCCATGGCTAATCATTTGAAGCATTGCACCGCTGGTGCCTAAAGAACTAAAACTTCCTATACCTATTAAGACAAATCCCATATGACTTATAGAACTATAAGCAATTTTCCTTTTCAAATTCCTTTGGGCAAAAGAAGTTAGAGCAGCATAAATAATATTAACCACACCCAAAACAATTAAAAGAGGAGCAAATTGTGCATGAGCTTCAGGTAATAATTGGGCATTAAATCTTAAAAGTGCATAACCACCCATTTTCAATAAAATACCTGC
>CETG01184815.1_pt1 | contig 17217 bp, 19 predicted proteins | sample 361471 | NCBI WGS metagenome assembly CETG01 (sample SAMEA2622696, study PRJEB7988) | marine metagenome | isolation source: saline water (ENVO:00002010), including | reverse complement strand
ATTGAGTAGTAGAACTTTTCCATTGCATTGCTATAAGCCCATTCAGCTTCTTTTTGAGCTTTTTTTGCATCTTCTACTGTGATCTCTCGGTTCATCTCTTTTGTTCTTATATGAAATAACTAAATCGTATCGGTTTGTTTATCATCGATCTTTTTTTGACCTCTTTTCAAGATTTTATTGTGAGAGCACTAGGAAAAATCCTGAAAAGTGCAGCTCCCATAAGAACAAGAATGAAACAGAAAATATAAATCAATATTTTATGTTTATAAAAATGAAACTTGTCAAAAATCACCTTCATTTTTTGGCTCAAGATTTAAAAATCTCTAATATGGACCAATTAAGTTTAGTTATTGCTGTACATTCTCCATTTTAAAACCAGAACCACATACGCTTGCTTCTGCTCCTTCTGGTGTGCTAATCAAAAAACCTCCACCACTTAAATCTCCAAAATAGTCAAGTTTTAAACCTCTAAATAAAATAATTTGCTTAGAAGGAGCAAATAGGGTTACTCCTTCTCTTCTTGCTACAGGAATACCATTATGTTTTCCTGGTCTTAAACGAATATATAACCAACCTTCCCCAAAACTGTCGGGCAATAAATCAATATGCATTTCGCCAGGAGTACCTCCAAATGCAGATTGCCTCATTAATTCAGCAGTAGCAGTTTTGGAAATAGTTAAGTTGGCATCCATCATTTAGCTCTATTTTTGAAATTTATTTTAGATTAAAAGAATTGTTTTGTGAGAACTAGCTCTCAGCTTCGAATCGTGTGGCCCAAACTTGATTCTTAAGGAGTAGAACAAAATATTGATATCAAATGATCCCAGGGGAAACTGAATAAAGCTTAATTTGCGTAACGCCTTCAATTGCTAACAATATTCAATGATTGAGCTTCTCAAAATCTTAAAGGTGGAGAAAATCCACCTTTATCTTCTACTCTCTTTATTTGTGTTTTTTCAGGTGGTTCTCCTAGAACCAAATACGCATACTCAGCATCTTATAAAGCAATAATTTATTCGTCGATTAAGTCTATTTTAAACTAATAATCTGGATGAGTTTGGGACTCGATATTTAACCCACTTTTGAACTTTTAATTAGAGATGAATCTATTTATTTATTTCTCAGCTTAGGCTCATAAACAGCCCCATTACACACTCCAACAGCAAGAGATTCTTTGGCTTTTAAATTCCAATTATTTAAATCTGGTTGTTCATTAATCCATCCAACTGTGCTATCAAGACAGCGATTCCAATAAGCCGCCTGCCTAGACACAGGGAGTAACTCGATGGCGATGCAAGATAATCCAAGTGCGATCAAACCAAAAAAGGCTTTCTGTAAAGAATCACCCATAACTAATTACATAATAAATACTTAACTTTGACTATAGAGAAAGTTTTATAGGAATTTTATTAGAAAAACTTTAGTGAACAATTAGAAAAGCTATTCGATAGTATTTATTCAGGTAGTTATTTCGCGTTAGTCCAATTCAACAGATACAAACACCATAATTATTAATAGCTCAGTAATGCATTAATGCGTCCTGGATTCATAAGGGATACTACGTTGCAGATCAAGAAAAGTCCCTCAACAACCTAAATCACAGGCAAAGGTGACCCAAGAATGACGTTGCATGACAAAAGCAACTAATAATTTTTACAAATTCCTGAATTAATAGATACATGAAATACTAATTTGTAGGAACCTTTGAGTCTTTCAATGCCTATCTCTTTATTTGCTCTTGCTCATTCTGAATTTGGTATAGGTCATTTCACTACTGACTTAATACTTGTTGTTTCATTTGCCGTAGTAACAGCCCTTCCTATGGCATTGCTAAGACCATACATTAAAAAAATGGAACAATCTGGCGTCAAGAGCTCTGTTTTTACAAGCAATTCTTAATTTAATTCCTCATTCAAGGAATAATTTTTCTTATCTCCCTCTTCGTGCTTAAACAAGGCTGACCTAAGTCAGCCCAAACTTTTTTTGAATAGGTTTATCAATAGGCATAATCTTGTAATCAGAATCCTTTCTCACCAAAACCATTTTTTTCAAGGAATGGGATTTTACGGAGTATTTATACAAAAGGATATTTGAAGCGTTAGGTATTTCTAGTTTCTATTCCCAAAAGAATGGCCACTTAACAATACATTTTTAACTTTTAATGCACCAAAGAATTATCGACTATATTGATTGAGTTTATTTTTCGAAAGCTTCAATAAAAATCTTCCTAATTACCAGCCCCCCTTATTTAACCACTCTGAAACTTCACTCAAAGTTGGGAATTCTTATTGGTCAACGCTTATATAAATTCGAAAGAGCAAGTTGGCAAAAACTCGTTGATATCTTTGTTCAAGTCAAAAACATCTTAATTTGCCTTTAAGAGGAAGCTTTTTATTAGCTCTGCCTAAGAGTTGGTCTATCAATAATACTCTGTATTCAAAACCCTAAACAAAAGCAATCCACACGCAATTAAGTTATTTGGGCCATCACACTTAAGAATTTTTTCTTCTAATCCTACTTTGATTGTGGAATCCTTGGCCATAGTCCTATACATCCCCACCAAAGGTATCTAGTGATAAATATTATTGGGATACAAAGCAAAAAAATATTTAATGGATATAAGAGATATTGATTAACACTAAAGCCATATAGGTCAGGAAAAAGAATAGGCGCTCGGTCATCAAAAGAAAGGATCAATTTCCAAAATATTGGCCAAAAAACAGACGTTAGGAATTTTGCCCATAGAGGAACAAAGGCAACATTCAAAGCAAGTCGAGCAAGTTTATTTTTCGGAAATTGAAAACGTTTCATCTTTGAATTATGAGGCGTTAGCATTTTTATTTCTTTTAGCGTAAAAATCAGCACTTCAACAGCTATAGGACTGTAAATAAGTTGAAGATCTTATTATTTTAGTAGGGTTTTAAATTTCAAATGAAAATAACTGCGATTCTAGGGATTACGGCAGCAGCTATAGGAATTTTCTAGCTTCTCAACTCCCTAAAACTGGTAAAGCGGGATATTCAGTAATTACAGGTACAACAAAAAATAGATAAGCCGCTAAGAGCTATTTTAAAAAAATAATCAATTCTCGAGACAATGTGGTTTCAGAACTTTGGTTCTTGATAGAAATACAGATATAAGAAAAGGGGATCAAGGGCCTCTAACCGTTATTGCAAGAGACCCAAAAGGTAAGGATGCAGTGATTAATTGCTACGAATCTGATGAATATCAAGATCTAAAAGAAATTAGAACACCCTGTAAGGATTGGAATTATCGCATTAAAGAAGGGACTCAATAAATAAGTCTTTACTCACAAGATGATTAGAAATTACAAGCGTTGTATAAACGCTGAGCATTCTGTTGATCCTCAAGCATTTTAACTTTGGCTTCTAAAGCTTCTATCTCTTTCTGAGCTTCCTCAATGAAATTTAGTGACCATTGCCAGTTCCTTTCCGTGCAATGATTCTTTGCTTCCTCCCAATCCATATAATTGAAGTCAATATGGTATCTACAAATCATACTGTTTTTTTTAAATTGATAGCCAAATAGTTCTCTTAGTGCAATTAACTACTTTTTTTTAATCTCATATCTCAGACTTCTTACAGAAAGTAGGGGCCTGTTAAGGCTATTGAAGATAAGTTCTAGATTGTTGAAGAAGAAAACCTAACAACACTATGAATATAAAGACGAGCTCAGATTTGAAGAAAAAGTGATTCAATTTATAAGATTTGGTTAAAACGTTTCTTAAGAGCTAAAGGGTCAATAATTATTATTTTTTCTCGTCCAATTGCTAAAAGTCCAGAACATTTCAACTCTCCTAACAGACGAGTAACTGTCACACGTGTTGATCCAATAGCTTCGGCAATTGCTTGATGAGAAAGGGGCAAATCAATTGTTAGACCTTTACTTCCTGATACTCCAAAATCTCTACATAAAAGCAAAAGAAAACCTACAAGTCGAGAAGAGCTATCTCTATGATTTATTGCTTCGATCATCATTTCGGTTTTCAAAATACGGCTAGATAGGCATTGGAGTAAAATTAATCCAAGCGAAGTATCACCTTCTGTTGCATCTAATACGGAACAAGCAGGTGCAATATCGATTGCAACATTAGTAAGAGCCACTGCATGGTACGACGTCTCGGGAAGAGAGCCATGACTATTCAATAAAGAAGAAACACGTAAAAGGCTATTTTCTTTTAATAAAGCAACTGTGATTTCTTCTCCAGTCTCATAAACTCTAGATAAGCGAACAGCTCCTCTTCGAATTAAATAAATCTTATTCGAAGGATCTCCTTGGAAAAATATTGTCTGGGATTTATTAAATTTCTTGTGAATAGAATCTTTTAAAGACGTCATCACCTCTAAGAGTGTTTTCTTCCCAGTGCCATTTTTTCTGATTGGAGTTGAACCAATGTGGAGCATATTTTGAACGCCGTCACTACTGAAACTACTAACTGCTCTAACCACAGCAAAGAAATTACCAAAAGAGCGGCTCTAGCCGAAATGGTTATCATTTTCAAAAGATAGGTAAAAACTGTGTCTGTTTGGTTACCTTTCAAAAAAAACGAAGACCTAGATTGAAATTAATTCAAGATGAGCAGCTGTAATGGGAAACGCCTCCCGCGTTAAAGAATTTCTGAGGCTTTAAGCAGTTGTATATCATCTCTTTTTCCGATGATTGCTCATCATAGGGATTACTGAACACCTCCTGAAGCTCCTTGATAAGACTGTAATCACCTTCTTCAGCTTTTTTATAGGCTGGCGCAACAAGCCATTCGCGCCAGGTGTAGTTGGGATTGACGAGTTTCATAGCATTGGATAACTCTCTAGTATCACCAGAACTTCTTATGCGTTCAAGCCACCGTTGCAGCCAGTTAGACCACTGTGCATCAAGTTGATTTGAACTAGGAATGTAGAAACTCTCTTTCAAGTCTTTGGCTTGGGATGGGATATCAGACAGCTTTCGGAAAAAGATCGTATAGTCAACTTTGGATAGAACCATGAGCTCGAGAAGTTCTTTCATCAAAGCCTCGTCATAACTCATCAATCCGAGCTTCTTCGCCCACATAATCTCAATCTCCTGAGAGATAACTCGGTCGAAGTCCTCTCGAATCTGATCAAGCCTTGCCATCGCATCAATATTATCGGCAAGTAAAGGTCTAATAGCAGTCCAAAACATATGATAATTAGCCTCGGCCGCAACAGGTTGATTGAAAAATGAGAAATGTTGACCGCCTCCTGTCCAGGGTTGAAAACTAGGATCAAACAATTCACAAAAGCCGAAAGGGCCATAATCAAGAGTGAAGCCAGCAGCGGCACAATTATCACTATTGAAATTACCTTGGCAATAGCCAATACGCATCCAATCGGCTACCAAGTTTGTTAGACGTTTGCGAAACAAATAGGACAGCTCAACAACTTGCTCTTCAAATGCAAGAGTTGGATCAATCTGCTGTCGGTAGTTACGCTCGATAAGATGTTTCACTATTAAATGCAGTTCATTTAAAGCAGCAGGATGAGCATTACTACGTGCACGTCGTGCAAACAACTCAAGTTGACCTACACGTAAAAAAGACGGTGCGACGCGTGTTGTAATTGCAGTGGGGTTATCAACAAGAATATCGGGATCAATAGATCGACAGTTATTGGAGTACCAAGGCCTGCTCACTGTTTCAGTTCGGGACACGTACAACGTCAAAGAACGTGATGTTGGAACTCCCAGAGCATTCATAAAATCCTGAACAAGAAACTCACGAACACTCGAACGGAGAACAGCTCGTCCATCTGCACCACGACAATACGGAGTCGGCCCTCCGCCTTTCAGTTGCATCTCCCAACGTCCTCCATTAAAGAGGCCTTCAAAAACAGAAATAGCCCTACCATCACCGTAGCCATTGCCAGTTCCAAACGGACACTGCTGTATGTATTCAGTGCCGTAAATCGAAAGAGCATAACCAGTAGCCCAACCAACCGATCGCATTGGCGGTCTTGCAACAGTAATATCGCCTGAAAAGAAACGGGAGAATTGCTCATCAAGGGCAAGCTCATGACTTAAGCCCAGTTCATTAAATAAGGTTTTGCTGTGTGCGATGAATTCTGAAGATGGAATAGGAGTAGGTTTCACCGGTACGTAATGGCCGCAAAATACTTGACGAGCCTGATGATCATGACCGTTAGGGCTCGCCTGTGGATCTGCGCAGAGTGAATCCATAAGCGAATAGTCAGCCCTTTGTGAAAATTCATCAAAGGTTTTTATTGTCTGAGATATGAACGTGCTCGGGGTGGCTGCCATGGTATCAATCGTAAATTTATTTTAGGGTTTGGTCTATCTAACAATGACTCTCTAATCAATTTTATACAAAATTGCCTAAATCTTATCTTGAAAACTTCCTCATTTAACTTTCAAAGGTTTTATTGCTTTCTATCTAATCTGGATCTTTGAAAGATAAAAGTTGAGAATGATTCAATCAATTTAATTTCCGGAAGAAAAATTGAGCAGTAATTGAAGTCAATTACATCTATTTCTTTTTTAGCTATTTTTAGCTAGTTTAGATAGCTTTTTAATCAACTAAGATCAAAAGAAAAGAATTGAAATTTAGATATTGTTAGCCCAAAAATCTTTAATTGATAATCAGATAGTAAAAAACTTTATAAATGATTTAAAAAGTTTTTGAGAAACCTGCTAAACCGGTGGGTTTGAGAATAGTTGCTTTCTTAGTTGGTGAATCGATAAAAGGGTTAACTGGGTGAGCCGCACTAAAACCAGGTTCATAAAATCTACTGACTTTATGACTTAGATAAAAAGGCCTTACAGTAAATTCAATTGCGCATCTACTTCTACCAGGCTGAATGCATCCAGCCCTATGTTCTAAATTTGATGTATCAATAACTGCGCATGGGAAAAGCCCATCCAGGCTGAGAATTTTTTTAGTTGAAAAATCTTTATACGCAAAAGAACCATTTTCACGATTAACAAAATAATTACTGTTTTTATCGCCAGAAAATATCATTATTTTTAAAACTTTTGGAGGTAAGTTATCCAAGTGATAACCACCCTTATCATTGAACGGAAGAGATTTCCAAACTCTTGTATTATAAACTTCATAACCTGTAGAATAATAATCAATTAAAAATTTATCTATACCACTATCTATAAAGAAATTAGTAAAATAATTTGAATATTCATCTATAAAGTCCTCTAGAATTAGCTGATGAGGACTATATGCAGGATAGCAATATATTCCAGCTAACTTTACTGTATTATTACTGCCAACTGTTAATGTATCTATATAAGAGAAAATAGGTTTTAGATGCTGAGAAGCTCTATAGTAAAGTTCATCAGAAAATATAAATATTTTTTCTCTCTCTAAAGTTCTAGCAGGGCTGTCCAACTCAGGATCAATCTTAATTTTTATATTTGTTATATATTTTTGGCTATATAATTTTCTTTTACTTTTTGAAAAAATCTTAAGCAGCTCATAGAATAAATGATATAAAATAAAATCTGACATTCCACACATTAAAAAGCGTAATATCTCATTGTGTCGAATCTGAGTAGCTATTGGTTTAGATTTAGTTGTTTTAATAATTTTCCCAAGAATCTTAACAGGAAAGTTAAACATTAATTTAGTTAAAAGAAATCTAATTCTTCCAACATCTTTTCTGGCTAAAGCAGGATCAAGTTTGTTTTCACGTGACTTCATAAAGTATAATTATTAATGTAATGATGAAAAATAAAAAAGAACTTTATTCTTACATCATAATCTAAAAAATGAGTTATATCAAAATAAATCTCTACACAAGTTAAAAAAAGATCTTCTAATCAATAAGCTTCACAGATTCACAATATCTTTACAGGAAAGACTATTAAAGGATTTCATCTAAAATCTCTTAAGCCCATCAGAACCTTTCTTCTATCAACAAATTTGATTAGTTAATTTTTGTTTTCGATAAAATATTCACAGGTAATTTTTAAATTGAATAGGTGCTTTCACTTATATGAGAACGAATCTGGATAGGTAAATTTAGTCTCCTCACAAATTGTTCATGACTCAAAGCGAAATCGAAATGGCTATGGAAGGGCTTTTCCGTGGAGCAGAAAAAGTTCGAGCTTATAAGTACTCAGCAAGAAACTATTATAAGAATGTTCATAGACGGTTTAGTTCTCGAATTGCATCTCAAATGTGGAATGAGGTAAAGATCAACTTGAAGACTACCTAGCATTAATGAGTAGCTAATTGATAATGAATCTAAATTTTATCAATCATATTTAGAACAAACTTTTTCACTGGAAGTACTAGATCTAGATTAGTTCCGTAGATTTAAGTACATATAGGTCAAATAATAAGAGTTCTTTTTTTTCATTCAATACCAAGTAATTACTTAATATCATTTAATTCTTAAAGCAAGTCAATAGTCAATATGCTCAGATGAAAGAGAGAAGAAAGTTAAATTGGATTTGACAGAGACTGATCAAAAACATCTTTTAAATAGTTCTCTGCGATTCGCCTATCTTCGCAACCATTTTTGAATAAAAAGTTATTCAAAGCTGAAGTTATGAAAATGTATTGATCTAAATCAGGTCTAGTTTCAATAAAGTTTTTCATCTTCTCGAAAAGGATCTCTGGTATCTCTGTTTCTAAATTCACATCCTGTCTCCAAAAGCTTTTTTGCAAAACATACTTTCAAAGTACAAACGATTAATTTCCCTTGAATCGACTCCTTTCTGCAGAAGGTAACCAGATATAGCAGCCTGCATTAATCTATATTGATCCCAATTTGGATGTTTATCTATAAAAGACGAGATGGCATCTGTGAGATATTCAGGGATTTCTTGAATGAAGCTGACTAATTCATCATTAATTGAAAGATTTTCTGTCTGATCTAAATTTCTTTGTTGAATCGTCTCTTGTTCCAAGCTTTGCATTCAATCATTAAGCAATTGAGATACCAGTTTCCTTGTTTTTTAAAATGAGTCAAGAACAAGAAATAAAGCATTCTCATCTAGTCTCAAGAAGAGACCCTTTGCAATCAGGGCATGTCAAGTCAAAAATACAGTTTTATGGAAAAAAGATCGTTAATTAAGATCTAAAAACAATTTTTTTTGTTTTTTCCACGGAACAAAGGTTTCAATGGGATGTTCAACTCACTCCTGTGGAAAACATGTTGAAAACTAATTTTTTTCTTTGGAAAAAACCTCTGAAATTTGATTGATTAAATCTATTAATAAGTGATATAAGAATTTCTTTTCGTCTCATAGAGACCTATAAATTGAGTAAAAAATAACCGAACGCTCTATTCTAAAGCGTTTTTTCAGTCAACCTATCAGTATAGAGAATGGATCTGAGTTCGTTTAAATTTTCTTGAAATCGGTTTGGGTCACTTAATTACAAATAAGATAGAGAATTAATTTTTATCCATTTGCTCTTCAGAAAATTGTATAAAAAAACAGATAAATAAGAAGGTTCTAGTTGGCAGTACAAAATTTCATCTTTAAATTATTTATCGAAATCAGACGAGCTTGAGGGTTATATAACAAAAATCAAATCAGAAAGGCGCCTGTGGAAAACGTAACCATTTATACATCCTATTTGGCGAGCTATTAACAGATCAAAATTAAAATCTAGACAATATCCATGGTCGTAGATTTGATTAACCTCGATTCTTGTCTTGACTAAGCTGGGAGAGAGCAATATGGCCTCTACCAAGTAAGAATCCATGAGAATTATTCCATGCACCTCAAAATCGCTCTAGGTTCTTCTACTCCTCAAATTTGATCTATGAGTTTTAAAATCTCACCCTGAGAGAGGGTCTAACAATCAAAAATCATCTTTTTTTGTTGATTTTAAAATTGGGACCCATGAATTACTTTTAATCAGAAAGAAGAATAGTGCCCCTAGCAGAGAGAAAAAGAAGGCATCTAAGTAAATTAATATCTGTGTAGGATTTTCCATTGATTAATAAAAAATTTAGCGGCTTGTTTCTTGTTCCTTTATTAAGAACTCATATCATTTTGAATTGCCTCTCTTGGGATTGCCCAAACTTCATCATTAATATCTTCCCCTAACCACTCTTTATATTCATGGAATAAGCAACGTCGATCGGCAGGGTCCTGTAACGTTTCCATTCTTGAGATGGCATTCTTCACAACCATATTCAAAATTTCTTTTAGGCGTGAATCTGCTTTCATTAATCAATTTGCAAATCTTGTAATGAATTCATAGCGAAGAATTGGGTTATTGAAATTGGCTAAAATACTCTTTATGTGTAAACAAGGATCACATAGCAATAACTGCCGCTGTCCTACCTACTCATAAAGGTTTAACTCATGACTTAAAGAAAGGTGAAAGGGATATGAAAAATTAATGCTTAAGACTCTTTCTATTTCAATAGAACAAGAGATGATGAACCTATTTAAAAAAGTCTTCCAAAAAATAAAGCCGAGTTCATGACACAGCTTCTATTGCTTAAAAAGAAAAGTTCTTCTAGCTGAAATATTTTGACTTCATCTATAAACGTTATTTTGTTTGAGCAAGCTTTTTGGTTTTAATAGTTATGAGATGTCGCTCATCTTAATAAATTTTTGTTTACAAATGAACTATTCAAAGAGGAACGTTTTCCACAAAATCTTGAAAAAAACTACTCAAGAACACTTAAGGAAGGCACTAACCATAAAAAAGACCCTAGGTATGGTGTCCTAAGGGCCTGGGTGATGGGGATTCTATTTTTAGCCCCATTTTACGAAGAAATCAACCCCTACTATATATAGCGTCTGTAAATTTCCCTTGTGAAGCATCTAATCCTAATTAGTTGCGTATTATCCTTGTTGCAACTAGTATTTTTAGGATGCCGGGTGATGGGGATCAATCGGCTTAAGACACTAGCCCTCTCATAAGAGAGGGCTTATTTTTTTTGAATGGAGCTATAAAGTTAAATCAATTACGTTTCAACGATGAAAAGAATCAAATCAATTAAGAAAAGATATCAGATGACTAAAAACCATAGATATAAATTTAATTGACTTTGATTGAAGAATATCACTCAAAATATGTTTTTTTACTTCAACAAAGTCAATTGAAATTAGGATTAATAGTGATTTTTTTCATTATTATTATTGTTTATGAGCTTCATCTTCTGAATCCTTCGTAATTTGGACAAAAAATAATTGACTTAATTATTTATTACCTATTGAGTGACTGGTTTTGTTTATTATCAATATAGATTTTTATTGCCAATGGAAGAACTAACCAAAAGAGTGGAAGAACTTGAAAGGAAAGTCCAGCATTTAGAAGCAGTGCTGCGATACCAAGCAAGAAAAAACAAATAACTTCAGCTATCATCTATCCAATCCCAGGTATATCAAAAGGCAACTTATCTCCTATTACAACTAAATATTTCTGAACTGCTGGAATTCGCAATAATGCCAATGGGAGAAGAATATTCAAGAAAATCCAAGCTCCACCAATAATTGGGGCCCATTTACCAAATTTTTTAAAGAAACCCTTTTGATCTTTTTCTTCAGTCATAGTATTGACCTTCTTAAAGGAGTTCGTTCCTAAGCATTTTAATTCTAAAGCGAAAATTATTAAGCTAAATGGGTTTTAAGGTCAATAAATTTGCACATTTGGGTATATGAGCGAATTACAAGTAATTAAGATCTAAGAATACTTGACTTGTTTCTCTAGATCTTGGTTTCTTTTTGATTTTAGATATCAAAATTAGACTATCACTAGTAAATGAATAAAGATTAGTTACTACTTAGAATAGCAAAATGAAAATATAATATCTAAATTAATTAACGACATTAAATTCTATATGAATAACTTTGTCTCCCTTAGAATAAATTGCTATTAATTATATTCATACAAAATATCCATTCAATAAGTTCTGAAAGAGATAATGAATTATTCTTTTTTCTTAATTAATGCTTACTTTAAATTTTCTAATCTTGTTAACAAATCACCAACCCTTCTTCCATTTACGCCTAGATCACTACCTCCATATCTTGAAGCAGATTTAATTTGAATTTTGCCTCCTTCTTTTAGAATCTCGAGATCATCTGGAAACCGAAAAATCAAACTTCTACATACCCCATGCCAGTAGTTATCTTTTTTTTCTAAAACTCTTGTTCTTGGTAAAGTTTCAGCAATGCTTATAATTTGATCGAATACCGTATCAACATCATCAAATTCTCTTTGAAAGAAAACACAATTGAGTGGATTATTGCATTGAGAAAGTTTGACCATAGTGTTCTGCTTATAATTGTTTAAATTGTAGACCTATATTGAAACTTCATAGTTTTTTTTAATTTTCTTAAATCTACAAGAAACCATCCATACAGGTTCAACAATAATATCAAAGATAATAAGTTTCAAATCCTTTACTTTTACAGTGAGTTACTTTGATAAGAAATCATATTATGGCATGTGAAACCTTCAATTAGATAAAATTGTAATTGCTAAAACCTATTGCTCTAGTTAAAAGTTATTTTTTTATTTAAAATCATAAAGGTTGAAATATTGTATCAACTTGTGCATTCATTTAGATCTCTGTAGATGTTTAGAATTAGAATGTTAGCTTATAAATACTCCATATTCGGTGATATTCGCTCATACAATTTCCGACCCATTTCAATTGATTTATCAGCAATGCTTCATAAATGATTCTGAATTTATTTAGTAAGTATCTAAATAAGCTATAAAGAAGGTATCGAGCATTCTATAATAATCGAAAGAAAACTAGCTATCTCAAAAAACTTTTCTTAATTGACTTCAACCTGATGGCATATCAACTCATTTTTTTACTATCTCAAACTTTTCAGATGGTTAGAGGCAATAAAATAATTAATTTATCTTATGATATAGAAAGAATTTTCTCTCTTGTTTGATCCCATCAAAATGCATTATAAGTATCCTTACCCTCAACCTATAGATAAATCTCTGTTTAGGAAAGATAAAATAGGCGAACCACTTTATGGTCTTCCAAAACATGTAAAATTCTGCACCTCATGCGTAATAAGCAATCAAAGACCCTCTAGTACAGTTGAGTTTAAAAATGATGGAAAATCAACAAAAGAAGTAATAGAATTCGATAAAAATAATGAATGTGATGCATGTAAAGTAAAATCAATTAAAGAACAAATTGACTGGAAGGAAAGAGAACAAGAATTAAGAGATTTATGTAATAAATATAGAAAAAATGACGGAAGCTATGATTGCTTAGTGCCTGGGAGTGGCGGTAAAGATAGTTTTATGCAAGCACATTTATTGAAATATAAATATGACATGAATCCGCTGACTTGTACTTGGGCTCCTCATATTTATACAGATTGGGGTTGGAAAAACCATCAAGCATGGATTCATGCTGGATTTGATAATGTTTTATTTACTCCTAACGGAAAGGTACACAAACTACTTACACGTATTGCTATTGAAAATCTATTTCACCCTTTCCAACCTTTTATTCTTGGTCAAAAAAATATAAGTACAAAGATTGCCTTACAAAATAATATACAGCTTATTTTTTATGGAGAAAATGAGGCAGAGTACGGAAACAAAAAATCCTTAATAAACACATCTCAAAGAAGTAAAGAGTTTTATTCAAAGAAGAATAATTCGAATATATATATTGGCGGTTCTTCAATAGAAGAGCTTAAAGAGCTCTCTCTTCGGAATATTGATTTGGAACCTTATTTGCCAATAGATGAAAATAAACTCTCTGAAAAAAATATACAAGTTCATTATCTTGGTTATTTTGAAAAATGGCACCCACAATCAGCTTATTACTATGCTGTAAAACATGGTGGCTTTCAATCATCTCCAGAACGAACAGTTGGAACTTATAGTACTTATAATTCAATAGATGATAGAATAGATGATTTTCATTATCACACCACTTATCTTAAGTTTGGTATAGGTAGAGCAACATATGACGCTTCTCAAGAAATAAGATCAGGTGATATTACTAGAGAAGAAGGTGTTGCACTTGTTAGAAAGTACGACGGAGAATATCCCAAAAGGTGGGCAGAAGAAATATTTGAATATTTATCTATAAAGCCAGAGCTTTTTCCGCATGCAAGTAAACATTTTGAAGAGACAACATTCTCAAAAAAATATTACTTTAGTCTCGCCGATCATTTTCGATCTCCTCATCTATGGCAATGGACTGAGGAAAACGGTTGGGAATTGAGGCGAAAGGTATCAGACTTTACTTCTGCAAAAGACCAAAAAGATACAGCTCATAATTGGAAAGGGAATAAATCCATTTATTAAATATTTATATGGCACTTAATAAGCGTTTAATAGCAAGACTTGATATAAAAGGATCAAGGTTAATAAAAGGAATTAGATTTGAAGGATTACGTGTAATAGGTGAACCATGTGATTCAGCTTTTAAATATTATTCTTCTGGAATAGATGAAATTTTTTATTCAGATGCAGTTGCTAGTTTGTATGGAAGAAATAGCCTAAGTGATCTTTTAAAAAACACATGTAAGAATATATTTGTGCCTGTAACTGCTGGTGGTGGAATTAGATCAATTGATGATGGACATAACCTTCTTAAGGCAGGTGCAGATAAATTAGCCATCAACTCTTATGCAGTAAAAAATCCAGAGATATTAACTCTGTTATCAAAGCGATTTGGATCACAATGTGTAGTCCTTTCAATTCAAGCAAGAAGGTCTGCTGGCATAAATTCAGGTTGGGAAGTAATGATTGAATCAGGAAGAGAAAAAACGGGGATAGATCTAATAGATTGGATCAGAGAAAGTCAAAAATTGGGTATTGGAGAAATACTTTTAACCTCTGTTGATAGAGATGGAACTCAACAAGGTCCAGATATGGAATTATTAAAATTAGTTGATCCTGAAATAAGTACTCCATTAATTTTTGGTGGTGGTTTTAGTCGAATCAATGAAATTAAAGACGCTTTTGAATTTAAATCACTTTCAGGCATTTCAATAGGAACATCAATTCATTATGGTAAAATTGATATTCAAAAGATTAAATCAGAAGTAAATACTAGTAAAATTAGATTTAGAGAAAGTTCAAAAACTACGATAAAACATAAAGAATATTCTTTAAAAAATATTTCAACTGTTATTATAGATTATGGGATGGGTAATCAACAAAGTCTAATAAATTCTCTTCACAAGCTAGGTTCTAATGTTCTGCTTACAGACAACCGAAAAATTATTGAAGAAGCAGAAATAATTATATTGCCAGGTGTAGGATCATTCCCAAGTGGAATGGAAGAATTAAACAGAAGAGGATTAACTGAGGCAATTAGAAATAGACACAATTCAGGGAAAAGTATTTTGGGCATTTGCCTTGGTATGCAATTGCTATTCGAAGAAAGTAATGAGTTTAAAGTTACAAAGGGTATAGGCATCTTTGAAGGTAGTGTTAAGAGTTTAAAAGAACTTTATTTAGATATAGCAAATAAAGAATCAGCTTATATATCAGAAGAAATTCCTTTACCTCATATGGGCTGGAACAAGTTATATGAAATAGAAGGAAATCTTAAAAAAATAAACAAAGACTATATAGAAAGTGAATCATTTTATTTTGTTCATAGCTATGGTGTTAACAACTCTAATAATTTAGATTTTAAGATAACAACAAACTTCTACAATACTAAGCCTATCGCAATATGTGGTAAGAATAATACAGTTGGCTTTCAATTCCATCCAGAAAGAAGCGGTATTGCTGGCTTAAACTTACTAGGGAATATAATATCTAGCTTATCCTTTCCCTAATAATATCTCCTTAAAGTTATTTAACTCAAAGATTTCAGAGACCAACTTTATCTAAAACAAATAGGGATTTTAATTAATCTGCAATACGAAATCTACAAAGAAATTCATTACAAGTAATTGATTTGCTCCATTAGCAAGTAAATCCCTATTGAATTGTTGGTTAGGAATATGTTCGATATAAACTAAAAGTAATTATGATCTTCGTAAATTCTAAAAATATTGTATTGAGGAAATAAATAACTGGCAATTTATGAAGACAGCCAACAATTTTAAAATAGGTGTTATAAAAAAATTAAAATCTTTCGTTTAAGAGTAAAAAAGAAGTACCAATCCCAATTCAGTTTGATGGAACTCTTTCTCTTCTCGGCTTAGATCAATCGAAACTTCTACACCCTCTTTAACTGCTTTTTCAAAGGGTGGCTTAATGTTCTGATCTGTTGTCTTGCATAATGCTGCTATTCCCATGGGTGTAGCAAGCCATATAAAACTTTTTGTTTGACCAATGGGAGGTTGAGCCATTGACTCTGTTAGAAGGTTGATTATGTTTTGCACAGTTATAAATCTGGTTCTTGAACCTATTAGATTTATAACTCTTTAGTGAAAAAAGTGTTCTCTTCCTAACTTAGGAGCATTAGCGAACATATCCCTAAAATAGTTTTAGGGTTAGCAAAACATAATTAAAGAGTTCAATACTTTAAATTTACTTGTTAGATTTTCTAGACCAACAAACATAACTAAAGATAAATCATAAAATCTTTTCTTTAGAAACCCTTCTAAAAGAATTGTTTAACGAAAAAGAAAACTTATTTATTAATTTAAAATCAGTAAGAGGTTTTTCTTTTCTAGAACACTAAAAATAATATTAATGAAGCTCTAAAATATTTTATAATAAGTTTTCCGGGATAAAGTTCCATTAATCATCCTTCGATGAAGGAGAGGGAAAGAGTCTATCAATCTTTTCTTTTTGGAGTTTTCTTTTCTGATTTTGTTCTTTAATCTGAACGAAGTTATTTCTCAAAGCATAAGCGATAAAGATTGCATTAATAGCACCAAATATAATAATTACTAAAACAATATTATTAAGACCTTCGGGAGAACTAAAGTATTCGATTATTGAGTCTGATTTATAATACATTTATTAATATTATTTCCACATAATCTCAACTCGGCTTGATTACATCTATTACCCAAATATCGTCAGACTTAGAGACTCCATTTAACCATTCTCTATATTCCTGAGCAATTGCTTGTTTATCTTTAAAGTCGAGAGTTAACGATCTTTCAAGAATAGTCGTCATTCCATCTGCTATCAATTCTTCTAAATGGTCTCGATTTTTCATTTGATAATAGCTCTATATTTAAGTTATCTGCTAAGCCTTGAACGCAATGATATATCTCGTATTCAACAAGCATTTTTACCTAGGCATTATTCGTTCGCGAAAATCATATAATAAAAAA
>CETG01191816.1_pt1 | contig 17242 bp, 25 predicted proteins | sample 361471 | NCBI WGS metagenome assembly CETG01 (sample SAMEA2622696, study PRJEB7988) | marine metagenome | isolation source: saline water (ENVO:00002010), including | reverse complement strand
AAAAAAAATGAACACTGAACAAGTCTTCGAGTATTTCTCTTCTCTCTCTGCTCATGCCCCTGTTATGATAATTGTCACAGCATTGTTTATTGTTATAAGAAGAAAATTCTTAATAGTAGATACAGATCAATAATTTTATTATTTTCCTGCATGGTTAATTAATATAATCAAATTATTAATATTTTTATTATATTGTAGGATTTAATAATCTAATATTATTATAAATAGTAGATTAATACATAATTATTATTAAATATCTATTATTAATTTAATTAGAAATCTAATTTCGTAAACGCTCATTATAATTACAGTTATAAAAGATTGAAAAACAGGTATAAGTTTAAACCATGCTTGTGAGGTTGATAATTTATTATTGACTGGTAACCATCTCTCCTTATTCTTTAGCCTGATTTGGCACCAAAACAAAGATAATGGATAAGAAAACTTTATAAATTCCTCGAATGGTAATTTCAGTAAATGGCTTTTAAAATAAAGAACAAATCCTCCAAAAAGATAAAAAAGCCACCAGATTATCCTTAAAGTTATTTTAATCTTGTTCTTAGACATTTTTAAATAAATTTAGTTTCTGATTTTAATATAGCCATTGATTTAAAGAAGAAAGTTGTTTTTCTAAGGACATATGGTAATTGTTTGATTGATAGGCTATAAAAAAAATAATTAAAAGGTTTAGATTGACTAATTTAAATTCCACTCAACCACGTTCTAAAGAAAATTGGAACTCTAGGATCGGATTTGTCCTTGCAGCTGCAGGAAGCGCTGTTGGTCTAGGGAATCTATGGGGGTTTGCCTATAGGTCTTCCCAGGGTGGAGGAGCAGTGTTTTTATTGCTTTATGTCTTAATTGTTTTACTTGTATGCATACCAGTACTTGTAGCAGAAATGGTTTTAGGACGTAGTACAGGCAGCAGTCCTTTTCTTGCTCCCCTTAATTTGGGAGGTCGCGTCTGGCAACCTATGGGTGTGGTTTTTGTTATTGCTTCATGTGGGATATTGTCCTTTTATGCCATATTAATGGGATGGACCGCGGATACTTTCTTTCACTCACTCTTCTTTGGATTGCCTGAAAACATTCAAGAAGCAAAATCTTTCATCTCTTCAGTCAGTACAGGTAGTAGTGTTTTTTTAGGTCAGTTATTGAGTTTACTTTTGACAGGTATTGTTGTAGCTGGAGGAATTAAAGGAGGAATTGAGAAATTAGCAAGATGGAGTATGCCATTCCTTTTTGGTCTAGTAATTATTCTTGCTGTTTGGTCGGCAACTTTACCAGGAGCCTGGGATGGTTACCAAGATTTTCTTCTTAAGTGGGATTTTAGTCAATTATTAAATCCAACAACAATTCGTAATGCTTTCGCCCAAGCATTTTTCTCTTTAAGTCTTGGTATTGGAATTATGGTTGCTTATTCTTCTTATTTAAATAAAAAGAATCAACTGCCTAAGGAGTCATTAGTTATTGCAGGACTGGATACCTCTGTAGGTATTCTTGCCGGAATGGTAACTTTCCCTATTATTGCTACTTTTCCTCAAGTTCAAGAAGCAGTTGGAGACTCATTTATCTCAACATTATTTGTGGCATTGCCAACAGGTCTAAGTTCTTTAGGCTTTACAGGTCAAATAATAACTATACTTTTCTTTGCCCTCGCTTTTATAGCGGCTTTAACTTCATCAATATCACTGCTGGAGGTCCCTGTCTCTTCCTTGATTGATAGGTTTGGATTGAATAGGAATAAAGCTGTAATTCTTTCTACTATATTTGTTTTCTTATTAGGAATACCGCCAGCTTTATCAGAGGAAGTTTTCGGAAACTATTCAAATATAATGGATGTCTTACTACTATTAGGAGGCTTCCTGATTTCTATCTTGCTTGGTTGGTTCGTAACTAGAAAATATGATGAAGATCTTGCTAATTCATATACCAATATAAACGTTAGAAGATATTTAAGATTTATGCTTAGGTGGATTTCTCCAACTGCAATATCTTTTGGCCTTTTAATAACGCTTTATGATTTATTAGGTTTAAAAGAAATTCTATAGTTTTATCCTTTTATCATTCTTAACCCTATTCAATAAAAGCTTTAATAGCAAATAATGAATTAATTAAATTATTGGTTACTTATTTTTGGCATTACCAGATGAATACGTATATTGGATTTTGATTTAAAGATTGAAGAGATTTTAGATTCTTTCTCTTTATCTTTATAGAAACTACCATTCCCTGTGTTTTTCATGGATTAGTTTATTAGGTATTATATTTATATAATAAATCTTACTTTTATATATAGGTATATTTAATAAAATCACTCTTTATACGGCTATTAGAATCATTCTTTCATCTGAGTCATAAGATTTTATACAAATAATCTTTTGAGTCTTAATCTATATCCTTAGAAGATATTTGATTATATTCAATACCTTTGAATTTAACAAAAGATACACTCCATATCTGCTCAGAAAGGTTTGTTAAATATTTTATAAACTTTTCAGTATCACCATCTCGAATCCATTCGGATTTTATAAAAGGCAATTCTTTTTGCATCCTTTTTACATTTATTTTGACAAGGAGAAGACTCCTTTCCATCGCTGACCGCTTAAGTAAACCATCCTGACTTCTTTGAAATACCCTTAAGAGGAGATTTAGAATTAATTCATCCCCTACTGAACCAATTTCTTCGTTGTCTTTAATTTCTTTCTTAAGCTCTTTTCCACCTAATGGAATAGCTCTCTCTCCTAATTGCTCGATAAGAGCTATAGCGACAAGATATTCTTGATTTGGCATTGTACTTTTATTATTTGATATAAGCTAGATAATTACTATACTACTAATACGTTCTAATTTTAAAAATTATTTTCTATATTATTTGCTTTAGATCCTGTTAAATAAAAAAATATATATTACTTATGTTTTAAATATATTATAATAACTTTATAAGTATTTATTGTATTTATCTGCGTATAATGAAAAATTTATTTTTTTTTGCTTCTGGTTTTTTTATAGGAATATGGTTTAATTGGCCAGGTATTGTCATTCCTGAGAATTGGGAATGTGTGAGTAATATAATTTCTGACAGTCAACAAAATAAGACTTCATTCAAGGCTATAATGGCTGTATCTCCTAAATTTTTGTTGGATGGCAAGAAGAAAAAAGAGCCACTTACTAGGTTGAGAGTTGTAGGAGACGCCTGTTTTAGATGAGCTAATTTTAATTAATAAATTTAGATTATGCTATTATTTTATCTGATTAGAAAAAATAGATAAAACATACTTAATGTATTTTTTTTCTTCAATGAGTGATTTATAATGTATCTGTATCTCTAATACCTATGGATATAAAACATATTAGATTTGAAGCTTCTTTTAAATCCATAGAGAAACTATCTACAATGGTTAAATTTTATGATAAATATCAAATTAACAATATAAATATACCATGTAAGAGTTATTTGAAAAAAGATTTACTTAACAAGTCTATTGAATATATAACAAATAGATTGCCAAATATAAGTTTAATTCCACATTATAGTCTTTTTTATCAATCAAATAGAAATTTAAATCAATCTCTAGATTATTTAAAAGATTTTATTAGATTTTCACTAAAAAAAAATGTAGAGCAAGTCTTAATAATATCTGGTTCAAAAAAGAAAAGTAATATAGATACTTTAATAGCCTTGCAGCATCTTATTAGAATTAAAGATATATCAGAGAGAAAATGCATTGGCATTGCTTACAATCCTTATTTAAAAAGAGAAGAAGCAAATATAGAGAAACTTAGGCTAGAAGAAAAAATATCATCTGGGTTAATAAGTTCTATTTGGTTGCAATTTGGCATTGAATCAGAATTATTAGATAAAGGTATAATGTTTATTGAGAGAATGATCTCTAAATATAAGTATTCAAATAATCCTATAAATATATATGGAAGTGTTTTTATTCCTTCAAGAAAGTTTCTAGCATCTTTTAAATTCAGAAGCTGGAAGGGGATATACCTGAGTGAAGAATTTCTTGATTCCCCAGAAAGAGCAAGAGATATTACTCGTAATTTATTAATAAAATATAGATGTTTGAATATTATTCCATTCATAGAATCAAATGTATCAAAAGAAAAAGATCTAACTTATTTAACAGAATATTTTGAATAGATTAAATTTTAAATTATTATCTTATGGATAACATTATTTCTTGTGAGATGTGTTTATTGACTTTAGTTATATTTGGATGATTTTTAATAAAATCAATATTATTTTTTCTATAAATATCCCAGGCTAAATTAAAATTCTTTACGATATTTTTTATCTTTCTTCCTCTCTCTCTTTTATCTCTCTTTATTACTCTGCATAGGCATGTTAATTTATCTTCTTCACATAGAATTAGTTTGGCTTCTGGATTATTAAATAAATCAGCTAATTGATATGCAAATATACCTTCTATTATTATATAATCGTATCCTTTTAATGATTTATTTTTAAAAGTTAGTGATTTTGAAATATAGTCATATTGAAAAATATTAACAACCTTATTATCTAAAATGTTATGGAAGTCTCTCATTATTCTCTTAATGTCAAGACTTATTATTTTGTCATGATAAGCAGGATTAAAGAATGAACTTATTTTTGCCCTTATTCCAGTTTTATAGTAATTATCTGTACTTAGTATAATTGAATCAGTTAAACTCTTGCTGAGATTTAGAGCAAGAGTAGTTTTACCACTACCTGAGCATCCAGATATAAAAATTATTCTTTTCACTCCTTTTCCTTTTCTCAGATCAGATTATTATATTTTTTATTTTATATCAATATGATTTCTAAAATTTAGAAGAAGTAATACTTTAATGAAATTTATTTGAAAATTGATTTGTTTAGTAATTTTATTGCAAAATAATTTTCATAATCAGAGATTAATTTTTTGAATTGCATGCGAGTGTGAGATCTTTTTTTTGATAAAATTAAATCTTCTGATACTAATAAAATAAAAGAAGATATCATTTAATACTTGCACATGCGTTATTGATGTGAGTAAATAAAACTATAATTAATTAGAGAGGGTCTATTATAGATCCCTTTAAATAAACTAAATCATTTCATTATCCACTTAAATCCATTAATTAAATGATTCTATTAAAACTTCTAAAAAAGATTAAGTCCAAAGTTAAGAATACAATTTCTTCATCTACCTCCCAACATACTGTTGAAGATATCTGTGATCAGTTAACAGTCCTTCCTGGTATAGGAGCAAAGAATTCAATGGTGTTTTATGAGGCTGGATTTAAAACGCCTCAAGCAATTATTGATGCAAAAGATGAAGATTTATTAGCCATCCCAGGTGTTGGTATCAATTTTGTAAAACGTTTGAGAAAAGCAAGGTCTTCTAAATAAAAAAATAATGCATTATTTTTCTGACTTTGGAGCAAAGTTAGAAGCAACTACACTTAACAGAGCTACAATTTGTTCATTGGAGCAATTTGTTTCTTCTATTAGTATTCGACAAGACTTAATCAATTTTTCATAAGTTTCTTCTACTATTCCATTCATCTCTTCTTCTGAGAATGAGAATTCATTTTTCATTTTTAAATACTTTCTTGTTTAAATAATATATTTTTAATACAAATAAGAAATCTCCTTTTGTAAAAAAATATTTAAGCCCACATAGGTTCATTGATTTTATTCTTTAAAGGTGATGGAGGTCTATAGCTATGCAGCTTTTCTATTAATGGTGCTATACGTCCCGCATGACCCATTAAGCCAGCCTTTATAGCTCGTTGATTTAATGACATATTCTTTTTCATTTTTAAAAGACCTATAGAAGTTTTCCAATAAATTTTCTCATAATATTTTTCTACCCAAAAGTCGTAAATTTCTTCTAGGACTGTCAATGGAATATCAAAAGATATTCCTTTCTCTGGTTTTGTTATTTGGAGCCCATCTTTAAATATTTCGTTCTCAAGATTGTCAATATTTTGTTCAATGGCTTTGATTATTTCTTTGGCAGCTTCTATTCCTATTAGTTCTTTTCTATGACATTCTATAAAATTTGAACTATCTTCATCAATAGGGTTTTGAAAAGGTGTATATCCTATTTTCCAAAAACCAGTATCTTTATATTGACCTTTAACTAGGTATAGGGTACTTCTTTGATTGCAATCCATAGAGTTATAGTCTTTTATCTTTTAATAGCAATTTATTCATCATCTTGACAAGGTTCTATTTCTATTGAAACTTGTTTTATCAAAAGAATATATTTAAATTCCAATATTATAAAATTTAATTCCTTCTTAAATTAAGAATTCAATTTTAATTCTTCTTAGGGTAAAGACTGCTAATCTTTTCTTCTTGCCTCTTTTTCTTGTTTTTTTTCAATTTTGATTTAACCATTTTGTTTAAGATGATTGAAGGTATCACCCAGATGGAACCTATTGCTAGCGCCATGAAAACAGGATTTCTCCAGGTAATGTTTAGTAGTTGATCAACAAACTCCAAATTATTAATAAATATTCTTAATAGTAATTATAATTTAAATTATATAAATAAAAATAAATAAAATATAATAGCTTTTCAACTTGATCTACTTGATTTGTATGACTATAAATGAATATATGAGGACTTTTTTTGAAAATCATGACAATTGAGATCTTAGAGAATAAAATATCAAACCTTGAAGCTTCTGTAGAAAAAATTTCAATAACGCTAGTTTCTATGGAAAAGCGTCTTCAACATATAGAAGCCATCCTTCAATACCAGGCTAGGAAGAAATTTAAATAGATATTCATTATTTATCCTCAAATAGCTTAGAAATTTAGATTTTGTTCTTTGGAAAAAGTCTATTTATTTTCTTTTTTTGTTCAGATTCTTTGGATATCCTATATCTTTTGTCTTCAATTGATTCTTTATTAGTACTAACGGCATAAATTATATATAGAATCATAGCTGTAAAAACTATTCCAATAAAAATAATTATTATTCCTACTGTTCCATTTGGAGCAAGATAATCTAATCCCAGACTATGTTGGTTCATCTTTTCATAAATCTTATTACAATACTAACGGATGGATTTTTAAATATAAATAAATAAATAATTTTTCTATAATTCTATCAAAAAACCTTCATTTGATAAGATCTAAACCAATTAGATACATTAAATAAGTTTTTTTACTTGTAGACATTTATTTTATCTTGTCTAAGAATAAAGATATGACCTTGAAATTAGTCTTTTATAGTTCCTTGGTCTATTTATCTGAATACCTTCTTAATTATGGAAAATCTACAAATAGTACCACTAATATTTGGTATTACAATTTCAATTCTTGCGGTTTTAGGTCTTAAAGAAATCATCAAGGAAGCATCAACAGCTTTTAGGGGTAAATCTCACGCTTGAATTTAAAGTAATTTATTGCTTTTCTTCAAAACCAAAGAATGTCTCATTACTTAGACCTTTATAACCATTAGCTAATAAGTCTTTATTTGCTGAATCGTATGACTTGGCTTTCTTGTAGATCAAGAAGAAAGGCACTAATATTGCTCCTACAAAAAAATGTAATATTAAAAAGTCTGATCCATATCCACTATTCCAATCTGGGAAGAACAAAAGTGTACTTAGAATAAAATCCATTTTTTTATTTTTTTTTAATTTACCCTAGATTCCTCTTCAAGCTCAATATTGTAACTACTTTTTATAGATTAATTCTATTAAAAATTATTATAATAGATAATTAAGATCTAATTAAATATCTTTCATCCGTGTTTGTTTTTCAAAAGCTACTTACAAAATTATTCATTTATATTTTGATTATTTTTATAAGTTCAGCAAGCATGCCTACTTATGTTTATGCATCACATCTCTCTGAGATTAGAATGACTGGCTTAACGAATAAAATATCTAATATCTTTTCTAGAAAATATTGTAATTTTATAAATAATGGTTATTCAAAGGACGAGGCAATGAATGCGGCAATTAAAGATACTGAAAATGTTATTACATTTTCTATAAATCCTCAAGCACAATATTTAAGCCAAAATAAGTTGGCGGACCAGATAGCCATTAAAGTTGTTAGTAAATGTGGTTGGTCATTTGGCTTGATTGGAAAAAGAGGAATTCATTATTTTAAAAATTATTTCCTGGAGGTTAGCAAAAAAATATCCCCAAATAGAAACCTTTCAGGATAGAATTAATTAACCCATTTTTTAAAATGAATAATCAAATATCTGACACAGTTGTTTTTGTTATAATAATTTGTACAATATTTTTTGTCTTTTTAATAGCTTTTTCAGTTAAATCCCCCGAAAGAAAACTTCTTGATGAGCCATTAATGTGGAGAGATGACTTTAGCAAAATTAATTATATAAACAATTTTAATAAAAGCAGTATTTATTTAAATGCTAATAATCTATCCTTACGAGATTTTTCTAAATTTTAATATATATTTGTTAACTTTAATTCTGTGGTTATCTATATATTTAACCCTATTTATATTTCTTCTCTTTTGTCCAAAGAATAAGTCTAGAAACAAGTTCAAAATCTCCTAATATCCAAGCTCTTATCATCATTGCTCGTCTTGGATCATAAATTACTTGCTTCCTATACCATTTCATTACCTCATAATCTGATTTTAATGCGTTACATGAGAGACAAGAAGGTACACAGTTTTTTAGGTTTGTTATTCCACCTTTACTTCTTGGTTTAAGATGATCTATCGATTCAGAAATCTCTCCACAGTAAATACATTTGTTTTCAGTTATATTATGTATATATTCTCTCCATTTCTTTTCTTTTGTCTTATGACATAGCTCTTCAAGATGAATGGCATCATTACTTTGCATATCTAATCTAAATTTAGTTATTTTACCATCAATATTCTGAATTTTTTCATGCTTATATTAACTAAAGTTATAAATTTTTTTCCTAGTTATATATTAGATCTATTAATATTATTGAATAAATGATCTTAGATACAACTTTTAATAAGACTATAATCTTTTTTGTTTCAATTTTATCTAATTTATTATCAGCCATATCCGGAGGAGGGGCTGGCTTAATACAACTTCCTTTGCTTTTAATAATAGGACTAAAATATTCAGTAGCATTGACAACACATAAATTGGCTACTGTGGCTTTAGGTTTAGGGGCAAGTATAAGAATATTTGGTCAAAAGAAGGTAAATCTAAGATTCATACTTTTTCTATTCTTAATAGGCATTCCAGGAATTTTTATCGGAGCCAATATAGTAAGATTTTTTCCTTCAGAATATCTAATAATCATTCTCGGAATAATAACATTTTTTTTAGGCATTTATTCGTCAAATCATTCGTTCCCTTATAAATTGACTGAGGTAAATAATATTTCTAGATTTGAATTTTTCTTAGGTAGTACACTTCTCTTTTTTGTTGGTGTTGTAAATGGTTCTGTCTCCTCTGGATCTGGGTTGTTGGTAACTTTTATATTGGTAAGGTTTTTTAAATATTCCTTTAAGGAATCAATCATATTTACTTTGATAAGTGTCGGTTTAGGATGGAACTTCATCGGCTTTTATGCTTTGTCCGTTGATCAGGAAGTGTATTGGCCTTATGTACCTTATTTGGTATCGGGATCTCTCCTTGGAGGCTTCCTTGGCGCTCATTTGTCAATTGTAAAAGGTAGTCGGCTAATAAAAAAATGCTTTGAATACGTCTGCTTTTTATTAGGGATATTTCTTGTGATGAAAGGTCTTAATTTATAATCTTAAGATCAAGTTCCTGAAATAATTAAAAATGTGGTGGTTGTTATAACAATGCCAAAAGCAGCTGTGGCAGCCAGTAAGGATAAGCCCACTTTTCTTGATGTATCTGATTTAACTATAAAATGAGACCGGTGGATTTATCTGTAGCTCTGAATACAACATTATGAATTTAATGCTACCCGGATGCCAAACCCTGCCTCATCATTTCCAGTGAATCTGCATTCATAGCCCAGTATCTGAAGATTATTAAAACAGTAATATTTACAATGGCTAGAGCTATTAATCTATTCCTTGGGTTTTCTAAATCCACTAGCATAATAAATCTTTAAAGATATTAGCCCTCATTATTAAATAGGATCAATTTATAATATCTTCATAATAATATGAAACTATCTCTTGGAAAATAAAAGATTTTAGTCAAATTTTTAATTCTATAAATAAAATTTCTATATCAATTATTCTAAGCAGCTTTTTTTATCATTTCCACAAGAGTTTGGTGAATCTCTTTAGAGCTTTGACACTCATTTGCTAACTCTATTTCAATTGTCTTTTTGTCATATTCTATTGTCATTTGATTGGTTGTTATGTTTTTCATTGAAACGGAAGAACAATCTTCAGGGGTTATTTTCCCGAAATGTTTTAAATAAGTAAGAATTGCTTCCTTGTGGTCTTGATTCATATGTATGCAGATACGCCTGCTTATATCGGCAGATATATTATTTTTTGACATTTTTATTCAAAAAAAAAAGGTTCTACCAAAAGCAGAACCAAGGTGATGGGGAACCTTATTTGTAAGACATATTTAATGATAATGCAAGCCCCCATCAGTAGCGCTTGAGTGCCAAGTCTATAGCACTATAGGTAGTGTACCTCTTCGCTTTTTCTCCTTTTGATTTTAAAACAGGCTTGTTTTATTATCAAAATGTAAATTTTTAATTTATTTAGAAATATTTGTTTAATTAGATCTTTTGAATTTGATTTAATTTGGTTTGCATAATAAATATTCTCTAAAATATAAATTATCACTTTCCTTAAGCTATTTTTTATTGTATATTTCAGAAGTGTTTCTTTATTATTTGATCATTTTATTTATGATTGAATTAAGTTTAGTAGCCCTTCTAGGATTTGTCGGAGATAATTTCTGCATGTATAGAGGTATTGGTTATGATACTTATAAGTCACTTTTATTAGCTTATAGTGATGCTAGTGATAAATACGGAGCTTTGGAGGTAAAGAAAGTTATAGAGGAATCGGATAATTTCAAGATAGCCGCTGTAGCTGTAGCAGCCATTAAGTGTCCTCAACACTTATAGTAATTTATGAAGGTTGAAGTAAATACTAGTAAAAACAGTCATTCTCAATTGGGAAGGATATTAATACCTATATTTTTTACAATTTCTTTGTATTCTTTGTTTTCAATAAGTATTTCTCTTTTTAAAATTTCAAGAAATTCAGAAATCAAATATTTATGTGATCTCTATTTGGTTCAAAATTCAGAATCTAAATTAAATAAGATAATTAAAATCATTGGTATTAAAAATAAAAATAAAGTATGGAATTTTTGTTTGAATTTTAATAATATTAAGAATTAATATTTTTAGTATTTATATTATCTAGATAATTACATTCTGGCTAAATAATATCTTTTGATGAATAAATTAACCATGAAATAAAATTAATTGGATTAATTATAGATTTTATATCGGAATTATTTTTAAAAACTATATTTTTATTAATCAAACTTTTGTGTGGAATCTCTCCTTTAACTAATATTCTTTTTGATTCTTTTTTAGGATTTGAATTGTTCTTCTTATATAATTCTTCAATTTCATTTTCAAAAAACCATTGTTGTGATCCATCCGATAGCTTTACGATTAGCCCTATTCCTCTTCCATCAGTTATTTTATAATCAATAACTGTGAAACTTTTAGACTGATTAATTTTGGCAATGCTCTTTTTAGATAACCTGTCTAGTGAGTCGTCAGGATTGATTCTTACTAAAGAGCCTATCTTCACGAGAGGATAGTGCATTAGCTTTTTTAGGAAATTATACTCAATATCTCATGAAAAAAGAATATTTCTTAGGTTCTTTAGCTTTTATCCTTAAAGATTTTTTCAAGAATATATTTGAGGACTAAAGCCGTAGATCTAAGAACTACAGCACCAAGAGCTAGCCATCCTAATACAATTGCAAAAGAGAGCATTATTGCTCCAAGATCTTTTTGAAATAAGTTCTCCATGTTTTTTTCTTTAATCACTTAATAATAGTTATTCATTAAAGTAAAATTTTTATTTATAACTCATATTACAAAATCCGTTCAGTGAGATTTATTCAAGAATTTTAAATCAAGTCTTTATATGTTTTTATTGAATTATTATATTTTTATTAAAAGAGAGATCATTTATAGTTAATTATGGATAGAAAAATACGCTATCATAATTAAAAGAATAATTTTTGATTTGAACTTGCCTCCCTTTAACGTTTGTATAGGACTTTTATTTATAGCTATTGGGATTCTTGTGAGAGTTGACTTCAAGGTGCAAATCCAGAAAGATAGTTAAGCTATGATTTTAGGTCCATCAATACGATGGTTATAAATAATAAACCTTAAAACCTTTTAGATGGTTTACAAAATGTATAAAATTGATTGAGTTTGAAAAAAATTTTTAAAAATTGGAAAACTCCTTTGATGCTTTGATTATTTTGTAGATGATTTCTTAGTGAGGGAAAATGAGAATGCCTCTAAAGAGTTAGATTTAATAGCTTTTCAAAGCTTATTAGATGAATATCCTATAATTATTGATGAAGAATTTTATAAAGCAGCATGACATTGAACAAATCTGATAACGTTCTCAGGAAGTTGTATGAATTATTTTGGGTACCATTCTTTGGAAGATTATTATTTAGATTATCTAATTATATCGAGGGTAAAGATATAAAGGATAAACCTACCTATAACATAAAAGAATCTTCTAAATAACTTATATTTTTTTAACTATATTCCATAAGAACTTATTTTGATTACAACATAAGTTCTTATTTTTTTTCATGTTTTATTGCACATTGGAATTAACAGATATTTTTTTGATGGGCATTATGAAAAATAAATCAACAAGCAGAGTCTCACTTAGACCTTATACAGTCCATTATAGAACTTTTGAGAATAATAGAATTGAAAATTGTTTTTATGCCTCTGATGCTTATGAGGCAAGAACACTAGCTATGGAATTTAATAAATATATTCATGATCATCCTCATAGTATAGATTTAATAAGATGTGAAAATTAATAGTAAGTATTATTGAGCTTTTCTTAAATCATATAAGACATTTATAAGTTTTTTCTCTAATTAGTTTTTGATAGCTCTCTTTCATTGCTTATTATATTCTTAACATCTTCTTTTCCAGCTAATGCTAGGTAATCTTGAAACTTGCTTTCGCATGAAAGTATTCTTGACCAGGTAGGTAATTGCTCGCTAACTGGAGATTCAAGATAATCTTTAGTCGCTGGTTTTAATAATTTAGCAAACTTTTGGACAGCTAATTCTTCTTCATGCCTGTCATGAGGGAGTTGGTTTATAGCAGAATCAAGCCCAAATTGTCTTACTCTATCTTCTCCTACTCTTCTGTAAAGAACTTCTAATGTTGATAATTGACTACTGGTAAGAGTTTCAGCTTGATGTTCCATTAATCCTCTTAAAACTCCTGAAAGTATTTCAGTACACATTTTTTGTAAGCCTTCTTTTGATGAACTCCCTATAGATTTATGTTTATGATCAAATAAACCTAAATCCACTTGTGCAATTTTAGAGATCCTGACATTTTTATAAACCTCAGATAGTAATCCTATTTCCAATCCCCAATCACAAGGTATTCTTAAATTCATTGCGAGATCTTTAGTAAATGCAAATTCTCCAGCAAGAGGATATCTAAACCCCTTTAAATATTGAAGAAATGGACCTTGCCCTACAAGTTGTTCAAGGCTTGTTAAAAGAGGTCCAACGAAAAGTCTAGTAGCTCTTCCTTGAAGAGCATTTGTTTCAAGAGATAATCTGCTATAAAAGGCTTTTACATAGGATATTCCATATGAATCATCTAAAAGAGGTAGAAGCATTCTAGCTGGATAAGAAGAGGTGAATGTTCGTATATCTGCATCAAATAAAGCTACCACTTCTGATTTTCTTGTTGCCACTCCTATCCCTTGCCAAACAGCCCAACCTTTCCCAGGACTTCCTAAAAGTTCAAGTCCGTTTTTTTCTTGATCTTTTAGAAGATCTTTGACTGAAGGCGAATTTGTCCATTGAATATGTACAGGAAATGGCATATCTTTAAAAAATTCTTTAGCTGCTAATACTTCCTTAGAAGAAGAAGCAGATAATGCAATTACTAATTCATTTAATCCTTTTAACTCTTTAAGGATTTCTCTTATAGATTTAAGTGCCGGTCTCTCAAATTCTTCGTATAGACATGGAATAAGAATAGCTGTTGATTTGTTATTAAGGTTTTTCCTCAATTCCTTAATAGGATCAACTAAGAGGCCATATTCATGAATTGTTGTTATTAAATCTTGTTGAAAGTCCATTTTTGATTTGAGAGGCAAAATAGAATTAATACTCTTCGGATCTTTTAAAAGTGATAAAAAATCAAAATAGAGTTGTATCAGAGGAAAGTAGACTTAGACAGCTACTTATAGAAATTTATAAAGACCATTCTGAAGAAGAGGTCAATATTGTTTCGTCACAATTGTTGCAGATTTTGGAGGAATTCTCTCAGAAATCTGGATATGAAGAAAATCAAAATAAGGAATTATGGGATCAGACATCATCAATTTTAATCACATACGCTGATGGGGTCTATAAAAATGATGAATCATCTATTAAAACTCTTCAACAAGTAATAGATAATTATTTTGATAAATTGTCTTCAATTGTGCATATCTTGCCATTTTTAAGATCTACTAGTGATGGTGGGTTTGCTGTTTCAAGTCATAATTCAATTGAAAAAAGATTTGGTGACTGGGAAGATCTTAAAAGTTTTTCCACTAATCACGAGATAATGGCTGATCTAGTACTTAACCATATTTCTTCATCTCATAAATGGGTGAAACAATTTATCAAGAATGAAGAACCAGGGACATCTTTCGTTTTATCTCCATCACAGGCATTAGATTGGCAAAAAGTTATTAGACCAAGAAGTTCTTCTTTATTCGTTGACATCGCAACAAGTCAGGGACTTAAACCTGTTTGGACGACTTTTGGACCTGACCAAATAGATTTAAATTGGTTAAATCCTTATTTAAATATAGAATTTCTGAATTTGATTAAAAGGTATGTTTCTTCTGGAATAAATTGGTTGAGATTAGATGCTGTTGGATTTATATGGAAGGAACCAGGTACAACATGTTTACATTTAAATGAGGTTCATAAAATCGTTAAGGTTTTAAGAATTCAGCTTAAATCTCTTTCTAATAAAGGAGTTCTTATAACAGAGACAAATGTCCCGCAAAGGGAAAATTTATCTTATTTAGAATCTGGAGATGAAGCAGATATAGCTTATAATTTCCCCCTCCCCCCTCTTATTTTAGAGGCGTTAATATCTAATAAAGCAGATTTATTGAATTCTTGGCTTTCAAATTGGCCTGATTTAAATAATAAGACAACTTTTCTTAATTTCACTGCAAGTCATGATGGTGTCGGATTAAGAGCTGTTGAAGGGATAATGAATGAAGATAGACTAAAAAATCTATTAATAAATTGTGAAAGAAGGGGTGGATTAGTTACTCATAGAAAATTATCAAATGGTGGAGAAAAACCTTATGAACTCAATATAAGTTGGTGGAGTGCAATGGCCGATGGAGGAAGAAACCCAAGAATTTATCAAATGGAAAAGTTTTTATTGAGTCAATTGCTGGTCATGTCTTTAAAAGGAATTCCAGCTTTTTATTTTCAAGCCTTGTTAGCCTCAGAAAATGATATGAAAACTTTTCTTAATTCTGGTCAAAGAAGAGATCTTAATAGAGAAAGATTTGAATATGAAAAACTTGAACTAATTCTCAAAGATTCAAATTCATATGCAAGTAAGATTTTGTTTTCATTAAATAAGGCAATGATTATTAGAGGTTCACTTAATTCTTTTCACCCTAATCAGGAATTTAAATGCTTAACTAAAGATAGAAGTGATGTAGTAACAATAAAAAGAGGAAATGGAAATAATACAATTTGGGCGATTCATAATATCACAAGTTCAAAATTAACTTATAAAATCAGCGATTCTTTTTTACTTAATAAGCAAGAGGATATAATTCTAATAGATTTGCTTACCAATCAATACTTTTATGATTTCACATTGGATTTACAACCTTATGAAGTTGTTTGGCTTGGTTTAAAATAAAATGAATAATAATCTAGATATTTGTGTTATTACAGATGTAGATGGAACATTAATGGATCATACTTATGATCTTTCGCCTATTGAAAATACTGTTAAATGGCTTAATTCTTTGTCTATTCCGTTGGTTTTATGTACTAGTAAAACGGCTTCAGAGGTTAAGGTTATTAGGGAAGAATTAAAACTGAATACACCCTATATTGTTGAGAATGGTGCTGTTATATATGGTGAAGAAGAAGATACAAATTTAGAATGGGAAATAGTTTTAGGTGAAAGTTACCTTACTTTGAAGGAGATATTACATCGGTTATCAAAAGATCTTAACTACGAACTTATAGAATTGAATTCACTTTCAGATCATGAAATATCAAACCTTACAAATTTACAAGGTGATTCTATAAATCTTCTTAGAGATAGGCATTGGAGCGTTCCATTCTTAAATCCTCCAGAAGAAATTAGAAGTAGATTAGAGATTCTTTCTAAAGATTACAATGTGAATATTTTTCAAGGTAATAGAATGAGCCATCTTTTGGGTGATGGTAGTCATAAAGGTAAGGCTCTTTTGGCTTTAAAGAAAATCTTCAAAAAAGATAAATTAATAACTATTGGTCTAGGAGATTCTCCTAATGATGCCCCTTTCTTAGAGATGGTTGATTATCCTATAGTTATTCCAGGCTCAAAAGGACCTAATATGAAATTAATAAATAAACTTAAGGTCAATAATTATATAGTCTCTCCAAAGAGAAATGGATATGGATGGTCTTTATCTGTTAAAGAATTAATCTCCAAAATATTAGAAAGTTGATATTGATTTATGGAGAATTTCTTAGAATTTTATGAAAAGGGTAATTTTAATTTTCCATTAGAATCTTATTCTTTTCTGATTAGACAATTAGGATGGAACAATATAGACGATTGGTTTTTCTATTGGAAAAATAAATTAGATAATAATTTAGTTGATTTATATTGGCCAGAATCAACCTCATTGGATTGGTCTTGGGGGGTTGGATATCCTTTCCTTACCGATATTTCTCAATATTTAATAGATGATAGTCAAAGACCTATATATGGAATTTCAGCATTACCAGGCACAGGTAAAACAACTTTTGGTAAATGGATTGAAAATATATCGTCAT
>CETG01081133.1_pt1 | contig 17256 bp, 18 predicted proteins | sample 361471 | NCBI WGS metagenome assembly CETG01 (sample SAMEA2622696, study PRJEB7988) | marine metagenome | isolation source: saline water (ENVO:00002010), including | reverse complement strand
CCTCCACAAGAAGAGGAGGAAGTCGAGCCACCCCCTCCAGAAGATCAATCACCCCCTCCCCCTCCACCAGAAGACAATGGGAATAATAACAGTGCCGAAGAGAATGAGACTGATGAAACAGAAGATGATAATGATGGCGAAGACGATAAGTCTGCTCCAGATGTGCCAGAAGAATTTATGCTTGATGTTGAAAATTGCGAAGTTGATCCAGACTTATTATTGTTTTCTGCAGCAAAATCTAAAAAGGGAAATAGCGGAAGTAGATCTATTGTTATGAGTGAAAGTCGTGGAAGATATGTTAAGCCAGTTTTACCAAGAGGTCCAATTAGAAGAATTGCTGTGGATGCAACTCTTAGAGCAGCTGCTCCCTATCAAAAAATGAGAAAAATTTCCAAACCTAATCGTAAGGTTATAGTTGAAGAGGGAGATTTGCGAGTCAAGCTACTTCAGAAAAAGGCAGGAGCTTTAGTGGTTTTTTTAGTTGACGCAAGCGGCTCCATGGCTTTAAACCGCATGCAAAGTGCTAAAGGTGCAGTTATTAGGCTATTAACCGAAGCTTATGAGAATAGAGATGAAGTAGCTTTAATTGCTTTTCGAGGAAATCAGGCAGAAGTTCTATTGCCTCCCACTAGATCTATTACGGCAGCAAAAAGAAGGCTAGAAACTATGCCCTGCGGAGGAGGTTCTCCTCTAGCTCATGGACTAACTCAGGCAGCTAGAGTAGGTTCAAATGCATTGGCAACTGGAGATTTAGGACAAGTAATAGTTGTTGCTATTACAGATGGTAGAGGCAATGTTCCTCTAAGTATTTCTTTGGGACAACCCCAAGATGATGAAACTAAGATTGATTTAAAGCAGGAAGTTCTAGATATTGCATTGAAGTATCAATTATTAGGAATTAAATTATTAGTTATTGATACTGAAAGGAAATATATTGCGAGTGGAATGGGCAAAGATCTAGCAGATGCAGCTAATGGTAAATATGTTCAATTACCTAAGGCAACTGATCAAGCTATAGCTTCGATTGCTCTAAACGCAATAAATGAAATAAATTAATTTTTTATTATGGATATATATCATTCATGAATTTAGATAATCCTATCGTTAAGTCTCGCATCGCCTTTGCAAGTTCTTTATCATCAAATATCTTTTGAACATTATCACTCATCTCATATATCTTTTCTGAGATTAATCTTGCTTGAGATGTTGTTAATTTTATATCTCTTAAAGTCTCAGGATTATCGATTTCTTTAAGAATATTATTTAAATGAATAGCAGCTTTTGTTAGTTCTTCAATTAATGGTTTTGCTCTAATTATTTCTCTTTTAGATAGATATATTAGTTCATCAAGATTAGCTTGAGTAACGTCAAATTGATCTATAGAATTTGCAATGTTTTTAATTAAATTTTCTTCATTTGAAACTTTTAGCAATTCATTTATCCTTGAAGTAATACTTGAAAGACTAGATAATTCTTGACCTTTAATAACATCTCCTTCGCAAATTATTTGTGAGGTCGCACATTCTTTAGAAGTTGCATTAAGTAAGTTATTTTTGGGGACTTCTCCTGAAGTCTCTAATGAGACTTGAACATCTCCTCCTAAAAAAGAATTTGTGACTATCTTTGCAAAAGCAGGTTTGGGTAAAATTAAATCTTTATTATCAATAATAATTTTGGCTTGTATTGAGTTTGGAGTGAAATTAATTTCCTCAACTGAACCTACTAATATTCCTCGATAAGATACTGGTGATCTTTTTGCAAGCCCGCTAGCAGTATCAAATTCAGCATATAAATGCCATGTTTTTGATGAAAATCTTACTCCTTTTAACCATAATGAAATTGATACAAATACAAGAATTCCTCCTAGTAATGAAAAACCAACAATTGCATCTTTAAAACTTCTTCTCATAATTAATTAAATTTCTTTAGGTTGGATAGGACCTTTTAGGTTGCCGTTACGAAATTGATAAACATAGGAATTATCTGTAATTCTAAAATCTTTGATAGAACCTTCCCATTTGAAATCGCCTCCATAAAGCATTAAGACTCGATCAGCTGTTCTTTCAATAGTGCTAAGTACATGACTTACAACTATAGAAGAACCTTTCGCTTTGTCATTTGTTCTATTTATTAAATCTTCAATTCTGGAAGAAGCAATAGGATCTAGACCTGCAGTAGGTTCATCGAATAATAAAAGGGGCAATTCATTCATTATTTTATCTGGATCACTTATCAAAGCTCTAGCAAAACTTACACGTTTTTGCATCCCTCCGCTAAGTTCATTAGGGAATTTATTAGCCACATTATATAATCCAACTTCTCCTAGACATTGAGAAACAATTTCTTTTATTTGGCTTTTCTCTAATTTATTATTTTTATTTAAAATAAATCCTACGTTTTCTTCAACAGTTAAAGAGCCTAGTAAAGCTGGATATTGAAAAACTAGTCTTACATCAGGTGGATTTAACTGATCAAGTCTTAGATATTTTTGTTCGTCGCCAAATAGTATGAGTTTCCCGTCCGAAGGCAAAGATAAACCTGCTAATATTTTTAATATAGTTGATTTACCTGATCCAGAGGGACCTACTATAGCTAGTCTTTCTCCAGATTTTAAAGAGAAATTTATCTTATTAAGCACTATATTATCTTCCCATCTCATTATTAAATCTTTAGTTTCTACGACTGGGTTCCTCTTATTCAAAACGATATCCAAGAAATTTATTATTTTTATTGCCTTGAATCAGCAATAAAAGAATATTAGTTTTAGTTCATAGTAATTACTATAAAGTTTATGATTGTTATTAAATGCTTTTATTTGGAATTTGATGAATAGATCTCAAAGATTAAAATTTAATAAAAGAAAATTCAAAAGAACTTTGATTGATAATTGCTTTATTAAATTTCTGAGGATATTTAAATGGCTTCTTCCTGGATTATTTCTTAAGCGATGGATAATAATTTCAGGAATTGGTCTTATTGTCTCTTTAATTGGTCTAGCAATATGGATTGATCTAAGACCAATTCTTTGGTTTTTAAATACATCTTCTTCAATCTTAAAGTCATTAACTAATTTCTTACCAAGAATTATTCTTGGTCCGATAGTTCTTGCTATAGGAATTGTTTTATTACTTTTTGGTCAAAGTAGAAGTATTGATTCTATTCAGCAAGCATTAGTGCCAGAAAAGGAAACAATATTGATTGATGCATTAAGAGCCAAAAGTAGACTTAGTAGAGGTCCTTTAATCGTAGCTATTGGTGGTGGTACAGGATTAGCTACTCTTCTTAAAGGATTAAAGGCTTATAGTAGTAATATTACGGCGATAGTCACAGTAGCTGATGATGGAGGTAGCAGCGGAATCCTGAGGAGAGAATTAGGAGTGCAGCCCCCTGGAGATATTAGAAATTGTTTGGCAGCACTATCAAATGAAGAACCATTATTGACAAGACTATTCCAATATAGATTTTCAGTAGGTACAGGGCTTGATGGACATAGTTTTGGGAATTTATTTTTATCAGCCTTAACAAGGATTACTGGTAATCTGGAAACAGCAATTGCTGCATCAAGTAAAGTCCTTGCTGTTCAAGGTCAAGTAGTTCCTTCTACTAATGTTGATGTTCAATTATGGGCTGAATTACAAAATGGTGAAAAAATATTTGGAGAGTCAATTATTGGGCAATCTCTTCAACCAATTGTTCGGCTAGGCTGCAGCCCTGATCATCCACCAGCATTGCCAAGAGCGCTTGAAGCGATTCACAATGCTGAGTTAATAGTTTTAGGACCAGGCAGTTTGTATACTTCTTTAGCACCTAATTTACTTATCCCCGATATTGTCGAAGCTTTATTAATTAGTAATGCCCCCAAAATATATATATCTAATTTAATGACACAACCTGGAGAAACAGATGGGCTAAACGTATATGACCACGTAAAGGCTATAGAATCTCAATTATCTTATTTAGGCGTTAATAAAAGAATTTTTAATTCTATTTTGGCTCAAAGAGAATTTGAACCTTCTCCGTTAGTGGATTATTACAAGTCTAGAGGAGCAGAACCAGTTAGATGCAATAGTTCTAGTTTGATTGCAGAAGGATATGATTTAGTCCAGACAACTTTATACGCTAAAAGGGTAACTCCTACCTTGAGGCATGATCCTAGAAGACTTGCTAGAGCTGTAATGTATTTTTATCGGAAGTTGAAAAAAGTTTCTTAATATGCATCCTGAAGTTCGTAAAAATCAGGTTGTATGTAATCTTTTCGTAAGGGCCATCCCTTCCAGTCTTCTGGCATCAAAAGCCTTTTAGGACAGGGATGATTCTCATAATTAATTCCAAACATATCAAATGTTTCTCGCTCTTGCCAATCACTACCTTTAAATAAGGAGTATAGACTTGGAATTGATAAATCTGAATCTCTAGAAAGAAAAACTTTAATTCTTACTTCTCTAGGAGGCTGATTATCTTCGAGATTTTCCATTGCAATAAAATGATAAAAGCTGACAAGCCTTTTGCCAGGTCCTTCATCATATCCACCTTGACATTCTAAATAATTAAATCCTTCTTTTTTTAGAATTGAGACTGCTTTAATAAGAGAGGCTGGTGCAACAGAAATAATTTCGATACCAATATGATCAAATCCAAGTGAATCATTTTTTACTTCATTATTAGTAAGAATTTGACTGAATTCAAATTTTTTCTCTTGACTTTCGATTTGATTAGATTCTTTAGAATCTGAATTTTGACTTTTATCTTCCATTAATTAGGTCCTTCAAGAATTTGATCCTTTTTTTTCTCAGAACTAATGTTAACAAAATCTTTCTTGGAATCTATTGATTTTTGATCTCTTGATTGTAGGTAAGACCCAACATTTTCTGAATTTACTATTTTCATCTCATGATCAATAGTGATATATCTATGTGTTTGATTAAATTTTTTTCTTTCAGCAATACTTTCGTCGCCTACTTTTTTCCTTAATTTAACAACTGCATCAAAAATTGCTTCAGGTCTTGGAGGACAACCTGGTAAATAAAGATCTACTGGAATTAATTTATCGACACCTCTAACTGCAGTTGTTGAATCAGCACTAAACATTCCTCCAGTAATTGTGCAAGCGCCCATAGCAATAACATATTTAGGTTCAGGCATTTGTTCATAAAGTCTTACTAGTGCAGGTCCCATCTTCATGGTTAGTGTTCCTGCAACAATTAATAGATCTGCTTGACGAGGAGAACTTCTTGGAACTAATCCAAAACGATCAAAATCAAATCTAGAACCAATTAATGCGGCAAATTCTATAAAGCAGCAAGCGGTTCCATATAAAAGAGGCCAAAGACTACTTAATCTTGCCCAGTTGTGTAAATCATCAAGACTAGTCAGAATTATATTTTCACTAAGATCAGTGGTGATATTTGGTGCACCTATAGGATTGCAAGTTGAATCGCGAATTTCTCTTGCAGCTTTAGGGGAAATTGAGTTGTTCACAAGTTTAACTCCATTCTAGAGCACCTTTTCTCCAAGCATATGCTAATGCTACAACTAAAATTGTTATAAAGACTAATGCTTCAATAAATGCAAGCAGTCCAAGTCTATGAAAAGCAACTGCCCATGGATATAAGAAAACTGTTTCAACATCAAAAATCACAAAAACTAGGGCGAACATATAATATCTAATATTAAATTGAATCCATGCTCCCCCTATAGGTTCCATCCCAGACTCATAAGTTAATCTTCTCTCACCATTCTTACTTTGAGGACTAACAACCTTGTTCGTAACCAATGCAAGTATTGGCACAGCAGATGCAAGAATTAAAAACCCTAATAGATATTCGTAGCCTTGAAGAGTAAACATCAGATAGGAAATTTAGTTAGGATTAAAATCAAATTAATCAATTATTCACTTAATTACTAATAATATTTTAAAATTTATAATAAAAGAGACTATTAATTGTGACTCAAAACATTCAATCAAAATCTGAAGAGAATAATCCATCAGAATTGGAAGGTAATGAAACTGTAGATAATCCAATCAATGAAAAATTATTAGATTTAAATGCATTGTCTTCTGAGAACTCTGATCTCAATAGATTTGAGTGTAAAGGATGTGGGTTTATTTATGATCCTGCTGAAGGTATTAGAAAATTTGGAATCCACAAAAATACCCCTTTTAATTCTATAGATAAAAATAGTTTTAAATGTCCAGTTTGTAGATCTGGCTATGAACTTTATGAAAATATTGGTCTTAAAAATAAATCAGGGGGATTTGAGGAGAATTTAACCTATGGATTTGGTTTTAATAAATTACCACCAGCTCAGAAGAATGTTTTAATCTTTGGTGGTTTAGCTTTTGCTGCAGCTTGCTTCCTTTCTCTATACTCTTTGCATTAAAATATCAATATGAAAAAATCTATTAAAACTATCATTAACTTCTTACTAATTGCTTTTGTAAGCTTTTCTATAGGTGGTTGTGTATATGCCGGTCTTCCCCTAACAATAGGGAGTCCCTGGGAAATCATTAAATTGAATGATGATGCAAATGCTCTTGATATTGGTTTTATAGATCAAAATAGAGGATTTTTAGTGGGAGCAAATAGATTAATATTAGAAACTAATGATGGAGGAAATTCTTGGAAAACAAGATCTTTGGATCTGCCTCCTGAAGAAAATTTTAGATTAATAGATATTGATTTTAAGGGAGATGAAGGATGGCTTGTTGGTCAACCTTCTTTACTGCTACATACTACTGATGCTGGTAAAAATTGGACTAGGCTCTCGTTGGGAAATAAACTGCCAGGTCAGCCTTTTTTAATTACTACCATAGGTAATTCTCAAGCAGAGCTAGCTACTACTGCAGGTGCAATTTATGAGACTAAAGATTCAGGCGAAACCTGGAATTCAATAGTTGTAGATGCATCAGACTCTGGAGGAGTTAGAGATCTGAGGAGAACCAATAATGGTAAATATGTGAGTGTAAGTAGTTTAGGTAATTTCTTTTCAACTCTTGATAATGACAAAACAAATTGGCAAGCTCACCAAAGAGCAAGTAGTAAAAGAGTTCAGAGTATAGGGTTCACTCCAGAAGGTAATTTGTGGATGTTATCTAGGGGGGCGGAGATTCGTTTTAATAAAGATATTGCAGATGTTGATGATTGGAGTAAACCAATTATTCCTATATTAAATGGATACAATTATTTAGATATGGGATGGGATCCTAATGGAGATATATGGGCTGGAGGAGGTAATGGAACTTTAATTGTTAGTCATGATAATGGTAAGACCTGGGAATCAGATTCTATAGCTATTGATTTGCCTACAAATTTTATAAAAATTATTTTTTCTGATGATGCAAATACTGGGAAAAAAGGTTTTGTAATTGGAGAGAGAGGTTACATTCTTAAATGGATTGCTTAATTGGAAAATTGATATAAAAGTGCTTTGCTATAGAAAATGAAGCTATTGCTGGGATTTCAACGTTTTTAAATATACTTTTTTGTTAATTAAAGCAACGCTCTGTAACCATGATGTGAAAAAGTTCACAAGGGGAGTGTTAATCCTTGTAAGATCTAAGAGTTATAAAAAGTAATTATGGCTGCCGGTTCAACGGGTGAACGCCCATTTTTTGAAATAATTACCAGTATTCGATACTGGATAGTACATGCAGTAACTTTACCTGCAATCTTCCTCGCCGGATTTTTATTTGTGTCAACCGGCTTGGCTTACGACACTTTTGGTACCCCTAGACCTGATAGTTATTTTCAGGCCTCTGAATCAAAAGCTCCTGTTGTGACTCAAAGGTACGATTCTAAGTCTCAACTAGACTTGCGTCTAAAATAAGATTTCTAATTTATTAAAATTTTTCAAATAAACTTTCTTCCTAAAAATGCAAGTCAATCCAAATCCAAATAAAATCCCAGTTGAACTAAATAGAACTTCTCTCTATTTAGGTCTTTTAGCTGTGTTCGTACTTGGAATATTGTTTTCAAGTTATTTCTTCAACTAATTTCAAATCATGAGTTCTAAATTAAAGGGCCCTGATGGGCGTATTCAGGATAGGTTGCCTGATGGCAGACCTGTAATATCCTGGGAAAGAAGATGGACTGAGGGGTCATTGCCTTTATGGCTAGTAGCTACTGCAGGGGGGTTGGCTGTGATAATGGTTTTGGGTATATTCTTTTATGGATCTTATAATGGTGTAGGAGCAGGCTAACTCCAAGTTGACTTAACCCCAATACTTTTCAGTGAAAATTTTAATTTTATCCTTGATTTTATCAGGGATAAATTTTTTATTAGTTATTAAACCATCTTTTAAAGATTCGTGAGCCAAACTTTCTGGTCTAATCTTGTCTATTGCTTTTGCTGTTTCATAAATAATTTTTTTTGCTATTGATGTGTTAATTCTTAAATTCTCCAAAATCAATGATACTGAAACTGGGTTTTGTTTTTGATTCCAACAATCATAATCTGTAACCATACATAAAGATGAATATGCAATTTCTGCTTCTCGAGCCAATCTAGCTTCAGTGTGATTTGTCATTCCTATAATTGAACATCCCCAACTGTGGTAAAGATTAGATTCAGCTTTTGTGGAGAATGCAGGTCCTTCCATAGCTAAGTAAGTCCCGTTCTCATGCAATTCCCTACCCTCAGGTAACAGATCTTTCCCTGTTTCAATAATTATTTTTGAAAGATTTGAGCAAAAAGGATTTGCCATTGATACATGGGCAACTGCTCCATCTGAGAAGAAAGTAGCTGGTCTATGATATGTTCTGTCAATAAACTGATCAGGGACAACAAGATCTAATGGTCGAATTTGTTCTTGAAGAGAGCCTACTGCAGAAGGAGATAAAAGCCATTTGACTCCAAGAGATTTCATTGCCCAGATATTAGCTTTGTATGGAATTTCAGTTGGATTCAGAGTATGATTTTCTCCATGCCTTGCAAGAAAGACTATTTCAATAGAGCCAATATTACCAATCTTAAGGGAATCAGAAGGTTTACCATATGGAGTAGTAATATTGATTTCTTTTAAGTTTTCAATCTTATCGACTGAATAAAATCCACTGCCACCTAATACACCTAGGCGAGCTCTCTCTATAGGTAAGAGATGATCTTTTTTAAATAATGATTTTTTTTGGAAATGACTTTTAATCATTTAGTTTTAATTGGTGGTGGACATACTCATGCGCTGATATTGCGCAGATGGTCTATGAATCCAGAATTCCGACCATCTGGATTAATTACAATGATATCAAGAGATCCTTATTTGATTTATTCAGGTATGTATCCAGGTGTGGTAGCTGGTTTTTACTCTTACGAAGAGTCAAAGATCAATCTGAAATCACTCGCAAAGACTTCTAATGTGGTTTTTATTCAATCAGAGGTTAATCATATTGATGAGGTAAATAAATATATTCAGTTAAATAATAGACCAGCTGTACCATTTTCTAGTCTGAGTATAAATGTTGGAACTGAGACAGCAACGCCAAATGAATTTTATGAATTAATTACCAAAGGAATTGCTTGTCCTGTTAAACCATTTAGTGATTCTATCAAGTTTATTGCCTCTGAAGATAAATTTGATAATGAAGATGAATTACCTTTTGTTGTAATTGGAGCTGGTCTTTCAGGTATTGAGTTAATTTTATCCTTAAGGAAAAGATGGATTAATAGAAAATTAATTTTAGTTTCTCGCTCAAAGCTCAGTAATAAAATTTCTAGATTAATGTTTTCATTAAAAATCAATATCTCTAATTCAATAGATTTTGATTATAAAAGAGTTTTAGTCTGTACTGGCAGTAGAAATGCAGATTGGTTATTAGATTGCTCTTTTGATTGCAATCAAAATGGTCGAATTATTACTGATAAAAGTTTGAGAGTACTCAATAATAAAAATATTTTTGCTGCAGGTGATTGTGCAAAGATTGACAACTATGAATTACCAGATTCTGGTGTTTGGGCGGTAAAAGCTTCTGGAATTTTAGCTGATAATTTAGAGAGATCTCAGATTTGTAAGAAACTCTCTTTGTGGCGACCCAAAAAAAAATCATTACAAATAGTCGGATGTTTTTCAAAAAATAGCAATCCATTGGGATTAATCTTTTTCGGGAAAATATGCCTTGGACCTCATCCTTTCTTTTGGCTCCTTAAAAAATTTCTTGATAAAAGATTTATTAAGCGATTGAATTTAGATATTGATCAAATGAAAAATCTATCAGTTCAAATGGCAGATGAAGGTTGCCATGGTTGTGGATCTAAAATTCCCGAAAACCTACTAAAACAAGCTTTGAAAAATGCAAATTTATCTAATATAAGCTCTTGCCCTGAAGATGCCTCTTTAATTGATAATGGAAAATTTGGGTCTCAAATAATTCAAAGCGTGGATGGATTTCCTTCGTTATTTTCCGATCCTTGGGTGAATGGTCGTATTACAGCATTACATGCATCGTCTGATATCATTGCCTGTGGATCAAAACTTATTTCTGCACAAGCGATAATCAGGTTACCAGCAATTAATAGATCATCTCAAGAATTTTTGTTAACTCAGAGTTTAATGGGCATTACCTCAGTAATTGAAGAACAAAATGCGAAATTAATTGGTGGTCATACTTTTGAATCAAGAGGGCAAGACTCAATTTACGCACCTCTTGAAATGGAAATTTCTTTGTCTGTCAATGGAAAAAGCGAAAGTATGTTTGGTCCATGGAGAAAAAACACAATGCGGGAAGGAGATATTGTCATGTTAAGTAGAGAATTAGGATCAGGTGTTTTATTTGCTGCTGATATGAAAAGTATGTGTAATGATAAATTTTTTGAGAAACTATTAAATACAATTCTTTTAAGTCAGCATAAAATTATTGACGATTTATTGGAATTAGAAAAGTCATTTAGCCAGGAAATAGTTAGTAGTGCTACAGATATTACAGGGTTTGGACTTATTGGACATTTAAAGGAAATGATTTCATCTAGTAATATTGAACGTGCTAAAGATTTAAAACCAAAGTTAAAAGTTTTTATAAAAGCATCATCATTAAAAACATTCACGGGTGTTTTCGAGTTATTTGAAATGGGTATTAAAAGTTCTTTGTCATATTTTAATAAAGATTCAATTAATAATTTAATTAATCAAGATAGATATTCGATGGTAGAGATTGATTTTGAAGAGAAAAATTCGGATAAAAAATATATCTCGAATATATATAATCTGATAATAGATCCCCAGACTTGTGGCCCTATATTAATTTGTTGTCATCCATCCTTTTCAGATAAACTAATTAGATCTGGAAATTGGTATTCAATTGGAGAGGTTATTAAGTCTAACTAATCTTCTTATTTCTAAATTGATTTATTTTCTTATTCCTTAATCTTCTTATTTCTTCTCCTATCTTATGTCCATCAACCCATCCTTTTTCTATTAGATTATCCCCAGTAATAGGTGATTTAATCTTTCTATATCTATTCAACCATCTTAATAATAAGCTCCAGCTTTTATTACCTTTACTTATATATAATAATATTGCTTCTTTATTATACCTATTTAATTCAATATAATCAGTTAATTCTCCAGGAGAAAAACTTTTTTCTGAAATATTATCCAACTCTTTAGTGATTTTATGATACTCTTCAATTATTTTATTGTTTTTTTCAGATAAAGATAATCTATCAATTATTTCACTATAGCTATTGATTGAACTAATAAATATAAGTAATTTATTAAGACCTAACCTTTCTCCCCAAAGAAATGATCTAAAGAACTTATTATCAATAACTAAATCAGAATTAAAGAGGGATATTACACCCCATTCATTCATTTTTTTAAAAGCTAATTGATAGTTTTTTTCATTTAATAATAACTCTAATTCCATTCTTAGTCTGGTTCCTATTGCTTCGGGAAATTTATTTTTATTGTTTTGGCGTTTAATTATCCACGGCCAATTATCTAGTGTTCTTTGAATTTGATTAAGAGAAGAAGTAGATAATTCTAAGTTTAGTCTTGAAGAATATCTTGCGGCTCTAATTATTCTAGTAGGATCATCTTTTATACTTGAATTATGAAGTAGTTCTAGTCTCTTTTCTTTTATATCATTAATACCATTATTAATATCTATTATTTCTTCTTCAATAGGGTCAAAAGCAATTGAATTTACTGTAAAGTCTCTTCTTAATAAGTCTTTTTCTATATAGCTATTCTTTGTGATTGGATTATAACCAGGAGACTTATATTCTTCTGATCGTGCTAAAGCAATATCTATTCTAATATCTTCTCCTTGGATCTCAATTGTATTATATTTTGACTTGGCCTTAATCTTCAGAAAGACCTTTGGTTCTAATAACATTTTTATTTTATCCGCAAGTGCTAATGGATCACCTTCAATTATTAGATCAATATCATGAATTTTATTTATTTCATTTTTGTGATAGTAATTTAGTAGAATATCTCTTATTATTCCACCAACAAATGCTATTCTATTTGAATTACTTTTAATAGCTGATTCTTTAATTACTTCAAATAAACCATAAGGTAATCTCTCTAACTTATTTATAATTTCTTTTTTTACTAGATTCATAATGATCTCTATTATTATATTGCCCTTATAGGCGCTAATCTAGGATCTAGAATTTTTGAACCTACTTTATCAAACTTTACAGCGATTGAAATTTTTGATCCTTTTCCAAAAATATGTGTTATTTCACCTTTGCCAAAACTAGTATGAATTAATTTATCTTTTATTTTCCATTCTTTCCCCGCTGCTGGTCCAGAATAAATTCTCCTAACTGCATTTTTAGGGTTCTTATGAAACATTGTATTGCTTTCTACTCGGTCAATTCTTGGAAGCCTTTCTAGATGCCAATCCTTTCTTAGAGATGTTCCTCCATATTGTTGTTTTTCATCTTTTATAAGATCTTTTGGGATTTCAGATAAGAATATTGAAGGGATAGAAGTCTCTCTATCTCCACCCCAAAGTCTTCTTTCAGAAGCATGATAGAGCAGAAGGCGTTCTTTTGCTCTTGTGAATCCTACATAACAAAGTCTTCGTTCTTCTTCTAAAGCGAAAGGGTTATCTAGTGATCTATAACTTGGGAAGAGCCCTTGCTCTAAACCGGCTATAAATACAGTATTAAATTCTAATCCTTTACTATTGTGCAGAGTCATTAAAGTAACTCTATTATTAGTTTGTTGTTTATCCGCTTCAGAGGATAAAGCGGCAGTCTCCAGGAAGCCTTCAATGCTTCCAAGCTCATTTTCTTCTTGATATTGAGTGGCTGCATTAATAAGCTCTAATAGATTCCTTCTCCTCTCCTCTGATTCTTCAGTTGCACTTGTCAACAAATTACTTAAATACCCACTTTTCTCAATAATCAATTGAATAAGCTTGGCTGGACCATAATTATTTAAATAAGCAGATAGTTCATTTATCAGATTAGAAAATTCTAAAATTCCTTTAGAAGATCTTCCAATTAAAGAAAGAATTGTCTCTTTATTATTAATTATTTCCCATAAATTAAGATTTAATTGACTACTTAATTGAGATAATTTTTGTATGGATGTTTTCCCAATGCCTCTTTTGGGGACATTAAGTATTCTAAGTAAGCTTATATCATCAGATTTATTAACTAGGAATCTAAGATATGCAATAATGTCTTTAATTTCTCTCCTGTCAAAAAATCTTAGTCCTCCAAAAATTGTGTAAGGAATATTCCATCTATTTAAAGACTGTTCTATTACCCTTGATTGAGCATTGGTTCTATAGAGAATTGCATAATTATTCCAAAATTTTTTATCTCCAGATGAACTAAATGATCTGATCTTTTGAGTTATTGCATCTGCTTCGGATATCTCATCATCGCATTTTGTAAGACTTATTAGATCTCCCTTTTCTTTTGTTGGTTTTAAAACTTTGTCTATCCTTTCAGTATTATTTGCTATGAGTTGATTGGCAGCTTCAATAATAGTGGATGATGATCTATAATTTTCCTCTAATTTAACTAGAGATATTTGATCTTTAGAATCATTATCAAAATCTTTCTGAAATCCAATTAGGATTCTAAAATCAGCTGCTCTAAAGCTATAGATACTTTGATCGGCATCTCCAACAACAAATATGGATCTGTTATCCCAATTCTTGAATCCTTTAGAATCTTCAGAATTAGTAGTTAATAATTTGATTAATTCATACTGTGTTTGATTGGTATCTTGGTATTCATCTACTAAAATATGTTTAAATCTCCTATGCCAATTATCTCTTATTTGAGAATTTTGTTTTAACAATAAAACGGGGAGTAATAGTAAATCATCAAAATCTAGGGCATTGTTTCTAGATAAAGCTTCTTTATATCTTTCATAGCAAGCAGCAATTATATTCTCAAAATGGTTTTCTGCTTCTTTTTTTAGGTCTTTCGGAGATAGGCACTGATTCTTAGCATTGCTAATTGCCCATCTTATTTTCTTTGGTTCATATTGTTTAGGGTCTAAATTTAGTTCTTGATTAATAATCTCTTTAACTAAAGATTGCGAATCAGATTCATCATATATAGAGAAATGTTTATTCCAAGTCAATCCTTCTGGGTCTTGATAAGTTTCGATATCAAATCTTAATAGTTTAGAAAAAAGGGAGTGGAATGTCCCCATCCATAGTCCTTTTAGCTTGTCTTCTTTAATACTGTTCCGAAGCAGATTTTGATCTGCTTGATTAAGTGTGTTCCAGGGTTGCGCAAATTGATTTTGAGATAACTTTTGGGCTAATAAAATTTCAAGCCTTTCTTTCATCTCGCGAGCTGCTTTATTAGTAAAGGTTACTGCGAGAATGTTATAGGGATCAATGTTATGAGTTTCTATAAGATTGGCTATTCTATGTGTAAGCGCTCTGGTTTTTCCACTACCTGCTCCAGCTATTACCAATAATGGTCCAGTGAAATGTCTAACCGCATCAATTTGAGCTTCGTTTAGGTCTCTGAATATATGATTTGCAGTTTGATCCACTTTTAAATTTTATGAAAGAGTTTGTTGTTTTTGTTTGAACTTGAATGGAAAATTATTGCTCTCGAATATTTTTTTCTTGGATATAAATCAGTTGATTTAATGTTTTATCAAGTTCATTGATTTCATTATGATCATTAAAAATTTGTTCAATTTTTTGTTGAGGAAGTTTTAATTTCGCCGATGATTTAACAATAATCTTTTTGAGCCTTTCTTTATATTGCTTAAGAGAATTTATTGATTTAGTAATGTCTTTATTGGAAGGATCCACTGGGAATTATAATTTTTTCAAATCATAGCTCAGGATCTATCAAATTATATTAATTGTGTTTAATTTAATGTTACTTTAAAGTGATTAACTTTTTTGATAATGATACTCATTAAAGATTGTATATAGTTAAGAACCATTGCAGTGAAGGGATTATTTAACTCATTCACTTAACTGCATCGTAAGTTGGTAATAGTAATCTAATAAATCTGTTTAGCTTACTTAGTTAATAAATGATCAGCTAATTCACAAATGTCGTTATCAGAGAATCTCTCATTTGCTTTAAATTTAAAAGAAAAGCAAGAGATAAAAAAAACAGATCTTGATGATATTGATAATTATATATATACAGCAAATATAAGAATTGATGCAATTCTTGCTATAACTGAAGATTCCTCAACAATTGCAGCCGAAGCAGTTACGGGAATGCTTTGTGAGAAATCAAATGATTCAGTGAATCTTTCAGGTGCTGATGAGGCGAAAAAACTTTCAGTATGTCTCCGAGATGGAGAAATAATACTTAGATATATTACTTATGGATTATTAACTGAAGATGCCAGTATCTTTGACAAAAGTTGTTTAAAAGATTTGAAATCTACTTACTTATCCCTTGGAGTCTCTATCCCGAATGTGGTTAGGGTTATAGAAATCATGAGGAATGGAACCTTGAAAATAGTTAAGAATAGATTGGATAGTAAAAGTGTAGATGTCATTCATCAACTACTCGAAAAGGAAATAAAAATGTATTTTGATAAGATCATATATATGATTAATCATTAATGATTCTAATTTCTGAAGAAAAAGATGTCTGAAATATTGCAGATTTATTTATAGATTTTACTAAGGAATATCTGCATCTTACGTTTGAGGAAACAAACCATATCCTTTCTTCTGTGATAGTAGATTTATAAGAAGTTTGTAAGGTAAGAGAATCTTCTTTAATTAAATTATAAGTAGAAATAGATTGATTTTCTTCTATATATCCTTTACTTCTCAAGAAAATCCCTTGATTATCTGAGTGGGGAACAGCAATTAATATTGTTTCTCCTTGAGAAGCCTTTTCTTCAGGATCCCATTCATTTGATGAATTCCAATCAATTTTAATGGCGCATGCTGGATGATTGTCAGTTTTATTTAGTATTTGATTTAATTTAAGTACTGATTTGTCTAGTAGATTTAGCTCCTTAATTTTAATATTACTTTTAATATCTTCAAAGTCTTGAAAAGCAAGTGAATGAGAGCTTCTCATTGATTTCCAATTGCCTTGGCTAAGAGCAAAGAATTGCTCAATACTCATTAAAATCTTCTTCTAATTTTGTTTCAATGTTAGTTATTTCAGATTTCTGAATCATTCTTACCATTGAATCAATCATCATTTTTTTAGCTGAATAAACCTTTTTACCCGAAGGAGTTTTAGATATTTGTTCACCTGGTCTCTTATATGATGTTGGTCTAAAATATGGCATAAGTGTTTTAACTTGAACTTGATTAACCTATATATCCTTGCATAGATGAGTGAATAGCGACTTTTTATTTGCAAAATGTTATATGATTCTAATTTATTCACAGCTTTAGATATTTGAACAATTAATGCAAATATCTATTTACTTTTTTGTTGTATTTTTTTTGTTAGCCCAGTAATAATAGCAAGTCCAAACATACCAACCATTGCAATTACAACATTAATATAACCAGCCAATCCAGCACCTATAGCAACAGCTACAGCGTCAAAAATCACAAGACATAGTAGTAAAGCAGATGTAAATAACCTCCATGGGGTTGCTCCTAATCCTAGACCATAACTTAGGAAATCAAAAAGTCCTGTCATTAGCACTCCAGTCATTAGGAAAAAATTTCCTTCTAGTTGATTTTTATTGAAACTCTCAATTCTATTCATTGCTTTTATTCCAACCAAGCTCCTCACAGGTTCACGTCCTAAATTTCTAGCGATCAAAAATGCCACTTGGCAAGAAATAAAGTCAGCCAAAAAAATTGTTATATAAGCAGTTTTGAAATCCAA
>CETG01021928.1_pt1 | contig 17256 bp, 15 predicted proteins | sample 361471 | NCBI WGS metagenome assembly CETG01 (sample SAMEA2622696, study PRJEB7988) | marine metagenome | isolation source: saline water (ENVO:00002010), including | reverse complement strand
TCCAAAGGTTTCGTTGAAGTTCGAGTAAGAGTCCAGGGACTAGGAGCCAAAATTGAATTACCTTCAAGCCAAATAATCAATTGCATACACGATTCAAATAGGGAAGAAATTATCCATTACTTTCTATCTCATGGATTTACTTCAGTAAGTATTGATTTAGAAGGATTAATCAGCGGAAAACTAAACAGAGATCTTTAAGTACTTTGAAAACTATATGAGATTCTCAAAGGTCATGTAGCTCTATTGATAGTGATTACGTAAATCATTGGACAATCCTTGAGGAGTTTGTCTTTGAATGTTTCTTAAAAAATGTCTTTTAGCTGAAAACTCCTTAATAAAAACCTCACATGCCTTTTCTGGCATAGTGTGTTCTCCACAAGTGAACACATCAACAGCTCCATAGCCATTTTCAGGCCACGTATGAATAGAGATATGTGATTCTGCTAATAAGGCAAGACCTGTGACTCCTTGAGGAGTAAATCTATGCGTCATCAAGTTAATCAAAGTAGCACCCGAGAGTTTTGCCGATGCAGTAATAGTTGTCCTTACAAAGGCCTCATCATTGAGCTTTATTTGATCACAATCATAAAGTTCTAAGATGCAATGTTTACCAATTACCTTCAACGGAATTGACTCATTCGAGTGGAATAAGTCTTTAATATCAACTTGACTCCATCCAGGATTCGGATACAAATGATGCAAGAAATGATCCATCAAACAATTAAAAATAATTTTTTAGCTTAACTGACGTCTGGATCAGAATTATGAGATTTCAATTCCAAAACTTGCGAGTTTTTCTGCCAATCACCTTCAAACGCATCTAAATGAGTGGCACTAATTAAGCACTGATGCTTCTCACCAACAGATTCCAACAATAATAATTGTCGATGAGGGTCAAGTTCTGCGAGAACATCATCTAAAAGCAATATTGGAGATTCGCCAAATAACTTTCCTATTAGTTCCAATTCAGCCATTTTTAAAGCCAAAACAAGAGTTCTTTGCTGTCCAGCAGAACCAAAGCGCCTTGCAGGTAAACCATTAAGCAAAAAACTAACTTCATCACGATGAGGACCTATTCGACAACTCCCTAATCTTTCTTCCTCACTTCTTTGATTCAATAACTGATTTTCTATAGATAGTCGCCAAGCTAATTCTTCATCTTTACCTTCCAATTCACTGCCTGGCAAATAATCAAGCTGCAAATGTTCTTGATCATTACTTAATTTTTTATGCCAAGACTCAGCAAGGGGTTGCAAATGTCGTATAGCACGTATGCGTCGACGATGTATTCGAGTACTAACTAAAGCCATTTGAACATCGAACACATCTAAAAGAGCTTCACGATCTTTCCTAGAAGCATCCTTTAACTGATACCAAAGCCGACTTCTTTGTTTTAATAATTTGCCAAATCGACTAATTAAATCTGAATAAATAGGCTCAAGTTGTTGCACTACTTTATCCAACCAGTGTCGACGTAATAAAGGTTCCCCCCTAACTAAATTAAGATCCAAAGCACTAAAACAAACACAGCGCAAAGGACCTATTAAATCCAACTGTCTAAATAAAGATTTTTCATTACGAAAAGCTTTTCTTCCTCCACGCCTTCTAAATTCTAAAGAAAGTGTTTCTTCGTCATTAGCAAGGGCTCTAATCATCGCACAATTCTCATCCCAATAAATCAAATCTTGATCTCTACTTGACCGGTGAGAACGTAAAGTTCCAATTAATTCAACTGCCTCTAAAAGATTTGACTTTCCAATCCCATTAGAGCCAATAACCAATAAACGATTTTCGGCCAACTCAAGTTGAAACCGTTTATAGTTTCGAAACCACTGAAGCTCTAGCTGATGAAGTCTGATTTTTCTCTTAAAAATCTTTAGCTAAGGTGATATTAATGGGGCATCCTTCACTTGACCTCATATTTCGGCACAAAAGCGTTTGTGGGCATGTAGCTCAGTTGGATAGAGCATCAGATTCCGGTTCTGAGAGTCGGGGGTTCGAGTCCCTCCATGCTCGTAGCTTTGAACAGTTCCGATCTTAAATTAAACCCTAAAACCCATAGTCCGAATCCCACCTGGGTCAAGCAAAAAACCTTCTTGCTGTAGTGCGTTAATGGCAATTGAAGGTGCTGCAACAGAAATGCTGCATCCAGGCATTTCTTGCCTGATAATCCTAAGAGTACGATTCACTAAAATTGCTAAAAATTGCTCTTGATACTTTCCAGGTTCAGCTGCTAGATCCCAAAGATTTGCATTCAGACCCCGATCACTAGTTACACGAACAAATCCTGCTAATTTTCCACTCATTTCTTCTAATAAGCTTAGAAAATAATCACTCTTTTCTAAAGCCATCGCCAATCTTTTAGGTGAATGAGTTTCTAAATTACACCTGGACAAAAGTCGATTTAACGCCTGAGGAGAAGGAGCTTCCTGAGTCTCTAAAATAAACCCCGCTGGAAGTTGTAGAGCTTTGGAATTTCTGTAAGAAAAAATTTGCACAAATCATCCCGTATTGCGCATACCCGCTGCAATGCCATTAATAGTCAATAAAGCCCCTCTAAGTAATTCACTGCGACTATAGGTTCTCTTAACTATCAATTCTTCGGCAGATGATTCACTGATTGGTGGTTGTCGATTTTGTCCACGCAATCTACGTAGTAAAGCGACCTGAAGAAAGCCCAATGGAACTATTGTCCTATTACGAAGATCTACGGATAATTGTAACGCTGGGTCAGCACTTAATAGACGTGATTTCCCAGTGATCTGTAAAACCAATCTCTTCGTGAGATTATATTCTGATGAGATGGTCTTAAAAATATTTTTAAAAGCCTCGCGATTTGAGTCACTACCAAGACAGGTCATATAGTGATGAGCAACTTCCAAGTCTACTTTGGATAAAGTCATTTCAACTTTTGATATCAACATCCTAAAAAAAGGCCACCGTTGATGAAGAAGTCTTAAAAGAATTATCGCATCTGGGTCTGAGACAAGTTCTTCTTCTAAAGCAGTACCTACTCCAAACCAACTAGGAAGTAAAAAACGACTCTGTGTCCATCCAAACACCCAAGGAATAGCCCTTAGACTTGATAAATCTTTAGCACCAGTTTTACGTCGAGCAGGTCGACTTGAAATCTGTAACTTACTTATCTCTTCAATAGGTGTTACTTCCTGAAAAAATTGAACTAAATCAGGGTTTTCATGTACCAGCGCCCGATAATGTGAACGAGAACGTGCAGCCAACCTAGTCATCAACTCATTCCAACTAGGTGTTGCATCTAACTTATTAGTAACCAAACTGTTTTGAAGTACAGCAGTAGTTACAGTTTCTAAGTTATAAAGTGCAAGCTCAGGCAAACTATATTTTGAAGCTAAAACCTCTCCCTGCTCAGTAATTTTAATTCGCCCTTGAAGGGTACCGCTTGGTTGCGCAAGAATAGCTTGATAGGCAGGTCCACCTCCTCTACCCACAGAGCCACCACGTCCATGAAATAAACGTAGAGCAACTCCCTGACAACTCGCGAGATTTTGAAGAGCTATTTGAGCCTTGTGAATTTCCCAATTACTAGAAAGGAAGCCAGAATCTTTATTGCTATCGGAATAGCCAAGCATTAGCTCTTGTAAAGGCTGAGATTTATCACCAACAAGAGGTAAAAAGTTTCGATATACCTTTGATTGAAGCAATCCTTCCATAACCTTTGGAGCTCGCTGCAAATCCTCAACAGTTTCAAATAAAGGAACTACTAATAAATCTGATGTTCCACTTGAAATTTGAACCAGACCTGCCTCCTTTGCAAGAAGAAGCACTTCCAAAAGGTCGGAAGCAGTATGACTCATTGAAATTACATATGAACGACAAATACGACTACCAAATTCCTTCTGTAATCGATGCAACATTCGAAATACAGAGAATGTTTCTTCAGTATTTTTTGACCACTCAACAGCAGAAGGAACCAATGGACGACGTGTTTGTAATTCCTCCAACAACCAATGTTCTTTTTCTTCCTCATTCATCTCTTTATATGGTTTAACAAGATTGAGATATTCGGTTAATTCATTAATTGCCTCACTATGGCGACTACTCTCTTGTCTTATATCAAGACTCGCTAATGAAAATCCAAAAATATGAACTTGGGTCAACAAAGTGTCAAGCGACTCACAACTTAAATCTGTACTTACTAAGCTATTGCGAAGAAGTTCTAAATCACTACGAAATTCTGCAAAAGACTCGTAATGCAGACTCTCAGTTGAGTTCACAAAACTAACCATTGAAGCCGGTATATCAAGAGCAGTTTTCCATCCCGCTTCGGCAAGTTGCTTATTACGTTGATGTGTAAGACGAAGGCGTTCTAATGTATAACTTAATTTTAAACGGTAAGGTTCCAATCGATAGCGTGCAGCTCTTTCTTCATATATCTCAGGGAATCTAATTCGATCCATTTCTAAAGACTCTAAAAGAGGTGGGCTTACTTGACTCCACTGCATTGAGATACTTAATTGATCTCTAAGATCCTTCACAGATCTAATGTATCTTTCCAACATCAACTTGCGCTGATAGCAAGCAGTTTTCCATGTAATCTCAGAAGTAACAGAAGGATTACCATCACGATCAGATCCTACCCAAGATCCAAATGTGCAAAAAGCTTCTTGTGGAATTTCCACATCCGGATAATTAGCTGACAATGCTGAAACAAGACGCCTACGTAACTGAGGCATTGCATCAAATAATACTTGTTGAAAATAGTGCAGAGCATAATCAACCTCATCCAAAACAGACGGCTTAAATTGATGAAGCTCGTCAGTCCTCCACCACAATCTGATCTCTTCTTCTAATTGTAATCTCAGACTATCTTTCTCAGAGACTGATGAAATAGTATCAGATTGAAATTGCTTCAACAAATTCGCTACTTTTGTTTGTTTATGTCGAACAGTATGGCGAACTATCTCAGTAGGGTGAGCTGTAAAGACAAGGCGAATATCCATTTCTCTAATCAAAGCTTCCAACTGACCTGGAGGCACATTTAATCGACGTAAACGTTGAAACAACTCACTAAATGTGACAGGTGCAGTTTGGCTTGCCAGAGGTGGGGCAAAAGGGTCCGAGTCCTTAGCTTCTTTACTTATCTGGCCAGGACTAATAGTTTCCAAATAACTATCCTCTTCAATTCGCTGTTCCAAAATATTCACCAATTGAAAATATAACGAAAACGCACGAGCCGCAGAAATAGCTTCTGCTAAATCCATTTCACTTATTAATTGTGCAATTTCACTGCTAGAACTTATTTCGTTGGTTTCTTCTAAAGCAGAAGGATCACTAAGTTGTTTTAGTCGCAAAAGACGATCGGTTTGATCAGTTGGACATTCACTACGCAAAACTGTTTGCCAAAGATCTTCAACTAACTCAAGACGTTGTTGCAACAAACGACCTGCATCAGAGTCACTGGATTTTTGCGTAACTAAATTAGTACTTTCTATCAAAGACGTAGAATTGGAAGAATAGGAATTGGGTAAATCAGATTTTGTCATTCTCATCCTAATGGGGCCTGTTGATTAGTTCCGGTAATTTCTTCTGTCTCAATAATAGATATGCTTTCTTGAATTAATTTCTGTACAGAAGCACCATTGGCATATTCTTTAAGCCATGTCATGGCTTGATTACCATTTTCTAATACAGAATAAATTGGCAAAAGAACATGAGTCATCCCCAATGTTGTGGCTAATGGAGAGACATTATCCAAAATGTCTGCTATCCAATCTCTACAAACAATTGGTTTTCCATCAATCCAATGATTCAAGGATGCATCAAGGCTGGATTTAGCAGCTAAAACGTCGTTCAAATCACTTAAAGCAGCAAGCTCTTTCATGTTCAGCTTACTAACTTTAAGAGGATCAAGCTGATCCATATGTTGAATCAGGCTAAGAATCCTTAACTCAAGTAAAGCAGTAACAGCAATAAGCAAATCAGGATTAATTATCAAATCACAAATACGTAACTCTAATCGATTCAATTCATATGGTCGTCGGGGACCATTAGGTCTAACTGAACTCCAAAAGTGCCTTTCATTCCACATCACTCCATTTGCAAGATTATTTTCAATCCAATTAACATAGTGATCATGATTAATGAAAAATGGTACTTCTTTGGGAGTTCTAGGAAATTGTATCCATCTCTGAGAATGCATACCTGTAGGCGAACCATCCAAAAAAGGAGAACTCGCACTTAATGCAAGAAATAATGATGCTTCGCAACGCACAAGACGAAGAGCAGCAAATAAACTTGGTAAATCTTCTATCCCCAAATTGATATGAACACTTGCAGTGACAACATTTGTTCCATAATTCTTTTCTATTAAATCGTGATAGGTATTTAAAGAATCTGATCGTTCAAACCTTTTGCTATTTCCAAGATTTAATGTACTTCCTGGCAAAATAGTGAGATGTCTTAAAGCTAACCACTCTCTTAATTTTCTTCTGGGTGACAAAAGAGACTCTTTTAAACTGGAATATTTTTTTTCTGGAGAAGTTATAAATTCAATATTCCGTTGATCTGGTTCCTTAACAAATTGATCAAGCTCTTCAATAATTGCAGAGGCAACACCTACATGTTCACCAGTAGATAAGCCTGTAAAAAGCTCAACTTCAAACCCCTTAGATAAAAGTTCAATGTTCATTTGTCTGAACATTCCAGGCAAGCAACTGCCGCAAGCATGCCTTTAGCCTTATTTAAGGTTTCTTGATATTCTGTAGCTGGTTCTGAATCAGCAACAATTCCAGCACCAGATTGAATTTGAACATTCCACCCCTTATGAGGATGGGGAGAAACAATCATGGTGCGAATGGTAATTGCTGTATTTAATGCACCATTTAAATCCATGGAACCATATACACCTGAATAAGGTCCCCTTCTTTCATTCTCGAATTCATTTATTAATTGCATTGCTCTAATTTTAGGAGCTCCACTAACTGTTCCAGCTGGAAATGCAGCCATTAATAAATCCCAAACATCTTTCCCTTTACTTAATACACCTCTAACTTCACTAACAATATGCATCACATGGGAATACTTCTCAATAACCATTAATTCATCTACTGAAACAGTGCCTGATTTGCAAACACGTCCTAAATCGTTGCGCCCAAGATCAACTAACATGACATGTTCTGATCTTTCTTTCGGATCCTTTAAAAGATCAGCCTCAAGCTCCAGATCTTCTTGTGGATTTTTCCCTCTTGGACGAGTACCAGCAATGGGTCTAAGACTTACTGAAATCCCATTATCGCAAGGCTCTGCTTGAACCATGACTTCTGGGCTGGAACCAATTAATTGCCAATCAGCAAAATCAAAAAATGCCATAAAAGGAGAAGGGTTAACCATTCTTAAACTTCGATACAAATCGAAAGGGGTTTGATTAACTCGGGTATTAAATTTCTGACTAATAACTATCTGAAAAATATCCCCTCTAGAAATAAAATTTTTCGCACTTTTTACAGCTTTTTCAAAATTTAACTTGGTCCAATTTCTTTTAGTAGAAGGTAAATTATCTCCTACTGCTTTCCAATTCAAATGCTTAACTTGGTTCAAGGGTTGCGACATTAATTTTTTTAGGTCTTTAATCCTCCCAAGAGCAATTTCATAAACTTCCTGAGGATCTGAATTATTAGTTAAATCGCCATATGAAACAGCTGTTATTAGACGTTTAACTTGATCAAATATCAAAAGACTATCCATAAACATCCAAATACCATCAGGCAAATCATGCGCCTCTGAAGCGCAAACAGGTACTTTAGGCTCAATCCATTGGATCAACTCATATCCCCACATGCCATATAGCTGTCCAATAGATGGAAGATCAGGAATAGATACAGATTTATATGGTGCTAGCCAATTCCTAAGAACTTGAAATGGATCGCCATTTAACTCGTCGCATCTACCATTTCGCCATTTTCTTGTTAACCGATTACCTTTAGCAGTTGCTATCCAAAGTGGATTAGTAGCTACAACACTCCATCTACCAAGAGTTTCACCTCCTTCAACAGATTCCAGTAAAACTCCTGGCGGATTTCCTTCGCCCACTTTTAACCAGGTTGAAAGTGGGGTTTCTAAATCTGCTGGCCAACTATGCGCAATAGGAATAAAACTGACCCCCTGTGCAGCACAATCTAAAAATTGTTCTCTATTGCAGCTTTGCATGACTGCATCATCGCAGCCCATGAAATGAAATTCGATATTGAAAAACTTTAATTAGCGATCGTAAGTTTTCTTACCACTAAATTTAAGGCTTGAAGGATTCGGATTTTCACCAATTCTACGAGGATTATGATTAGTCGATATGCGTCCTTCATTGACTTTTTCAGGAAAAACACCATCTTTTGGATGAAGAAATTCAATATCACCTGCAGGATATATTCGATAAATTTTAAAATCCTCAATACGAGGTTTAAACCCCCTTAATTGGGTCCCTAAAGCCAAGCATTGTTCTTTACGGGCAAAATACATCTTATTTTCACCCTCATTCATCACTGCCGCGCCTCCAGTGGGCAATTCAAAAGCTTGAGATTTTTGACTAGACCAGGTAATGGCATATTTCTCTTCTCTTTCAGCGGCATTTAGAAGGCCACCAGTACTTCCAATATTTTGAGGAAAATTTCCTGTAAGCCCGTCAGTCATGATTATGCCTGGAAATCAACTTAATTCCTTGTCGAAAGTAGCACTTAGATTTGTGATTTATAGCACTTGGACATAAGAACCTTCACACGAGTCAACATTCTAATTTTGGCAAAAACCTGCCTAATTAGCTTCTGCGATAGGGAAAAAAACAGTTAATCCACTTTTGCGTCTATTAGTTAGCCTGCCTCCAAGATTTGCTAATAATCTTTGAGTAGCAGCTTGACTCAATTGCAAACTACCCGTCATAGGATTCCAACTCAGTACGGGTCCTAAATCAGAATTAGTCTCAGTCTCGACCATTTCCTCAGTCTGAATATTAGGTGCCTTAATAAAAATTTGAAGCTTTAAACGATGGCCGGCTGGAGTCAACTCTAAAGTTAAAACTCCTCCAGCTTGTAAACCCCGAGAATTTCGATCTATTAGCCCTCCCAACATCAATTCAAGTTGTTGAGAATCACTTAGCACATGAGGCAAATCTGGTTCTATCTCTAGCTTCAGTTTTAAACCTCTACGCTCAAGTTGTTGATGCCAAACTGGATACATATTTTCTAACATCTGGCCCAAATCTGTTCTTGCTAAACCTGAATTATGAGATTGATTTCGCTCAAGTTCTGCAGCCTTAAAAATCAATCCAAATCGATCAATTTGTTCCGTACATTCTGAATCAATTTGTTTGAGTCGGGAAAGAGCAATATCACTAAGATCATTTCGCCTAAGCAAAGAACGAATAAGAGTTCTTATCGTTGCCAAGGGAGTTCTCACCTCATGGGTAATTGCCTCCAAAAGAGATATATCTCCATCAGTTTCTTTTGTTGATTTATCTAAATTTGCTCTATCTGAAAGCGTTTGAATATTTAAACTTGGAGCTATGCCTGCTAATCGTTCTGAAACAAGGGGCCAAAAAATATTTGCGACATCATCATTACTACTTAACGGACCTAAAGCTGACAAAGAGTTTCGAAGTTGATCAGCCTCCTGAGAGTCTTCCAATTTAAGTCTTGAATAAAGAATAGTCAGTACATCATGCAAAGTTTCTTGATCACTCCTCATTAATAATTTTCTTTTTCCCAAATCACCCTGCAAAGCTAAAGCAACTTGCAGCTTGGCAGTGATTATGATCAATAAAGGATCATTACCATCTTCTGATCGCAAAGGAAACCTTTTAAAACTTGTTGATTTAAAATTTCTTTGGGAATTGATCGATCTAACACTCGAAGGAGGCAATAATCCAATATTTGGAAATTGAAGAGTCTCCAATCCATCTGGAGCCCAAACCCAGCCCTTAAGAGTCTCTAATAATCTTGGCTCATATAAAGCAGGTAACGGAGATGCTAGCCATATTCCTCCTGTTAAATCAATTTTTTTGAAAATTTCATATTGCAACGTATCTAAAGCAGCCCACCAAAGTCTTCTAACAGTTGAATCATCAATCCTTCCATCAGGGACACCTTCCGCCATTCTCTCTTGAATAGAGTTAATTGTTATTAAATTGCTCAAAATCTTCGACTCAATGATTTACTCCTTCTAGAGACAGAAATACAAAGCCCTATAGCTATAAAATTAACTAATAATGCTGTTCTTCCATAACTCAAAAATGGTAGGGGTATCCCTGTGACAGGGCCTAATCCAATAGTCATACAAATATTAACTATTACTTGAAACATAAACATAGAACCAATTCCAATTACAACAAGTGATTCAAAATCAGTTCTTGCATTTCTCGCGACCTTCAACAAACGAACCATTAATAAAAAAAATACTGTGATTACAAAAACAGTACCGAAAAACCCTGATTCCTCACCCAATGCACTAAAAATAAAATCTGTATGTTGCTCAGGAATAAAATGAAGCCTTGTCAATTGACCTTGCAATAGACCAGCACCCCAAAGTCCTCCAGAACCAATCCCTATTTGACTTTGGAGCAAATGATAACCTCCTCCCAAGGGATCCTTCGCAGGGTCAAGAAATAAAGTTAATCTCTCGCGTTGATATTCTTTCAATCCAATTGTCCAGAGCCAAGGAGTCATCCAAGCAATTATTCCTTGTAATCCCATTACAGCAAAACTAACAAGTTTCTTTTTAGGTAATGATCGATAGGCCAATAATCCGATTAAAGGAATCCAAAAAATTAGTACCCAATTTGCAAGTCCAGAAAAAATTGCTGTAAGAATTCCTGATAAAACTATCAACCCCCATTCAATCGGCATGCCAGACCAATAAAGCATTATTAATAAAATCGCCCCAAAGACAAGTGAAGTTCCTAAGTCTGGTTGAATAAATACCAAAAGCCAAGGGATAAAAATAACAATTAAAGGCTTCAATAATTTTTTTGGACTCTCAAATGTATAACGCTCTAATACTCCAGCAAGCACAAGAATAGAAGTTAATTTAGCAATTTCAGAAGGTTGAATATTAATTCCTCCAATACTTAACCAACGCTGAGCACCAAATGCTGATGTACCAAGGAAGGTAACTGCTATAAGGCTTAACACAGTTAAAAGATAAATAGGTATCAATATTTTTTTAATTCTTTCTAACGGATATTGAGCAAAAATAAAAACAAGTCCAAATCCAATCAATGCTGTAAACCAGTGAAGATACCAATTTGCATCATTCAACTGCCTTTGTGTACTAGCAATTAAAAGTCCTCCAAGTAAAGACAAGAAAATTGGTACTCCCCATAAAACAAAATCTATATATTTCCACTTTTTGTTAAATCGACTATTACGACTAAAAAATAATTTTTTTATTAATGACTGAATCATTCCACAATATATTTTAATTTATGTTTTGAGTATCGGTCAAAATAAGATTAGCTAACTCTCCAAAAGCCTTTGCACTAAGAGATTGAGGAAATTGATTGACTATTGGTTGTCCTTCATCGCCTCCATGAGAAATCAATATTTCCATAGGAATTTGAACCAATAACGGTACATGATTTTCATCTGCAAGCTGTTGCCCACCACCAGAGCCAAATAGTTCATACCTTTTAGCTGGTTGATCTGGTGGAATAAACGTACTCATATTTTCTACAACTCCAAAGATAGGAACATTCATTTTTTTAAACATTGCTAATCCTCTCCTGGAATCTTGTAAAGAAACCTTTTGAGGAGTAGTAACGATTAACACTCCTGACATTGGTACAGCCTGAGCAAGAGATAATTGGGCGTCACCAGTGCCTGGTGGCAAATCAACCACTAAGAAATCCCTTTCTCCCCAGGATGTCTGATAAAGGAATTGTCTAATAATGCCATTGAGCATCGGGCCTCTCCAAATAACTGGCTGATCCTCATCGATAAGTAATCCCATCGAAACCATTGATATTCCGCAACTTTCAATAGGAACAATTTTCTGATCATTTCCCTCACCTAATACCTCTGGAGAAATATCACTGACGCCAAGCATCGTAGGAGTATTGGGGCCATAGATATCAGCATCAAGTAATCCAACCTTGAAACCCTTTTGAGCAATTGCGCAAGCAAGATTGACTGCAACAGTACTTTTTCCTACTCCTCCCTTTCCACTACTAACAGCAATAATTTTTTTTACACCTCTTACGGCTTGAAGGGAGTTGGATTCTCCATGCCCAGCCTGCCCAATGCCGCCATTACTAGTTGTATTGGCTAATTCAATTTGAATATCTTCTATGTCAACAAAATCCTTCAACAAAGTTCTTATTTCTTGAGCTATTCGATCTCTTTGATTATTTGCACCATCAGGCAAGTTAAGACGAACAATTACTCTTGGAGGATCAACTCTCACTTGTCCAAGCCAACCAAGGCCAACTAATGAATTCCCACTAATGGAATCTTTAACAGCTTCTAGAACGCTAAGAACCTGCTCAGTATTAGTCATAATGTCGATTAGATGTACTGATCCTAAGCAAGGAATCTCTTGAGATAACCTTTAAGAAGAAATAGATCGATTTTGTCTAAATCAACAGAAGGAATTGCACCACCACCAAGCAATTCAAGAGCAAGAGCTAAAGAACTAGTTCTATCTCTGCAAAATGAAATATGTTCTGGCTTAGAAGAAATAGATGGAGAAGGGTCCTTCAAAGAAGAAAGCTGGGAAAGGCCAGAAGGAGGTGGTGGAAGATCTCGTGTCATGAGTGAAGGAAAGATATTCGAACAAGGAGGTGTGAATTTCTCAGAAGTTGAGGGGAAAGAATTACCACCTTCCATACTGAATCAGAGACCAGAAGCTAAAGGGCATTCTTGGTTTGCGACTGGAACCTCCATGGTTCTTCACCCAAGAAATCCTTATATACCAACAGTTCATCTAAATTATCGTTATTTCGAAGCTGGGCCTGTCTGGTGGTTTGGCGGAGGTGCAGACCTTACACCTTTCTATCCATTTTTATCCGATGCAAGACATTTTCACAGAACGCATCAAAAGGCATGCGACTCAATCAACCCATCTCTTCACAAAATTTTTAAACCCTGGTGTGATGAGTACTTCTTTCTGAAACATCGCAACGAAACTCGAGGCATTGGAGGAATCTTTTATGACTACCAAGACGGATCGGGAACAATTTATAAAGGTCAAAATACCAATGGAACAGCCTCTCTAATTTCTAATCAAGTTGGCAATTGTCGATTTTCATGGGAAGAACTATTTTCTTTAGCCAAAGCTTGTGGAGAAGCATTTTTACCCGCATATAGTCCAATAATTGAAAAACGCAAAAACGAAACTTATGGCAAGCGTGAAAGACAATTTCAACTTTATAGAAGAGGAAGATACGTGGAATTCAATTTAGTTTGGGATAGAGGCACAATCTTTGGATTACAAACCAATGGACGTACTGAATCAATACTTATGTCATTACCTCCTCTTGCTAGATGGGAGTATGGATACCAAGCAGCACCAAATTCAAGAGAATCTCTTTTGACGGAATTATTTACCAAGCCGCAAGAATGGTTTACTGATCAATCCCTAGAAGAAAGATGTCTCCCTCATAATGCAGTGGATTGAAAATATTTTTCATTTGAGACCTACCAAAAACGCATCCACTATTCGATTGGCTATTAATTTAAGAGTTTCTTTCCTGGTTTTTACATTTCTCAAATTCTTTTCTAGCTTTCCTTCTAATTTTCCTACTTCTAGAATTCTGATTTGCCTTCTAGGTGCTCCCAATCCACCTCTAAAAAAAAGAGGGAAACGGCCAAAAGAATTTGCAAGCGCTTCATCTATAGTGTTGAGATCATTTGAGATTGGAGGAATCAAACCAGAACCCACTCCATATACTCCATATCCATCAAAGTGAATTTCAATTGCATATCCACCTTGAGAAACATGTTGTGCCCCTAATGACCAATTGGTAATTACATTATTTGGATCTTTTATATCCCTTATTCCAGGATCATAAAAATCAATATTTAGACCTCTAGTCTGACCAATATTGACTATTTCTTTTTGTAGTTTCAAATTCCAAAATAATTCATCACTCATATTAGGATCCATAGGTAAGGCTCCATTCAAAGCAACTGCTTCTCCTAAAGTTCCTCTTCCAGAAACACCTTGAGAATCTGCATGGCCTGCCAAAACCAAAATAGATAAATTATTTTCAACAGGATTCTTCCCTATCCATCTTGTTTTTAAATTAATCTTTGGTCCAAGCAGTAAATCAATATTTTTTCTAAAAGAAGAGCTAATACATTTTTCATAGCTAGAAAAACTAACAACCAATAAAAAATTCAGAAAAAAAAACTCAATATTCTAATTTTTTTCGTATAAAAAATTTTCATATTGGAGACGATAACAATGATCCATCACTCCTAAGTTTTAACCTTTTAGAAAGTTCTAATTCCATAGAAATAATTTCATCACGATGAGCCCTAAGTCTCAATGAACTTCCTGTACCTTCAGAAAAACTTATTAATTTCAACTCTAAAGTCTCAATTCTAGATGCCCTATTCCAATAAATAAATCCAGCAGTTGGTGCACCTAAAATAGAAAGCGATAAGGGCCACCATCCTAAATCAGGATAAAGCTGAATTAGTACCAGACCTAAACAAGCTGCTCCCAATCCGCCAAGTGCAGATAAAAAAATTGCCAACCCCAAGCTAGAAGAAACACTTCCATTAAATCTAAGAACTTTTGACTGAGCATCCCCTCCATTACTTTTCCACCCTCGTTCTTCTAACCAAAGAGTAATTCCATTTAAGACTTCTAATGGAGGCAGTGGAGAACAAATATCTATGACTGTTGTCCTATCTTTACTAGCAGCACGTAAAAAGAAAACCAAACCAATTGCTAACAGAATTGTCAGCAACAAAATCGAAGAAAATGAATATTGCATTTAAAAAATAATTTAAATTGATGAATTAATCTCAAATCCTTTACAAGGCCAAGATTTAATTGCTTTTAAGGGTTGATCTGTAAAAATCAATTTAATAAAAATAACCATACAATCACCTTTAGATAATATCCTGCAATTAAACACATTTTATAAGTTTCAATAGATCTTCTGACTTTTTACACCTTTCTCACTTCTTAAAAGATTTCAATTATGACTACACCATCAATTCATCCTTCAAGTTTTAACGTTTTCGAAGGAGACCTAAATGAAGAAAGCAATGATCATTTTCAAAAAAGATCAGTATTGGCAATTGATACTGAAGCGATGGGCTTAATACATGGTAGAGATCGATTATGTCTCATACAAATATGTGATGAAGAAGATAATGTGGCCTGTATTAAAATTGATTTAGGGCAGACTTCTGCACCTAGACTAAAAAATTTGATGGAGAATCCCTCAATAGAAAAAATATTTCATTTTGCTCGCTTTGATGTAGCTGCCTTAGCCAGTAATCTTTCTATTGCAGTTAATCCAATTTTTTGCACAAAAGTTGCAAGCAAACTTGGTAGAACATATAGCCCGAGACATGGGTTAAAAGAAGTAATTATGGAACTTGTGGGTATAGAGCTCGACAAGCAAGCTCAAAGTAGCGACTGGGGAAGTGTTAATGAACTTTCTGAAAAGCAATTAGCTTATGCCGCCAATGACGTTAGATTCCTAATTCCAGCCAAAGAAAAGCTCGAAGAAATGTTAAAGAGAGAAGGTCGATGGGATTTAGCTAAACGTTGCTTCACTTGCATCCCCGTAATGTCTGAATTGGATCGATGCAGATTTACTCATACCTTTGAACATTAATCTAATAAGCAAATCAATCCTCAACCATAAAATTTTCATCCTCTGCTAATGCTGCCAAGAGATTATCTAATTCAGAAGGAGCATCTTGTTTACCATTTTCAGCATTTCCAAGCGCTTCTTTTAGTAACTCCTCAGCTAAAGATTTTCTCTCTTTCAATCCTTTAATTCCTTGTCTTGCAGCAGCAAGGTCAACCTTTCTTCTTGCAGCTGCTAAACTAATACTTAAGCAAGATGCTAATTCAGCACAGACTTTTAAAAAAGAGTGATCTTCGATGGTCGGCATATAAAATTTTCTTTAAAGACTAAACAATCATAAATAATTTTGAGAACTCTAAATGGAAAACTAAGGCTTCAACATAAATTTAAAAATAAGATTGGCCAAAGCCGAACTACCTCCCTTTAATCGCATTCTTTTCTTTCCCAAAATTGACATTTTTATTCTTAATGCTCTATTTCCAAGAAGTAATTTAAGTCTCTCAGTAAATATTCCAGAATTTTTACAAGGCACAACTGAACCTCCCAATAATCGGCTTTGGCGAACAGCAAACCCTTTCTTGAACTGAGGGCCATTTCCTGGCAAAGAAATACAAGGAACACCTAAACCAACTAATTGCTCAGTTGCAGTACCTGCATTAGCTAAACCAATCTCGCCCCAAGAAGCCCAGGAGGCAAAACATCCTGGACCCAGAAAAACGACAGATGAACCCTTAACCCAAGAAGATTTGGCCCGTATTTCAATACAAGCAGATGACAATTGATAGCCTAATTTTTCTAAATATGATTCAAGAAGATCAATAGAAGGGTCAAATCCAGTAGCCACAAAAATTGCCAAATTTTCTGAACATTCAAAAGTATTAATAGAGTTCATTAAACGTTGAAAATTATCTAAAGCTTCAGGCATACGACTACCACAAAGCAAAATCAAACGCCTAAATCTTTTTAGAGAATCAGGGCAAGGCATATTTTCAAAGCCATCCATCATTGGATTACCAGGTGAATAAGCAAGTACGCCATGCTTCTTTAAACCTCTAGCAGTCAACTCATCTCGAACGGCAATCATCTTGCACCGAGAAGATCTCATTAGGACATATTCCCAAGGATCCCATTCTGAACCTTTTAAGCGATGATAAATATCACTCAAAGAAGAGCCAGGTCCACTTGCCCATGTGTAATCGCTTTTTGGTGTTCCAATAAATGAATAATTTGCACCACTACTCCATGCGAAAAACAAGGGTAACAAATCACCTATAGCAATGATTGATCTTCCATTACCTGCAGCCCATCTGACATAACGCCACTGTTTCCAGGCAAGAACTAAAAGACCAGAAAAAATATCAGCAAAAAGGCCACGAAAGCTTTGATTACTAAAGCCTCCACTAGGCAAAGATTTTGTAAGATTTATTTTACAAACCCAAGGTTCTCCACTGATTGTTTCAAAA
>CETG01020646.1_pt1 | contig 17263 bp, 12 predicted proteins | sample 361471 | NCBI WGS metagenome assembly CETG01 (sample SAMEA2622696, study PRJEB7988) | marine metagenome | isolation source: saline water (ENVO:00002010), including | reverse complement strand
TGAGTGTGAAGGATTTGATGATAATATTGATTCTGATTCTGATGGTACTGCAGATGGGTGTGATGAATGTCCATTAGATGCTGATGATGATGCAGATGGTGATGGTATATGTGGAGATATTGATGAATGTCCTTTAGATTCTGACAATGATATAGATGGTGATGGTATATGTGGGGATATTGATGAATGTCCTTTAGACCCTGATAATGATATAGATGGTGATGGAGTATGTTGTAGTGATTCAGATGGTGATGGCTATATTGATGACCCTTACTGTGAATGTGAAGCTGATTATTATGATTGTGCTGATGAGTGCGGTGGTGATGCTGTAGTTGATGAATGTGGTGTTTGTGATGATAATCCAGAAAATGATAATGAAACTTGTACTGGATGTACAGATGAAACTGCTGTTAATTATGATGAAGATGCTTCAATATCTTGTGATGATGATTGCTGTGAATATGCACCTCAAGCATTTAGTCTATTAACACCAGAAAATGAAACTGTAATTATATTTAATGAAAATGATTATGATGCTATTATGGTTAATTTTTCTTGGGAACAAAGTATTGATCAAAATACTACGGATGAAATTACATATAATATTATTGTAACAAATGAAAATACCGGACAAACAGCACTTAATTTAGGAGATATTCCTCAGGAAACATTACCAGTTCCTCTCTCTTTCCTTGTTGATTCTCCAATAGATGGTGAAAATATAGTATTTAACTGGGAAGTGATTGCATTTGATGATTCTGATGCATGTGATGATCCTGATAATAACAATAATTGTTCTGTTGCATCAATTGATATTTTTGAATTTACATTAAGGTTTGAATCTCTAAATTCTGATGACCATCTAATTCCTGATGATTATGTTTTAGGTAATTCATATCCTAATCCGTTTAATCCTGTAACTAATATTGAATATGGCATTCCTGAATCTGGATTTATAAATTTATCAGTATATGATATTAATGGCAGACTTATTACTGTTTTAGATGAAGGTCACAAAATTGCTGGTTATTATACAATTAATTGGAATGCACAGAACATTCCAACCGGCACATATTTTATTAGATTCTCCACACCTCAATATAGTGCCACACGTAAAGTATCTTTAATTAAGTAATGATTCAGATTATTCCTCGTTATGTTATAATTATTATTTTTCTTTTTAGTTGTCTAGATGATACAGATGATGATACATTTACAACAACAGGTGGAGACACATCTACCACAACAGGCGGAGATGCATTTCCAGTAAATATTCTTTTTGGTTCTGTATCAGATACTTTAATTGAAATTTTAATAAATACTCCTTATGATATTGCGGGCTTCCAGTTTGATATTTCTAATGTGATTTTATCAGATGCAAGTGGTGGTCTTGCTGAAGAAGCAGGTTTTAATGTATCTACTGGAGAAAGTACTGTGCTTGGTGTTTCATTCGTAGGGAATGTAATACCTGCTGGTAGTAATGGTGTATTAACTAATTTATCTTATACTGCAACTGCATCAGAATTTTGTATTGATGGTGTGGTACTATCTAATCCAGATGCTAATGCAATAAATTATGAACTAGGTGATTGCATTGAGTATTAAAGTAAAAGATATTTCTAAATCATTTAAAACCTATAATAGAGATCCAGGAATAATAGGAGCTTTAAAATCATTTGTTAATAGAAAGTATACTAATTTTGATGCTTTAAAAAATATTAACTTAAATATTGAAGAAGGTGAAATATTAGGAATTCTTGGTGAGAATGGTGCCGGGAAAACTACATTAATTAAATTAATGGTTGGCTTACTACACCCAACTTCTGGTGATATTAATATTGATAATTATATTCCTTGGAATAGAAATAATGATTTTTTAAAAATGATTACTGTAGTAATGGGACAAAAAAATCAATTATGGTGGGACATTCCAGCCTCAGAATCATTTTTACTAAATAAAAGAATTTATCAAATCGATGATATTAGCTATAATAAGATTTTAAATGAAATGGTTGAGTTATTAGATGTTAAAGATAAATTACATACTCAAGTTAGGCGTTTATCACTTGGTGAGCGTATGAAAATGGAAATTATAGCATCGTTACTTCACAAGCCTAAAATTATTATGCTCGATGAACCGACTCTAGGTCTTGATGTTATGTCACAAGCAAAAATTAGAGAATTTGTTAAATATTATAATGAGCAATATAATGCTACTTTCATTATTACTAGTCATTATATGAATGATATTGATTCTATGTGTAAACGTGTTTTTGTGATGAATAAGGGGCAGGGTCTATATGATGGAGATTTTTCTACTTTAATTAAAAAAATTAATCCAACTAAAAAATTGTTATATACATTTGAAGATACTCCAAATCAGCAATTAATAAATGATTTAAGTCTAAATTTTAAGTTTGAATTAGATAATAACCTTTTAATTGCACAATTAAATGATGAATTATTAAATCAATTATTACAAAAATTATTTAAAATCAGCAATGCTCAATCTTTTTTAATAGAGGATCTCCCGGTTGAAGAAACAATGAGATCTTTTTTTGAAAAACCTGAAGATTATCTATAAAACAATGTTTGCTTGGTTTAAAAAATACAGTTCAATACTTCGAGCTTCCATTATTACTGCATTAGAATATAAAGCTAATAGTATAGTTGGTCTATTTGCTATTTTTACAGGCCTATTAATTGAATACCTAATTTGGAGTATGGTTTATGAATCTCAAAGTGCAACTTATACTATTGATGGCTGGACATTTAACCGTTTAATTGCATATATATTTTTATCAATGATTATTGGTCAATTAAAATCTTCATGGGTAACATCTCATGAAATGATTATGCAAATAAGACAAGGATTTATGAATCAATATATTGTTAAACCAATCTCTTTTTTTAGTTATCATTTAATGAATTTTATTGGAACTAACATATTATACTATATTCCTTATTCTATATTATTTATAATTGCACCTATTATTTTTAAAGATTTAATATTTATTCATATAATTCAAATACCTTTCTTTATTCTGGCTGTTATAATTTCAATTTATTTATCCTATAGTATTTATTTTTTTATGGTATGTTTTGCTTTTTGGTTTGGTGAGGTTAGAGCATTATTAGCAGCATATAATATTGCAATGTTTGTATTAGCAGGTCAAATTATTCCTTTAGATTTTTTCCCTGATTCATATGTTCAAATTATTAATTATACTCCCATTCCTTTTTTAATTAAGTTTCCAGTTGATATTGCAATGGCTTTAGAGGTTAATTTTAATCAATGGATAAATTTTATAGTAGTTGGAATTTTATGGTGTATTATTATGAGAGTATTAAGTGGTTTAGTTTATAGTATTGGTATTAGAAGGTATGAAGCTTATGGTTCTTAGATATATACATTTATGGTTTTCTATATTTAAATATAGCCTAGCTAGGGATATGGAATATAAAACTAACTTTATAGGTAGTTTATTTGTAGATGTAATCTACTATATAACTTGGTATTATTTTTTTGAAGTTATTTATTCTAAAACTAGTATGTTAGGTGATTTTGATAGAGAGGCTATTTTAGTATTTTTAATAGCAACATTTTTTGTAGATACTATTTTTATGATGCTATTTGATGGAGCAGGTTATTTAAGAGAACATATAAGAACGGGTAGTTTAGATTTCATTTTATTAAGACCTGTCAATTCACAATTTTTAATTTCATTTCGATATATTAGAAGTTATACATTAGTAAGCTTATTAGTTTTATCAATTATTTTGTATAATATATTGATAGCATTCCATCCAGAGTCATTAAATCTATTAAATATTGGTCTATTTACAATATCTCTATTTATGGGGGTATTGATTTGGTATAGTTTTGAGTTTATTATTGCTTCTTTAACTTTTTTCTTTAGAGATTTTAGAACAGGAGGTTGGCTATCTCATGAAGTAATGAAATTTAGTATGCGTCCTGATAGCATTTATAAAGGATTTATGAGAAAAATATTATTTACAATTTTACCCATGGCATTAGTTGCCTCATTTCCTTCTAGATTATTGTTACATGGTTTAACTATTCAAAATCAGAAATATTTTTTTACTCAGATTGTAGTGGTAACTATTTTACTATCCTTAACTCGAGTTTTTTGGAAAATAGGTTTAAAAAGATATGAAAGTGCACAAAGCTATACAGGCCCTGTTCTTTAAGTTTTTTTAGGTTTTTTCTTTGCTGCTGGAAATAAAATATTATTTAAAATAAGTCTATAGCCAGGAGAATTTCTATGCAAATCTAAATCAGTTGGGGGATCACCAACAAAATGTCTATAATCTTCTGGGTCATGCCCTCCTAAAAAAGTAAATGTGCCTTTTCCAACATTTCCGTGTATATATTTAACTTGTTCTGAATACAAATCTTCTGCAAGTATTAATACATGAGATTTTAAAAATTTTTTATTATAGCCTGTTGTTTGTCCCATGAATCCATTAACATTTTGAACATGATTTTGAATTAACATACTTGGCACAGGGTCCCATTTAGCAGAAAAATTGGAAAGTGTAAAATAATCTGATTCAGCACTTCTAGTATTTGGTTGATGACTAGATGGAAAATCTATATTTGAATATTCATAGATTGTAGGATCTAGATATAGCTCATAATTTTCAAAGGCAATACCATTTGCATAATTTACTTTATTAAAATAATTTACATCAATTGGTGTCCCATCATATATTTGATGTGCGAAGTCTGTTGAATAATAAGATAACGCAATATCAAATGAATCTGTTGCTGAACACATTGCAAATAAAAAGCCCCCATTATTTATATAATCTCTAATCTTTAATGCTATTGTTTTTTTGAATTGATGGACAGTCTTAAAACCATATTTATTAGCAGTTTTAGTAAAACTTCTTTCCATTTCTTTATACCATGGTTGATTCCTATATCTATAAAATTTTCCATATTGCCCTGTAAAGTCTTCATGATGTAAATGTAGCCAATCATATTTATAGAGTTCCCCATTTATAACTTCATCATCAAATACTACCTCATAATTGATATCTGCATATGTCAAAGCTAATGTTACGGCATCATCCCAAGGCTGTTGATCTGGAGGAGAATATACAGCTATTTTTGGAGCTTTTTCTAATACGACTATTTCCATATTTTCTTCTTCTATAGTTGAATAAATTATAGATATATCTTCGATTGTCAGATTTTCATAATAGACATTTTTTAATAAACATTGTTTTTTAATATAGTTTGATGCATCTAATACAAAAGACCCACCTCTATAGTTCAATAGCCACTCTACTTTATTTATATTCTTTAAACTTGAATATGCAATTCCGTATGCTTTTAAATGATTTGTTTGTTTAATATCCATAGGAATTAATATTTTTTGGGCTATTCCAATATTCATTAATATCAAAATAATTAGCTGTATATAATTACTCATAATTCTATATCTTCTTCTATAATTTTATTTATTTCGTTTAATCTTTTTAAAATATTTTCTTTATGTATACTATTCGGATATTGCTCTATAAAGTTTTCATAAAGCTTAATTGCTTCTTCATAATTTTGATTAATATAGTCTTCTATTTCAGCATTGAGAATTAATGCTATTTCATAAAACACTGTTTTAGTATCCATTTCTTTAATGAATTTTTGTGTATTTTCAAAATTACCTTTTTGAAATTCAATAAGTGCATATTGAAATTGAGCTAATTCTGATATCAAAATATTTTCTGAATTAATTAATTCTATTAATTCTAGTAAGGATTCAAACCCTTTATTCATTTTCATTTTATATTGTATTGATGAATATTTTTTATATTCATTAATGTTATCTTTAAAAAATAATGAAATCATTTTTAGCTCTAATAAATCATTATATTTTGTATTTTTTAATTCTGCATTATTTATCAGAGAATCTATTTCTAAATGCATTTTACTATATTCGCCTTTGTAAAATAATATTTGAATATATTTATAATTAATTTTTTCAACCAAATCGTGCTTATTTATTTTTTCAACTATTTTTTTTTGTTGTTTTATTAAAGTCATAGCTGAATCTAGATATCCTTTAGATATTAAAATATCTGCTTTGCCTATTACTGCCATTGCATCAATTGATATTTTTGATGATTCTTTTTGTATAGCATCATACATTTTATAAGATTGATCTAAATCATTTAATATTTCAAATTCTATTTCAGCTAATTTAATTTTTGCTTTATGTGTACTAAGTTGATGTGTTATTAGCTGATTATAAATATCAATTATATATTCAATTACATCTATATTAATATGTTTTATTGGTTTTCGTAATTTTAAAAATGTATTGGATGAAAATTGCTTATAACTAATTGGTAAGTTTTTATTTTTATGAATTTCATTTAAAAATAGTTTATTTAGCAAATCAAATATTTGGTCAACTACAATTTGTTGACTTATTTTGCTTTGTTTTTTGATATTTGGAGTTTTAGTTAAATAAATTATTGATTCATTTATAGATTCTTTATATAGCATGTTATTTCTAAATATATTAATAAGTTTTTTTGAGAAAAAATGAGGTAATTTATACTTATCTCTAATAAATAGGATAAACTCATATCCTTCATTTATTTTTTTATTTTTAAATAGTATGTGTAATACATATTCATGTTTAGCTTGGTTGTTTAATTCTGAATTGTATTTTTTTTCTAATTCATATAAATCATTTATCCAATTATTATCTTTATTCCATATTTTAAATTCTAAAATTTTCACTTCGCTTTCAAATTTATGCTTTATATCATTAATATTATCTATATATGTTTCATAGAATTGTATTAATAATTCAAAGTTTTTTTCTTCAATTAAGATTTCTTCAATTTTTTTTAGATTTTCATAATTATTGTTATTTTGTTGAAATTTTTTGATATATGTATTAAGTAATTTTAATCTATTTTCAGAATCAGTTTCTATCCCTAACAGTGTAAAATTTATAAAAAATATTATTGATATAATTATATAGTTAGTTCTATTTTTCATCAACTTTCTCTTTAATTAATATTCTTAAATATTCTTGTATTATAGCTTTATTATTTTTTTCTAAATTTTTATTTTTATCCACTTCATCTAATGTTTTATATAAATTTTTTAATTCAGTACTATAATTATTTTTATTTAATATAGTATTATCTAATAGTTTTTCATTTTTATTTTGCTCTGCTTCCCATTTATCATCAACACCTCTATTTTTAAGTGAATTTTCATGTTCTAATAATTTTCTATAAACTCTTTCACCTCTTTTAATACTTTCTTCAGATATATTATTACTTTCAAAATCTTTAATAATTTCATTCATATCATCTAAAGCTTTCCCTAGACCTCCTAATTCATCACTATTAGACATAGATGATTTTTCGTTTAAAAGGTTTTCTAATTTTTTCATCAATTGCTTTTGCTGCTGCATTAAGCTTTGCATAATACCATCTGAACCTGGACTTTGTCCAAAGGGCATAGGTAATAATGAACCCATTCCTTGATTTAATGCTTGCTGTCCCTTTGTTAGTTGTTGTATTGATTCTAAATATTGGCTATAACCTGAAGCTTCTCCAGATGCTTGCATTTCAGCCATTGCATTTATTAATAATAAAATTGTTTTATTAAGATATTCAATAATTTTGATTTGCTCTTTTTTTGCTAAATTTATTTGTCCTTGCTCAAAACCATTAATAGTCTTCACTAAATAATTAAATATTTGACTAAATGTTTTTGAGATTTCTGGTGTAATATGAAAACTTTTTGTTGATAAATCAGAAATTTGAATAAATACACTTTTATATTGTTGCAGAATAATATTTTCTTTTGATGTTATTTCTTTAATTTTTGAATCTTTTTTAGATTTTATATTTTTTGATGTTTGTATTATAATTTCTTGTTCATATGACATATCTATTAAATTTTTTATAATTCTAGTATACATCATCAACATTTCAACAGTTGCTTGTTGATTATACTGATCAATAATTTTTTGCATTTGTTCACTCATATTTTGAATGCTATTTTCAATATTTTTAGAACTTTGATTCATGTTGGAGGTGTTATTATCTAATCTTTTTAATACATTGTCTATTTCATTTTTAATATTATTTATTTCTGAGCTATTATTTAATTTTTCAATATCTTGTGCTATTTCTTGATCGATATTTTTCATTAATTTATTTGCATCATCTAATGTTTCTAGCAGATTATTTAAATTTTCATTTTGTTTATTTTCCATTGCATCAATATTTGGATTATTAGAATTTTCATTTATTTTTTCTGTTATATTTTCTTGTAATTTTTGCATTACCTCCATTTTTTTTGTTATTTCATTTAATTTTTGTTCAGCAACTACTTGTTCAAATAATTCAATCATTCTATCCAATTGTTGTTCTAAATCAGTGATTTCAAAATCAAATTTATTTAATTGTTCTAGTGATTTTTCAAAGTCATCATTATTAATAGATTTTTGTAATTCCTCAATTGCTTTCATTAATTCAGAGTCAATAGCATCTTGAAACATTTCTTGTAATTTTTTAATTTTATCACCTAAAGCTTCATTAATTAAATTATTTTTATCATTTAAATCTTCAATTGTTTGCATAGTTTGTTCTAGGTTCTCAATTTTTTGTGATATTTCATTTAATTCTTCTACTATTTTTTGAGTTTCTTGTTGTTGTTCTAAATTTGTTTGTTCTTTTAAAACATCATTGGATACATTTTCATACATGTTTTTAATTTGATCTATTGATTCAATCATTTCTTCAAATGTATCTTCAACTACATTTTGTTCTTGTTCTACTTCAAAATACAATTCTTCTAAACCAGGAAAATATGCTCTAAATACTTCTGATTTTCCAATTCCAGGACCAGTTTTTATATTATTATCTAATGCTTTAATCCAATAAAAAATCTCATCACCTGGGCCTATATTTAGGTCTAATATTTTCCAATTATAATCTATATAATGTTCTAATCTATTTTTATTTGAATTAAGTATAGAAATTTTATTAAGTACAGTATCTTTGTTTAAATAATACGGTTTTAATACATAGTATTCTAGAGTAGCATTATGAATACCAAAATCATCAATTATGTTAATTAATAAATCAATTGTATAATTTTCATTAATCTTAAAATTATTTTGTGGTTTTTTTATATTTACATATGGAGGAAAATCATTAATTATATTTATAAAATATTTTATTTTATTACTCTTATTATTATATATATCAGAGCATATTATTTCAAAATTCGTCGTTTCTGTTACTTCAAAATCAGCATAAATTCTATTACTATCTAATTCCATATATATAGTACTATCATTATTAAAATTAAGTTTTGCTTCATTTAGATTTTTATTAGAGAATCCTTCTAAAATTATTTTTGATCCTTCTAACAACTCAATTGTTGTGATGCTTTGGTTATGTTCTAATTGATTTATATTAGTATAATCAGGAGGTTCTATGATGATTGTCAATTTTTTAATTTCAGGTCTTTCTTGTACATCAATATTTAAAGTATCTGTAATTATTTTATAATCTTTATAGCCTAACACGTTTTTTTTTGAATAATCAGCCCAGATTTTCATATTTTTATTTATATTTTTAAATGTATGCATATAATTTAATTGATTTGTTTTATTAATATTTTTTATAAATATTTTATCATCTATAATCCAATTAAGTGTAATATAATTTGGTAATTCTCCTGTTCCATTAATTATTATTTCTAATTGTTCACCTTTGAAAATAGATCTATTATTTTCAAGATTATTAAACTTCAATTTGAATGGAAATGGTCTAATAAAATCTTTATTTTTATTTACTATTCTAGTAAATGCATCATTATATTCATTAGATAGTATTATCAATGAGCTAAAAATAGCACTCAATAATATTAGTATATATATTTTTATTTTTGGAAAATAAAATTTAATATTTTTAATTTTTATTTCTTTGATATCTTCTTTTAAGTCTTCAATGGCCTTTACTGTTAAATCATAATATTTATCATTGGGTTTATATTGTGCATAAATCTGTAAAACATTTATTAATCGATCTTTAATAGGAAGTTTATTGATTAATTCTTTAGCTAAATCTTGGTGGTTTGAATTATTCCATAAATTATATTTATGAATTATAATTTTAAACATTAAAAATATGAAGCTAAAGATACAAATTATTAAAAATGTATTAAATATTTTAACTTTAATTAATGAACTTAAATAAGCATCTTTTTCAATTTGTGTAATTACAATTAAAGATGCTGCTATGATTATAGAGCAATTTAATATTGAATTAAAAATATTATGTTTTATTTTTTGGTAAAAATATGAATTTATAAATTTTTTTATATATTCCATTTTATTGACTTAAAGCAAATACTAAAATATTAGTACCCATTTTGAGGGCTTGCATTCTTTTTTCTACACTTAATTTTTTCCCTGTTATCCTTTGATGTTCTTCATTTGATTCCCATCCATCTCCCAAATCACTTTCTAAAGTATATAATACTATTATTTTTTCATTATGGAACAAAGCTAATGCTTTTGGTTTTTTATTATCATGTTTATGAATTTTTGGTAATCCATCAGTTATTTGATAATAAGATTTAAATATATTATGTTCATTAGATAATTCAACCCAGTCCTTTTCGGGAAATACTTTTTTTATTTCTGGAAAGAAAGTTTTATCAAAATTATAATTATCATCTACATGAAGGAAACCTCCATTTAATAAATGAGTTCGCAATGCTTGAATTTCATTAGATTTTAATTTTAGACCTTGCCATCCATTTCCTCGAAGTTCTCCATGCCCTGTCATATAAATATATTTAGTTTTAAAAAAATTATTGCTTCCAATTTTAACTTTTAATTCTACATCCCTATTAACAGGCATTATTGGTATATTGGTATTTTCATTAATAAAATCTATTAATTCTGATAATGCAGTTTGATCAGAGTTCCAATCTCCTGGCTCATATTTAATAAGCCCTATTTTAAAATTAGAAATTTTATTTTGATAACTTTCTCCCCTAATAATAGATATACAAATTATAATTGGGATAATTCCTTGTACTATAATTCTCAAAACCATATTTTAAATTAAATTAATTAGTATTATTTTAAAAGAACTGAAAAGTTTATTTTAGAATTGTATGAATAAATATATTTTAATACTTTTAGTTTTATGGAATTTTTCCTTTGCATATCGAAATGAGTGGTCTACTACTCCAATAGATAATTTTATTAATAATTATTTTAAAAGGATGACTTTTAGAGAACCTTTATATTTAATTCCATATGATTTAAAATTTGGATTTTTTAATTATGGAGGAAAAGATTATTTTAAAAATGCTATAAAGGGAAATTTTGATTTAGATTCAAATCCAATAATATTAGATAATAAAGATATTGATAATTTGTTTATATCTTCAATTAATTCTAGAACTGGTTTTTTTATTGAACTTGATATAATGAAGTATAATTTATTAGAAAGATTATATCACCAGAATTTAATTGATTTACATATTGGAACTGGTGTTAGATATTCGAATATTTTATCTAATCCAATTGCCCCAATTTATATTCAAAATACAAATAATAATACAAATTATCGTTTTAGACCTTCAATAATTGATGGATTTATCAATTTATCTTCTATCATTCAATATTCACCTAAATTTTATTTTTATAGCTATTATTCTTTTGGTCTTAGTTATGCATTTATTTATGAATCATTAAGTCAAAAAAAATATATCAGTGGAACCGGTTTTAATGAAAATGTATCTATTGGTTATAAGTATCTTATAAAAAGAGATGCTTTACCTTATAATTATGCAATTGGTTTAGAGTTTCGAATAGGAAGAACTTATATTAATGAAATACATGATGATAAAAATGAGACCCCAATCATTGCCTTAGATATGAATAAAATAGGTTTATTTTTTACATTTGGTACTGTATTTGGTGGAAAAGAAACAAGAGGTGATAAAGCATATTCAATGATGTTAGATAAAGATTATATCAATGCTGCTAATAAATTTAAACAATTTTTAAATGTATATAATTATAATTTTAGACATGATGAAGCAAAAAAAATGTTAAATTTTTGTTATACTCAAATTCCTTATCAATATTTTGATATGGCAGTTTCATTATTTAATGATTCTAAATATGATGAATCTTTAATTAATTTTAATCGTGCAGAACAAATTGCAGATCCTGAATTAATTTTAGAAATTGAATCATACAAAAGAGATATTGCACAACACATTATCAATCAAACTAATGATAATTTAGATAAAAATACCTTTTCTAAATCAATGAACAGTTTAGATAAAGCACGTAAAATATCACCATATTTATGGTCTAAAACTGATCAAGTTGAGGCAAAGATTTTAATTAAAAAGGGTGACATTTTAAATAATCTGAATAATTATTATGGAGCTATTGACTATTATAAAGAAGCACTTGAATTAGATCCAAGATTATTTGCTCAAATAAATGATAAGTATACGGAGTTAGTGATAAATATTTTAAATGATATCAATGATACTACAAATCCTAATGAATTAAAATTAGTAAAAGATTATCTTAACATTATCATAGACTTAAAACCTCAATCTAGAGATTTCTTTAATAAATTTATTATTGAGATAAATCAAAAATTATCTAATTATGAGAGTAGTATAACAAAATTCAATTTGAAAGAATATGTTGCACAAAAAAAACAAACTAATTCAATTGTTTTATCAAATCAAATTACAATTGGTATGACCATGAATGAAATTGAATTAATTTTAGGGATACCTACTTCAACTGTGATAGAAGGAGAATATGAATTATGGATTTATCATCTATCTAATACGGAATTTTCCACTTATTTCTTCAAAGATTATATACTTATGAAAATAGATTAATTATTTTTCTTTCAATTTAAAAAACCAAATTTGAGAGTTTCCTTCTTCATTAAAAATGTTACCTGCGCCTAAATAGGAATCTGCATTTTTATTATCTTCTGTTTTTATTATTATATCATATAATTGATTTGAAGTTTTCTCCATATTTAAATATTTGGTATTAAAATCTATTCGGTTTATCTCATTACCTATTGAGTCAGTTTTAATTAAAAACGAATTATATCTTTTTGTTTCTTTATTAATTAATGAATATCCAGTTATAATATATTCATTTTTTTTATTTCTCTCGATATCATATGCTACTTCATTTGTATGATTACCAAAACTTTGAATCCATTCCTCTTGACCATCATATGTTAATTTTATTATTAATATATCATAACTATGATTCTCATTTTTAGTAGTATTTCCAACTGCTATTATGCCATTTTTAGTATTTTTAATATCATAGATTCTATGATATTTTTTATCATTCAAATAATTATATTGCCATAATATTTGTCCTTTTCGATTAATTTTTGAGATAAATAATTCCTTATTTTTTTGTCCTGAAACAATTAAATCATTATTAGGTGTAGCAATCATATTATTTGCAAAATTACAATTTAGATTTGATAAATAAGAAAACCATTTTTCATTACCATAATCATCAATTTTTAATAAAAGAACCCCATTATTTGATATTTTTGTATGACCTAAAATCCAATATTCATTTTCATTTATTTCTACTATGGAATAACCCTTACTATCATTATTTAAGGGGCCATAGCTTTTTTCCCAAATCATATTCAAATTTTGATCAGTTTTAACTACATAAATTCTGTTCCATTCATCATTATTTTCTTTATTATAGCCAATAAATAAAAAATGATTATTTTGTAATTTGATGCCTGAAATTATATAATTATTTTTTGAACCTATTTTTACTTTATTTTTTATTTGACCTTTTTCATTTAAAATAACTACCAATCCTTTTTTATTTATTTTTTTTTCATCAATGGTATTTGATACAATATAGTATAAAGAATCAGCTATTAATTTGAAAGTTGTATGGTTTGAATCAAATAAAAACTGTTTATTGAAATCAATTTTTTGACAAAAGATAATATTTAATATTATTGTTATGAAAATTATATGTTTCATAATAAAAATTTAATAAACTATATCAATGAAAATGTACATTTTATTTATTATTACAATTATTATTTCGCTATCATTATTTTTAGCATTTTCAAAACCATCTAAAATTAATTTAAATATAGGAGATCAAGCTCCTTATTTTGAATTATATAATTATGATGATAAACTCATTACATTAAATCAATATAAGGGAAAAAATCTCGTTATATATTTTTTTCCAAAAGCATTTACTCCAGGGTGAACTAAACAGGCTTGCGGGTTCCGTGATCAATATAATATTTATAAAGAGAATAATATTGAAGTATTAGGAGTAAGCTATGATAGTAAATCATCTCAAAAAAAATTTTCTAAAAAATATAATTTAACATTTCCTCTATTATCAGATCAGGATGGAGCTGTTTCTAAATTATATGGAGTTGATACTTATTTCTTCCCTAAAAGAGTTACTTTTTTAATTAATAAAGATGGTGTAGTTTTTGATATCATTAAAAATGTCAGCTTAAATAATTATGCTGAAAGAATCATTGAAACTTTTAAAAAAAATAATTTAATAAATATTGAAAAATGATTAAAAATAGAACTCATACATGCGGAGAATTATCTGAGAAATTTGTTGGAGAAACAGTTATACTTAATGGTTGGATTTCAAAGGTACGTGATTTAGGTAGTGTTATATTTGCAGATTTAAGAGATCGATATGGTAAAACTCAATTAGTTTTTAATGCTGATTATAGTAAGAAATCATTTGATATTGCTAAAAAATTAAGCTTAGAAGATGTTATTGGTATTGAGGGTAATGTTGTTTTAAGGCCTGATGAGGCAAAAAATAAAAAAGTTCTTACTGGGTTAATAGATATTGAGGTTACTAACCTTATAATTTATAATAAATCTTTAACACCACCATTTGATATTAATGATAGACAATCAGCTATGGAAGACCATAGATTAAAATATAGATATCTTGAACTAAGAACAGATGAATTGCAAAATAATTTAATTATTAGGCATCAAACTTCTATTTTAGTTAGAAATTTTTTATCTGATTATCAATTTGTTGAAATTGAAACTCCAATTTTAATGAAATCCACACCTGAAGGAGCTCGTGATTTTTTAGTGCCGAGTAGACTACATAAAGGAAAATTTTATGCATTACCTCAATCTCCTCAAACTTATAAACAATTATTAATGGTTTCAGGGTTTGATAGATACTTTCAAATTGTAAAATGTTTTAGAGATGAAGATTTTAGATCTGACCGTCAGCCAGAATTTACTCAAATAGATATTGAAATGTCATTTATTAATCAACAAGATATTATATCATTAGGTTCTGATTTGGTTAGATATATTTGGAAAAATATACTAGGAATAACATTGGATAAAGATTTTCCTATTTTAACATATGAAGAAGCAATGAATAATTATGGTTCAGATAAACCAGATCTTCGTTTTGAAATGAAATTATTAGATTTCAATCAATATATATTAGAATCACAATTTAATACTTTTAAAACTATATTAGAATTAGGAGGTATTGTAAAGGCAGTTATTTGTCCAAATGCTGATAATTATTCTAGAAAAGTTATTGATGAATTAACTGAGGAAATGAAAACATATTATGGTGTAAAAGGCTTAGCTTGGTTTAAAGTTAAAAATAATAGTTTTGATGGAGGTATAGGAAAATTCTTTGATCAAAAAAATCAAAAACAGATTATAGCCGATTATAAAATTTCAGATAATTCTATTATTTTCTTAATTGGAGATAATAAGAAAAAAGTTTTACAATCTATGGGAGCATTAAGAATTAAATTAGCAAATCGAGAGAAGTTAATTAAAGATGATATCTGGGCACCTTTATGGGTTGTAGATTTTCCATTGTTTGAAAAAGATGAAAATAGATATAATTCACTTCATCATCCGTTTACTGCCCCTAATCCTGATGATATGCATTTATTAAATAAGGAACCTGCATCGGTTAGATCTTTAGCTTATGATATTGTAATGAATGGTTATGAACTAGGTGGAGGCTCAATTAGAATTCATAGTAGTGATATTCAACAAAATATTTTTGATATACTAGGAATTTCAAAAAATGAAGCTAATGAAAAATTTGGGTTTTTAATGAATGCTTTTAAATATGGAGCTCCTCCTCATGGTGGAATGGCCTTTGGATTTGATAGGATTGTAATGTTGCTTGCAGGATCTAATCAAATTAGAGATGTAATTGCATTTCCTAAAACTACTTCTGCCACTTCATTAATGGACAACTCTCCTTCTAATGTTGATAAAAATCAATTAAATGAATTAGGTCTAGATATTAAATCTAGCTAGTTCACATTTGAATTAAGCATAATTTTACTTAAATTTCAAGGCTTTATAGAAATATGAATTCGCCCTTTTTAGATCTTTTTCTATAAAGGGCTTTTTTAATAATTAAAAAATATGAAAAAAAATTTTAACATAAATACAATAGACCCTTTATCATTTGTTGGACTAAATGATAAAAATATCAAATTATTAGAAAATAATTTTTCTACTAATATTGTTGTTAGAGGAAATAAAGTTAAATTAGACGGAAAAAAGACTGAAGTAGAAATAATATCCAAAATTTTAAATAGTATGTTATATGCTGTAGAAAAAAAAGGATTTATTGATGAATATGATGTTCAAAATTTAATAGATACTGTTAATATAGATTCTGATGTAATATCTGATAATACAATTGATAAAAAAATAATTTTACATACTTATAAAGGAACTGTATATGCAAAAACTAATGGTCAAAAAAAATATTTAAATGCAGTTGAGAATCATGATATAACATTTGCAGTAGGTCCCGCTGGAACTGGCAAAACATACCAAGCTGTTGCTTGTGCTGTGGCTGCATTGAAAAATAAAATTGTTAATAAAATTGTCATTACAAGACCAGCAGTTGAGGCAGGAGAAAGTCTAGGATTTTTACCAGGAGATTTAAAAGAAAAAATAGATCCATATCTTACTCCTTTATATGATGCCTTAAATGATATGATTGAAAAAGATAAATTAAAATTTTTTATTGATAGTAGAATGATTGAAATAGCACCATTAGCATATATGAGAGGCAGAACTTTACATAATTCATTTATTATTTTAGATGAAGCACAAAATGCAACTACTATGCAAATG
>CETG01069405.1_pt1 | contig 17298 bp, 15 predicted proteins | sample 361471 | NCBI WGS metagenome assembly CETG01 (sample SAMEA2622696, study PRJEB7988) | marine metagenome | isolation source: saline water (ENVO:00002010), including | reverse complement strand
TGATATCGAAAATAAAATTAAAGATTTTTTAAATCGTCAATTAGGAGTACAACTAGTACAATTTGTTAATGGAATGTTTGAAATTCTAAAAAATGAACACTCAGAAAGTGCTGCAAGAGCTTGGGATATTTTTGAATATCAGGAAAAATCTATAGAAGAATTTTTGAATACATCAACAAGAACACTGAACATCATAGCAAGATTAGATGCAAAGTTTGAAGATATAGAGTATGAAAACGCTACCAATACGAAAATAAATGACTTTATAGATGAGGTAAGCAGTATTCTTTTTACATCATCTGATTCATCCTTTAATCAATCGGTTTCTGATGCTGGTTATGATTCTGATAATGAACGTGGTGTTGTTGCTTCTGCAAAGAGGTCAGGTTTATCCAGCGTTAGTGGTGTTGACTTGATGGAGATAGAAGTTAATATTGGTAATAAACCATTGGTCCCGGCACCAAATTCTGATGACGAAATTACGAACGATGAAAATTATCATCAAGACGATTTGACTTCTAACATTAGTAATAAGCCCACGGGCGAAGAAATAAAAAAAAACAATTTTCGCATCAAAGCTGATGGTCAAGCTCTCAAAATCAGAAAAATTGAAGACAGCGATGAAAAATTAAAACACTTGCAGCAGTTGAAGATTAAGGATATTGCTGCTTGGGTTCATTTATCAAATTTTGATGGTTTAGTTGAAGCAATTCCTGAAGCTGACGATTTATTATTATGTTTGAGTCCTTATCATATTACTGATATTAGTGTGGAGCTAGATCCTAACATAAACGTTGCTGCTGCTGTTATGAAATGTAAAGATAGGATCGATCGTGCGAAGAACAATCTTGATACAATAAACGATAGTAATCAGGATACATTGAACCTAGATGCATATACGAATATTTTTTCGATTTTTAACACTTTTAAAGATCATGTTGCTGCTCTTGATGAGTTTTATAAAATACAAAAAGAATCATATCAATATCAAAAAGAATGTGAAAAATTTAGCAATAGAGCTTATGAGAATTTTTTAACAGATTTTCCAACAAAAGAAAACCTTACACTTGGATCATATCTTCAAGATACGCCTTATGAATATATGAATTATTTAGAGCATTTGCTAAAAATTATGACATATTGGAATTACCAGAGACTTGATTTAGATCAAAGAGGAGATTAAAATGGCATTAATTAACAACAGCCTTGCTAGTTCTTCAACTCGCTTAAGAGCTCCCATTACTACTGCTACAGGAAAGACCGGAAATATTGGAAGTTATAGAACACTAGAAAGATTAAAAGATCTTTGCAACAATAGCGACAAACTGAAAATGATTTTGAAATGCAATTTTCCTATAACATTACAATATAATGGCTCAGAGGAAGGTAGTAAAGCATTTAGAATAATTGCTGGTATTGATCCTAGTAAAAGAAGTTGGGAACCTAATTTAGGGTTATTGATTGCTAGGCTTTTAACAGACAGCAAAGATTTGAATAGAAGTAATTTAGAGGAAATAGAGAATTTTGATCTAATAGAAGATGTAAAAGATGGTTTATTACGAATGTTAGCATGTCATGTTTCATCTATAAAAGATAATTGTAATCAATCTTGGAAGGTTAGAGATGAAGTAATATTACAAGCAACTGAAGAAACAAAAACATCGTATGGTGACACAATTTCACTTCAAGCACGATTATATCAAGAAAAAGGGGAAGAAGCTGAAATGGCTAGAAATATTATTGGTCTTTTTTTATGGCCATGCTTTAATTTACTAGAAGATGGACGTGTTATTACAGACGATGAAAGATCAGATACGCGCTCAGAAACGCGCTCAGAAACGCGCTCAGAAACGCGCTCAGAAACGCGCTTAGAAACGCGCTCAGAAACGCGCTCAGAAGCGAACTCAGAATCGCACTCAAAAGAACAAGACTCTATAAATCCACTTTGGTTTGTTGTGTTTGCATTAATGTTATTTGCTTCTAGGATTTCTACTGTTGCTATATCTCCTGTTCGTAATAATCATGGCTTTCGTCTTACACAGACTAGTTTTTTAACCCGATGGAGATTTGTTGATGGGGAAGCTAGGCGACCTTTTTCCTCTTTTTTTAATGGTCATGAATATTATCAAACTCCAGATTATCCAAATAGTGGTTTTAGACTAACTCGAAAAGTATCTCCAAAAGGTAAATATATTTTGTATCATAATGTTAAATATGGAACCAAGCAGATTAAAGATTGTGGTGTAGGAAGTACAAAACCTTGTCCACCTACGATATTTATGGATTACTAATTTTTATTATTAATTAAAAAATTAATCGTCTAGCGAACATAAGAGATAGTTACATCTGAGATGAAATCTGATTTTTTAAGTTATTAATTTTATTAATTTATTGTTCTTAATCAAAATTTAATAGTTATTTTTTATGTTTCATTTTCTTTTTTTTTGGGTAAAAATTATTTGTTATGTTATATCGATTACTTGTTTCATTTCTTTTAATGGTATTTACTACCCTACTCTTGTTTAGTTGTGGTGGAGCCGAAGAACTAGTTGAAGAAGCTGCAGTGGATGGGTTACTGATTACTGGATCTGTGATTGATAGTTCGGATGCAGCAGACCCTTTTGTTCCTTTAACCATTTATGTTGCTGATTTTACGGCTACACCGAATCTTTTAATTAAACGTGAATCCTTTAATTCTATTCTAGATGGTACCTTTTCTTATACTGTTGTTTCGGGTCGTTTAACTCAAGATTATACAGATTATGGTAATAATTCAGGTTTTTTGAATTATTATATTAGTTTGTTAGATACTTTAAATGGATTAGCTATTAATGATGCAGCTGTTAGAGATTATATTGTTGTTTCTTATGATGTTTTATTTCCAATTAATACAGCTGATAAAATTATTAAGACATCTGAATAATAACGTTTTCTATAATTATGACTTATCTTTTTTTTTTATAAAATGAATTATAATTCCACTATTGCATGCTAAGGAAATGATTTGAATGCCGATAATGAGGATAAATAAATAAATCCAAAATCTAGCTATAAATAATAATGCCCCATATAAACTGACATAACTTATAATATAAATCGGTTTTAATTCATTAAAAAAATGTTCTAATTGCTCGTAAATAACATCGTTTAAGTTAGTATGACTCATAAAGTGTTTGATCCAATAAAAACAACAGCACTCTATACTTGCAAGTAACAAAGAAATTAAGCAACATAATTGTGAGGTACTTAATCCTAATATATCCATGGCTCTATTTTACTTGTTAATATAGGGTCTTGTCATGATTGATTTTTAATATTTAACAAAAACTGTAATGTTTCTTTTATAAATAATGCTGGTTGTTCACTTTGTAACCAGTGCCCTGCCCCTTTTATTGTTTTAATAGTAACGTTATTAAATAGTGTTTTAATTTGATTCGTATCTGTTGGTTCATTAATATAAAACGAATTTTCTCCTCTTAAAAATAAGGTGGGTATATGAATTGGCTTTTTGCTGATACTATTGTTCATGATGTGATGGTAGTTATTGGCAATAGCTTCGGTATTACATTGCCAATAAAAATGATTGTCTTGATTACGTTTAATATTTTTTAGTAATAATTGTCTGATACGAGGGTCTGGTATTAGTGTTGATAGGCTTGTATCAATAACGGTACGAGTTAATAGTTTACTTAAGTTAACGGTTTGCATGGCCGTTAAAATGGTCTGGTGATGCTCTTCGTATGCTTTGGGTGCAATATCAATAATCATAGCTTTTTGGAAGCGGTTTGGATTTTGTTGTAAGCTATGCATGGCAATTTTCCCGCCCATTGAATGACCTATAATAAACGGGTTTTTTAACTTTAAATAATCCATTAATTGGATAAGGTCTAAACTCATTTCATTATAGGTCATCGAATCATTATGAAAGGATTGGCCATGATTTCTGCAATCAATACAATAGACATTTAACTGTTCACTTAATGCTTTTGCTATGGTTTTCCAATTATCTTTACAACCTAATAATCCGTGAATAATAATTACGGATTCGTTGGAGGGATGGGGGTAGTGGGTATAAGCTAAATAATTTTCTTTGTTCATCTTCTTGAATATTTGTTTGTCTAAGGATAAAGTAAACATTATGCAAGAGCAAGTAAAACAAGCCCAGTTATCGTTACTATCTTTGATGATTACGATTGTTATTCCATCGTTAATTTTAATTTTTTCTAAGAAACAAGTTTTAATTTCTCCAGAAGTTTTATTATGTGTGGCTTTATCATTTCCTGTATCATTTGCACTTTATGAATGGGTATCTCAAAAACATGTTTCATTTATCTCTATTTTTGGTTTTATTAGTGTTTTATTAACAGGTGGTATTGGGGTTTTTCGCTTACCTTCAGAATGGATTGCTGTTAAAGAATCTTTAATTCCTTTTATTATTGGGATGGTTTTATTTGTTATGTCTTTACGTGGTAAGCCAAGTATGGAATTTTTGCTTAAATCATTATTTGATTTACCAAAAATTCAGGCTACTTTAACAAAGCAAAATAAATTGTCTGATTTTACTCAGATTATGGTTCGTTCATCTTATTTATTAAGTTTATCTTTTTTTATTTCAGCTATGTTAAATTTTTTCTTGGCATCTTTTATTGTTCAAAGTCCTTCTGGAACAGCTGCTTTTAATGAAGAAATTGGGTTTTTAACTGCTATTAGTTATCCTGTTATTGCTTTACCTTGTATGATTATTTTAGGGGGCTCTGTTTGGTATGTTGTAAGATCATTAAAACAATTAACGGGTTTATCTTTTGGTGATTTACTTCATGTAGATTATCAGTAAGGGTATTCTTATTGCTTTACAAATGGTTAATTTTTTTAGTACAGTGTCACTATGATTCATGTGATGATTATGGCAGGTGGAAAAGGAACACGGTTTTGGCCGTTATCTCGTCATCATAAACCGAAACAATTTTTATCTATTCTTGGTGATAGATCTCTTTTAGAAACAACATTATCACGTGTTGATGGTTTGGCTTCGGATCAACATAACTGGATTTTAGGTAGTGCACTTCATCAAGATAACTTAAATCGTATTTGCGCAGATATTGATGATTTATCGATATTATTAGAGCCTTGTGGTCGTAATACAGCGGCTTGTATTGCTTGGGGCGCTTTTGAAGCACTTAAACAAGATCCTGATGCTATTTGTGTTGTGTTATCTGCGGATGCTTGGGTTGATTCTTCAGCAGGGTTTCGTGAGACTCTTCAACTTGCTATTGATGTGGTCAAACAGAAGGATTCATTGGTTACTATTGGGATACCCCCTACCCGACCTCATACAGGTTATGGTTATATTTCTGTTGATACTTCCGCTGATGGAATACTTCCCGTACAATCGTTTACGGAAAAACCTAATCTTGAAGAGGCATCATCTTATTTAGCTCAAGGATCTTATTATTGGAATGCAGGTATGTTTGTCTGGCGTGCTCAGCATATTTTAGATTGTATTCAAAGGCATTTACCTCATCATTATGATTGTATTAAATCGTTTACAAATCAGGATATTCGAGATCCTAAGCAACTATTATCCTATTATGAAGCATTAGAACCTATTTCTATTGATTATGGTGTTTTAGAACATGAAACAGCTAATATGGTATTAATTCCAGCTCGATTTGCTTGGGATGATATTGGTAATTGGTCATCATTAGCGTCTTATTTACCTCAGGATGAGTCTCAAAATGCATCTAATCATGATATGGTTGCGGTGAATAGTCATCGTAATATGGTATTTAGTGAGTCTAACAAGAAAATTGTATTAGGTCATGTTGATGATTTGATTGTTGTTGATACCGAAGATGCGTTGTTGATTTTGCCTAAAGAACATGATCAATCTATTAAGCAAATTTATGACAATCTTGAATCAGAATACCAATAACTTTCATCTCGTTATTCAAACTAACTCTCCTGGTGAATTAGCTGCTTGGGTTACGCCTATTGTTGATACATGTTTACAAGTGATACCCAATTGTTTTATTACGGTTTGTTTGGTTCCTTGCCAATATGCTACGGGGAATGAAGCTGATGTTGCAGATTCAATAGCCGGTGTACAACAAGTCTTTACTCCCAAACAAACTATATTATTTTTATTTGGTTTAACGTCGTTACCTAAGCAATCTAGTAAGGGGGCGGTTTTATGTTTGGGGGGAGATCCTTTTTATACGCAATTACTTGGGTTTCGTTTAGGGTTTCCTAGTAGCATTTATACAGAACATCATAAAAAACCAGGTTTGTTTTTTAAACATGTGTTTTATAAACATCAATACGGAGATTTAATGAAAGCACGTGTTGCTCATTATCAACGTAAGGAACTTACCAAACATGATATTTTACAACACTATCACTTACCTGATAGGCCTTATGTTTTATTTTTTCTAGGATCCAGACCAAATCATTTTATGGCTTTTGCTGAACTTATTTTACCTACGATTTCTCACTTTTTATCTTTACAGGATACAGTGGATATTATTATTCCTGTCGCACCTACTATTTCAGATAACTATTTAGCAACCATTAATCATACTTGTTTAGGGGATAGAGTTCATATTTTAAGGGGTAATTCTTTGGACTTTATGCAACTAGCTACTTGTATGATGTCTTTGCCAGGTACCAATACGGCTGAGGCATTATATATGGGGTTGCCTATGGTAACAGTGGTTCCTTTAAATCGTTTGGATTTATTAAGTTTAGATGGTCTTGTGGGTTTAATTGGATCGATACCGTGGTTTGGTGCTTGGTTAAAAAAGCTTTTTGTTCCGATGATGTTAAAAAAAGTGTCGTTTGTATCTCTTCCAAATCGAATTGCTCAAAAGAAGGTTGTTCCCGAATGGATTATTAGCATTGTTCCAAATATATTAGCTCAAGATTTTTATGATTTTGTTTTTAATACCTCTCAATTAAAAACTATCAAACATGATCTTCAGGCTATTGATTCTTCTCAAGCGGTTGATGAAATAATTATTAAGACATTATGTCAAGAATCCTCGTAAGATAAGTATTTTTTTTGTTTTTAGGCTAGGGATATGTTAGGACGGTTACTTGTTGTGTATAATAAGGCACATGAATATTAAGTCTTTGCAGCATTGTTCTTCACTTACTTTTTTTCCTAAACATCAACCTTATTTTGAGTTTATTCGATCTGATGTAACGAGTCATTCTTCTTTTGGTTATGCTTTTTCTTATGATAATCAGCTTTATTGCTTAACTCCTTTTGATAATCAGGGAGATTCTTTTCCTTATTTAATTCTTGATTATACAAAACAATATTTAGGTCTAGATGCCTTGTTAGTGTCATGTTCGGCAACTTACTGGCAAGCGGTTGTTAAGGCTCAGTTCTTAGCCCAAGCTTATCAGGATTTAGGTGATCGTAAACATGTTTTATATTTGATGCCTTTGATGGGATTAGTTGCTAAACAAACGGTGTTATCTGAGTATCTAAAGATGGCATCTTTACCTTCGTTATTACTAGATTATGCGTATCGTAAAAAAGTGTCATCAAAACAATTATTGCAAATGGTTCGCTTTGATCTTTCTTTTTTAACTTGGTTTGATAGTGATGTTTTACCTTATATTGATCCAAGTTGTTCGGTGTTACTTGATTTATGCGAATCTTTACATGATTGTTATCAGCGTTTAGGAGGTATTCATCTTTTGGTTGAGTCATTGCAGTTTGACTCTATTTGGGAATCGTATTCTGATTTAAATAAACGATTATCTATTTTAAGGGATCGATTGTTTAAACAGAGATACCCTACTCAAACTTATTATAATCAACGTATGAAAGATCAGATTAAGGCCTTGGATTTGCCTGATTTTATGTCGATTGATTGGGATAAAACGTTAGAAAATAAAGGGTTCTTTTTGAATGTGCATGTGTCTCGTTTGGATGATTTACAGGGTTTATCGTTATTGTCAGATAAACAAGCGTTATTTGAAACGTTGTTACAGGAGATGACCTATGACTCAGATTAAACAGGCTATGGTTGATTCATCTCAGGTTGATTCAGAGTTGATTTCAGCTCTTAATGAAGCAGGGATTGAGTATGTTGTTCAAGATGATGTGGATACACAAAAACATTACCGAGCAGGAAAAAAGAATTTGGTGGTAGTTGATAAAAAAGGAGAGGCGCTTGATACCTGTGCCACGATTAGTGATAAATATATTTGCTGTAATGTTAAAGTGTTAAAATCAGTTAGTAATTGTCCTTATGATTGTTCGTATTGTTTTTTACAAAATTATTTAAATGACGGTAATACAAAGATGGTGGGTAATGATAAAGCGCTTATTGATGAAGTTAAAGAAACGTGTTTTAAAGAACCTAATCGTATTTTTAGGATCGGAACTTGGGAATTAGGTGATAGTTTGGCGTTGGAACGAGAAACGGGTCAGGCTCAACGGCTTATTAATGCTTTTCGTGATATTCCTAATGCTGTATTAGAGCTTAAAACTAAATCTGATATTGTGGACCCTATTTTAGCGTGTGATCATCAACAGAAAACGGTTGTTTCGTGGTCTCTTAATGCCAATACTATTGTTGAAAAACAAGAACATAAAACGGCTCGTTTGCAGGAGCGCTTACAAGCCCTTAAAAAAGTGACCGATGCAGGTTATTTGGTAGGCTTGCATTTAGATCCTATGATTTATTTTGAGGGCTGGGAAACAGATTATGAATCTTTGGTTAGGCAGATGATTGAGTCAACTTGTTCAAGTCAAATTGCCTGGATATCCTTGGGAAGTTTACGGTTTAATCCAGAGATGAAAAAAAAGATAGAAACGAATTTTCCTGCTAGTGATATTACTTATACCGAAATGATTCGTGGTGATGATGGTAAAATGAGATACCCTAAACCGCTTAGAATGCGTATGTATCGTCATGTTATGGATGTGTTATCAGCTGCACTTGGTTATGATGATTTGTCTCCTCAAACAGGGTTTGACAAACCTTTATTTTATTTTTGTATGGAGCGCTGGGATGTATGGCATGATTTATTAGGATCCTCCCCTACTTCGATTCAAGATTTAGATTATTTGTTTGCGAAGTCTTTGCAAGCTCGTTTTTTTACGGATTTACCTGTTCCTAATCCAATAGATTATGGGGTATAGGGTTTCTTAAGTTTTTTTTCTTGTTTGAGTTAAATTTATTAAGATTTGGAATTTTTTAGTTTTGTTGAACCTTAATTTGTTTTTGTCTTAATACTAAGCTTGTATTTTTAATTTTTCTTATTGGGTTGGAAGGTCCAGGACTGACTTCTTCGTTTTTTTCTAATACTATTTCTAAGGGATTTGTATTGATTCCATATGATTCAAGTTCATCTAAGGTTTGAAGGATTGATTTAAAGTCTGGGAGGAATTTTAAAGGGATACTTTCTTTGGTTAGATATATGGATAATATTAGGTCTAGTGGTTCATGAGATACTTGTGGTTTATGAACAAAATTTTTTATTTTTTGTTTGATTTCTTTTGGTGTTTTTTGAGGATTTAATATTAGGCTTTTTATTTGGTGCGTTTTAAAGTCTGTGGGGTTTTGTTTATAATGTGGGGAGTTTTTTGAGTGGACTGTTCTGAACCAAGGTTCTATTTCTTTTTCTTTTCTATTAGCTAGGATTTTATTTAGTGTTTCTTTTTGTTGTTCGATTTCTTGATCAAAATTCTCACTTAATTGCATTAGTTTTTTATCATCTTGGTCGGTTAATGTTTTTATCGGGTGTAGTTGAAAGAATGATTCAGCTGTTGATGATGTTGTTAGGTTTCGAGCTATATCTGAATCTAATGATTTATGTATATTTGCTAATTTATTTTTATTTAATTTCTCTAATAAGTTTTTTTGGTCTATAATTTTTTTGTATTTTATTTCGTGTTCTTTATACTTACTTAATTGCATTAGTTCTTTATCGAAATCCTTACTTAATTGCATTAGTTTTTTATCATCTTGCTCGGTTAATGTTTTTATTGGGTGTAGTTGAAAGAATGATTCAGGTGTTGATGATGTTGTTAGGTTATGAACTGTATCTGAATCTAACAATGGATGATAAATACGTATCTTTTCTAATTTGTTTTTATCTAATTTCTCTAATAAGTTTTTTTGCTCTATTAGTTTTTTACATAGTATTTCACGTTTTCTGTTAATGTGATCATTTAATAACTCTGTTAATTTATTAAGTCTATTGTGTTGATCTAGGGAGTTGTCGTTTTCTGGTATCGTATTTTGGTTAAATATGGTTTGTATTAGTTCTCTGCTTTTAGTTTCATTTGCTTCATTTAATTGATTTAATAGGTGTATTTTTGTTTCAATTATCTGATAAGATTCTTCGTAAGTTTTATAACTTATTTTACTGTTTATTAAATTATAGGCTGTGTTAGGAAATGTAGATAAGGAGTTATATAGGGTGGTAATTGGTGGTGGTAAAAAGTATCCTAAGTTAGAGATCACGTTGGCTTTTTCTGGAGGTAATACAGAGGTAGGTGAACTTGATTCTTCTTTTTTGGGAGTTGGATGTTCGCTTGTTTTTATTCGCTGGAGCGCTTGTTTATTGAGTGAGTCTAATGCTGAGTAAGAACGTATCATAATAATTATTTATTGTATTATAGCATTAAAGTTGTCCTTAAGAATAATAAAACATAAAATTTCAATACATTAATTCTCTTTATTTTTTCGATTTATACTATGTATGAAAAAGGAAATTAAATGAATTTTGAATATAATCAATTTGAATCAAACTCAGGCTCTAGTGATAGTATTTCACGCTATTTAGGAGGGTCTCTTTCAACGGCTGATACTGGTATTGGTTTTGGTGAAAATGCATTTTCTGATATTTTACAAACTCAGATGATGGCGGTTCAGCCTATTAATTCTAAGGTTGATGCTATTTTACAGCGCTTAGAAAATGATCAACCGTTAGTTGGGATGACGCCTCAAGAAGCTTCAGAGGCTATTTTTGAATCGATTAAACATATTCTTAGTGGTGTTGCGGATGTTTTAAAGTCTATGGGACAGTCAGGGTTAGCAGGAGACACAACAATTGAAGATTTAAGTCGTTTAATTGAAGGTGCTAAACGATTATTTGATCGTTCTGAAGATCCTCATGTTTTAGAACAAATTGGAGAGGTTTGGGAACCTTTAAGAAAGAAAAAATCGCCTGTTTTTCATTCAGTACATGCTTATTTTTTTCATATTGCTGTTACCTTTTCCGATCAAGATGGTGAGGGGTTATCGATTGATACCTCTGGTTTAACAGAAGACGCTGAGGAAATGGATCGAGGTGTTTATTCGTATTCAGAGCAAACATCATTAATTTTACTTGATATTGTTGAATCGTTTTCGGATTCTGCAGAAAAGGATGAATTGTTGAACGTGTTAGAGATGGCTAATATTCGTGAAGAAGCTGATATTGACTCTGATAATATGATAGACTTTTCTGATGCAGCATCATCGGAACAGTCCACATTCTTCTACCAATAATTTTTCTTTATACCTGAATCAGTTAGGGATTGATTCTCGTTTTGTTTTAGGAACATGGTCTTTAGGTGGTTCTCATTTTGGATCCTATGATACTCGTTTAGCTACAGATGTTATTCAGAAATCTTATGATTATGGGATTAGACAGTTTGACTGTGCCTCTTTTTATGCAAAAGGTCAATCTCAAGCAATTTTACGACAAGCTCTTTTATCAAAACAATCAGATTCTTACCTTATCCATTTAAAAGCAGGTTTACGTTGGAAAGGTAATGCTGTATTACATGATGGAACTCAGGATCATATTACGGATACTGTTTTAGCGGCTTTAAAATTTTTTAAACGTGATAGACTAGATGTTTTTTTACTGCATTGGCCTGATCCTAATACTGATATTCGTATTGCCTGCGATACATTAACAGCGTTACGTCAGGATGGAAAACTAGCTTGTTGGGGGCTTTGTAATCTTAGTGAAAATCATCTTTCTTTAGTGCAAGGTTATGATTATGATGTTTGTCATTTTCATTATAATCCGCTTCATAGGGAAACAGAGAAGGTGATGAAAATGATGGTTTCTGAAGGCGTTGTAACAATGGGGTATTCCCCTTTCGAACAGGGATTACTAGTTAATTCAGACTATTCATATAGCAAGGTTTTTGGAAAGCGAGATGTTCGTAAGCGTAACCCTTATTTTTTAAACCAGGCTATTAAACGTAGTTTGCAAGAGTTATTTGGTTTAGATACGGCTGGTTTTTCATATTCTCACTGTATTTTACAATGGCTTTTGGACCAATCTTGTTTACATAGCATTATTTTTGGTGTTCGTTATCAAGAGCATTTAGATGAGATAAATGCATTTTTAAAACTTTCTAAGAGTGATATTAATTTGTTACAGCGATCCTTATTTTATCAACGACTAAATTTGACCTTTTAGTTGTAAAAAATGGATAATTAATTGGGATTATTTTTAGAATGTCAAATTTAAAATTTCTTTTACAATAGAATATAGGTATATCATATATTTTCGGATATATGAGATTATATTATCTTTTTTTTAGGATGGTTTACTTTGCTTATGTTGACTCCAAATTGGTCTATGTTGCTATAATAGATAGGTTTCAATAAAATTTATATCAAAGAGGGCAATATGACAGACATGATCACGCATATTATTAAACGAAATGGTGAAAAAAAGCCATTTGATACGGAACGTATTTATAAAGCTGTTAAAAAGGCTTTTGAATCGGAAAGTATTAATGATCATGACACTGTGTTAACTATAACTAATTCTGCTGTTAATTCTATGCAATTATTAAATAAGGGACGTTCTCAGGATGTAACTGTTGAAGAAGTTCAGGATGTTGTTGAAAAAGAATTGATGGTACAAGGGTATCATTCTATAGCACGTTGTTATATTTTATATCGAGAAAAACAATCGCAATTACGACAAGAAAAAACATACATCAAAGTTCAAGAAAAGACGCTTAAAGTTAAAGTGTCGGAAACAGAAGAAATTTTTTATAATCCAAAAACAATAGAAGATTATTTAAGGCGCCTGTCTTTTGATTTGTTTAAGGTTAGTATTTCGGAGATGATAGATGCTATTACAAAACAAATTTATGATGGTATTCCTCAATCTGAATTAGATCAACTTATTTTAGGTTCAGCTAGAGAACGTATAGAAAATCATTATCAGTATAGTAGTTTATCATCACGTATCATTTTAGATCGTTTATATACTTCAATTTTAGGTTCTGGATTAGCAAGTGATACTCAGGAAGTAGAATATCAAGCAAAATTTAAGGATTATATTCAAGAAGGGATAGATTTTGAGATTTTAAATCCTGATTTATTACATTTTGATTTTGATAAGTTATCAAAAGCTATTGATTCAAAACGGGATTATTTATTTCACTTTTTAGGGATTCAAATTTTGGTTGATCGCTATTTTATTCGAAACAGAGATTTAAAATCTTCTGTAATAGAGTTGCCACAGTGGTTTTGGATGCGTGTGGCTATGGGATTAGCATTAAAAGAAAACGAAGCAGATCGTAATGATAAAGCTATTGAGTTTTATAATGTGTTATCGAGTATGGATTTAGTATCTTCTACCCCAACCTTATTTAATAGTGGAACACGGTTTAGTCAAATGAGTTCGTGTTATTTAAATACGTCTGAAGATTCTTTGGATGGTATTTTTAAATTGTTTTCTGATAATGCTAAATTAAGTAAATGGGCGGGTGGTATTGGTTCTGATTGGACTCAGGTTAGAGCGACTGGTTCTAAAATTAAAGGTACAAATGGCACATCTCAAGGCGTTATTCCTTTTATTAAAATTTTTAACGATGTTGCTCTTGCTGTTAATCAAGGTGGTAAACGTAAAGGTGCTATGTGTGCTTATTTAGAAATATGGCATATGGATATAGAGCAATTTTTTGAGTTACGTAAAAATACAGGTGATGAACGTCGTCGTACTCATGATATTAATACGGCATGTTGGATTCCTGATCTATTTATGAAACGGGTTGAAGAGAAAGGTGATTGGACTTTGTTTTGTTCGGGAGATGTTGCTGATTTACATGATTTAACAGGCTCTGCTTTTGAAGCTCGGTATTGTGAGTATGAAGCGGATTCGTCTATTCGTAAACGTGTTATGCCGGCGGCTGAATTATGGCGTAAGTTATTAACGATGCTTTATGAAACAGGGCATCCTTGGGTTACTTATAAAGATCCTTGTAATATTAGAAGTCCGCAAGATCATGTAGGTGTTGTACATTCATCTAATCTTTGTACGGAGATTACCTTAAATACATCTAAAGATGAAACAGCAGTTTGTAACTTGGCTAGTTTGAATTTGGCTCATATGATAAAAGATGGTGAATTAGATAGAGAAAAGATTGAGAAAACGGTGTCGATTGGAATTCGTATGTTGGATAATGTAATTGATAATAATTACTACCCAACGGTTGAATCAGAGAAAGCAAATTTAAGTCATCGAGCAATTGGCTTAGGGTTAATGGGATACCAAGATGCGTTGTATCAGCTAAATATTGATTTTGAATCTGATGAGAATTTAGAATTTGCGGATGCCTCTATGGAAATGATTTCTTATTATGCTATTTTTGCTAGTTCGCAATTAGCTAAAGAAAGAGGTGCTTATGATACATTTAAGGGAAGTAAATGGGATCGTGATATTTTTCCGTTAGATACTATTGATATATTAGAAAAAGAAAGAGGTCAGGCTATTGATGTGGATCGTATTACACGCTTGGATTGGCAGGTTGTTCGTGATCATGTTCAGAAATATGGTATGAGAAATTCTAATGTTATGGCGATTGCACCTACGGCTACGATTGCTAATATTTCTGGTGTTTATCCGTGTACAGAACCGGCTTATAAGAATATGTATATGAAAGAGAATTTATCAGGTAACTTTTTTGTAATTAATCGTTATTTAGTGGATGATTTAGATGCTTTGGATTTATGGAATGAATCTATGGTTAAACAAATTAAGTTACATAATGGATCTATAGGGAAGATTGCAGGGTTACCAGAATCATTTGTACGTAAATATAAAGAAACATTTGAAGTAGATATGCATTGGTTGTTACGATCAGCGTCTAAACGTATGAAATGGATTGATCAATCGGCTTCTACTAATGTATTTTTAACAACTCAAAGTGGTAAAATTTTAAGTGATACTTATACACTTGCTTGGAAGTTAGGTTTAAAAACGACGTATTATCTAAGAACATTAGCAGCAACACAGGTTAGTAAAGCTACTGTGCAAGAAGATGTTAATATTGAACCATTAGTATCTGCCACTGCTGTATCAAATGATACGGTTAATGTGTGTAGTATTTTAGACCCTGAATGTGAAGCGTGTCAGTAAAATATAAGGAGGCAAAACATGACAACAAATTCGTTTGAAGGTGAATTTACAGGATCGGCATTATCGAATGCAGAATTAATTAATAAGCGTAAGGTTATTAATGGAGAAGATGATGGGTTGATGCAGGTGTCTCCATTAAAACATCCTTGGGCAAGAGATATTTTTAAAAGTATGCAACGTAATAACTGGGTTGCAGAAGAGGTTCCTTTTCAAAAGGATAAAGAACAATGGGAAAGTGATGAGTTAACGACTCAGGAAAAAGATACGTTTTTAAGAGCTTTAGCTTTTGCTTCTAATTTAGATGGGTTATTAGTTCATTCGTTAAGTGAAATTATTAAACCGAATATTACTAGTCCAGAAATTTCTTTGGCGATTGCTAGACAAATTTATGAAGAATGTTTACATGTTGATAGTTATTCAGTGATGATTGAAGCGGTTGGGCTTGATCCAGAAGATGTTTATGGTTTATATCGACGTGATAAGTCTTTGTATTACAAAAATAAACGTGTTTGGGAATCAATGTTTCAAATTAAGAGAGCTGATTTTGATACTAAAAAGATAGAAGATGCTAAGTTGTTTTTGGAAGCGTGTACTACTAATTTGATTTTTGAAGGTATTTTCTTCTTTAGTGCTTTTTTAGTGTTTTATAATTTTGGACGACATAACAAAATGCCTGGTTCAAAAGAAATGATTCAGTTTATTAATCGTGATGAAGATTTGCATGTACAATTATTTGTGAATATCATTAACGAGATTAAGAAAGAACAACCTGAATTATGGACAAAAGAGGTTCAGGATAAGATGTATAAAAATATAGTTGAAGCTGTTCAAATGGAATATGAATGGGGTTGTTCTTGTATTGGTGATGGAATTTTGGGTTTAACGCCTGAGACTTTAAAAGATTATATTCAGTTTATTGGTGATTTACGTTTAACTGCAATTGGGTTGCCAAAGGCTTTTAATTCGAAAAACCCCTACCCTTGGATTGATGAATTCACACAAGGATCAATGATAGAAGTTAATTTCTTTGAAGGTACGGTAAGAGAATATCAGACAGGAACGCTTGAGTGGTAATAATGGTTGTATCGGGGGGGCTTTAACTTTATTTTGAACTGCTTAGTACTATGAACATTCCTCCTTGTTTACCACCAGGATGACGAGAAAAAGGAGTACCTGGTTTTGTTAATGGTCAAAAAAAATATTCTAACAGATTTGAACACGCTGTTGTTCAAAATTATGATAATAGAAATTGTTTTATTGATACAGCTTCATTACCATCGAAGGACTTAATGTATCCACCTCATGTGTGTTGTAGTCCGTGGAAGGCTCCTGGGCATATTTTTGTTGTTGTTGAGTTTATGAAGCCGATTCCAGCTGAGATAGTTTCTCTTTTCAAATCTATTCCTAATAAGTTGGTAATGAGTTTATGAAGCTGATTCCAGCTGAGATAGCTTCTCTTTTCGAATATATTCCCAATAAGCTGAGATAGCTTTTTATTGGGAAGAAATTTGAATTTTTTTATCAATTTTTATATTTTTTTGAAATTTTTTGGTATTTAATTACGATAATAATATAAAGCCTTTAATATTTTAGTTAATTTAAAGGTAATTTTGTATTAAAAATTTAATTATTATTTATCTCCTTTGGGGGGGGTAAATAAGGAAGGAGGTATATTTTGTACCTTGAACGATATATTAATAAACAATCTAATAGATATAATAAACCTCGTCATCTGGCTCTTGATCCTCGTCATCTGGCTCTTGATCCTAATAGAGATACAACTACTTGTAGTGGTGGCTTTGAAACATCTCCAAATACTGTAATTTCTCCAAGTGAAAAATTTAACTGGGATAGTAGTTCGGTTTCTTGTGAAAAATTTAAGTGGGGTACTGGTTCGGA
>CETG01430857.1_pt1 | contig 17301 bp, 16 predicted proteins | sample 361471 | NCBI WGS metagenome assembly CETG01 (sample SAMEA2622696, study PRJEB7988) | marine metagenome | isolation source: saline water (ENVO:00002010), including | reverse complement strand
TTGGCTGCAATTGTTGGTGGGTCGAAAGTCAGCAGTAAAATAGGTGTCCTTGAGTCGCTGATAGATAAATGCGACAAGGTTTTGATTGGTGGAGGAATGATTTTTACCTTTTATAAAGCAAGAGGGTTAAATGTAGGAAAAAGTCTTGTTGAAGAGGACAAGCTTGAACTTGCAAAAGCTCTTGAAGAAAAAGCACTTAAAAAGGGAGTTGAATTGTTGCTACCTTCAGACGTAATTCTTGCAGATGAATTCTCTGCAGATGCTATTAGTCAAATAAAATCAATTGATTCAATTCCAGATGGTTGGATGGGATTAGATATTGGACCAAATTCTATAGATAGTTTTCAATCAGCTTTGGAGGATTGTCAGACCATTATTTGGAATGGTCCTATGGGTGTGTTTGAGTTTGAAAAGTTTGCAAAAGGAACAAATGCAATAGCAGCAACTTTAGCCAACTTAAGTACAAAAGGATGCTGTACAATTATTGGAGGTGGTGATTCTGTTGCTGCAGTAGAGAAAGCTGGATTAGCTAATAGAATGTCGCATATATCTACAGGAGGCGGAGCCAGTCTAGAACTTTTAGAAGGTAAGATCCTTCCTGGAGTTGATGCACTGGATGATGCTTAATTTTATTAATCATTAGTTAGTTATACCATCTACTATGTTTACTGTTTTAGTGATTGAGATCAAACCATCTGGATGAGCTATTAACGCAGCCCAATTCTGTTTACCAGGACTCTGTGGTGCTTTTACTTGCTTAAATAATCCTCCTGCTGCTAGAGGCTCAATCTCAATTCTTGGAGATATATATTGCTTTAATTCATTGTTATTAATGTAAATCAGACCACCAGCTAAAATAGAATTTTCTAGTGGTTTATTATAAATAATATCAATTTCATAAATTGATCCTGTAAGTGCATTATCAGGAATGTTAATTAAGAATGGCGCCTTATTTTTAAAAGTAGTAAGCATTGATTCACTACTAATAATTTCTTTATTTAGAATTCTGTTTTTACTATATAAAACTTTTATGCTTTGCTTACCTGATAATTGTAAAGTTTGTGATCCGAGCTTTTTTGACCCATTTACATTGATATAAATAATCTCTTCATTTTTATTTGATGTATATTTGCTATTGACAGTCCAGTTGGAATTGGGAAAACTCTCTATAAATTCTCTGTATTGATATATTAAATTTTCTGATTCCCCTTCTGGAAGAATTCTACTTAGCGCAGTTAAATCTCCATTGTTTAAGGAATTTTCAATTAATTTTCTTCCCTGTAATTTTTGGCTCAGATTTTCAGCGGAAACATGAATTGTATTTAAGCACAAGATAAAAATTGAGAAAATACCGATTCTTAGGGGAATATTCATCATTTTATCCTATCCTACTAAAGAGAATAATAATGAATTTCCTTATGCCTCGGCTTTTGATTGCTGCAAGTGGCACAGGAGGTCACTTGTACCCTGCAATAGCCGTTGCGAAGAAACTCTCTGATGATTGGGACATTACTTGGTTAGGTGTATCTAATCGATTGGAAACAAGCATTTTAAGAGATAGGTATGAGCTTTTAACTATCAATGTAGGTGGTTTACAAGGTAGTTTTATCAATAAGATACTAAGATTTTTCCAGCTAATTATTTCTATAAGAAAAGTATTATTGATTTTAAGAACAAGACGAACTCAAGTTGTTTTCACTACGGGCGGATACATAGCAGCTCCAGTCATAATAGGTGCCTTTCTTAGGCGAATCCCATTGGTTTTACATGAGTCAAACTCAATGCCCGGACGCGTAACAAGATTACTTGCAAGATTCAGCACTGTCACAGCAATTGGAATGCCGCCAGCTTTTGAAGTTATCAAAGGAATTAAGCCTGTATTGACGGGTACGCCGGTAAGATCAGGTTTTAAGTTGAATTGCCCTTTGCCTTCATGGGCTCCAAGGGGAGACGGACCTTTAATAGTCATTATGGGCGGCAGTCAAGGTGCCTTAGGTATTAATAAAATGATTGGTCCTGTATTGTTGCGCTTATTGCAAGAAAATCTTCGCATAGTTCATATTACTGGGAATAATGATTCCAATTTACAAAAGTTTATTCATTCTAATTTCATTCAAAAAGAATATATAGATGATATGCCAGCATTACTTAGTAATACAGATCTTGTTATATCGCGATCTGGAGCGGGAGCTTTAGCAGAGCTAGCTGTATCTGGGGTCCCAGCAATATTGATTCCCTACCTTTATGCAAGTGATAATCATCAGGAGATGAATGCACAATATTTTGCTCAGCATGGGGCTGCAATTATTGTTCATGAGGACGTCAATTCTAAAGAATTGGTAAATATAATATTAAGAATTTTGAGAGATAAGTGTAATTCGGATAATAAAAATTATCTATCTATCATGAAAGAAAAAATGGTAAGTTTAGCTATTCCAGATGCAGATCAAAAAATAGTAAAAATACTTGATCATGTTTTAAAATAAAAGTTCTTAATTGCATTGAAAATTCTTATGTTATCTCTATTTTTTTGTAAACTTATTCTAAGCCAATTACCATTTAGGCCCGAGAAACTTTGACAGTCTCTTAATAGGATATTTTGCGATCTTACTTCTTTATTTAATTTGGAAAGACCCAAATTACTCTCAATTAGGAAATAATTACTACAACTGTGATGTATATTAAGTGATGGAATTTGTTTTAAATTATTAATAAATTTTGGCTTTTCTGAATTAATCCATTCATGAACTTTCTTTACTCTTTTATCATAAATAAATTTATTTTTAAGTAAAAATAATCCTGCTTCATTAGCTATAGAGTTGATTGGCCATGGATCTCTTAAGTTAATCCAAGTTTTAATTAAATATGAATTTGCTATGACGTAACCCAATCTTAATCCAGGAATAGAAAAAAGTTTAGTCAGACTTCTTATGACAATTAGATTCTTAAATTCTTTTGTCAAATTGATAATTGACTCCTTTTCTCCATTGGGAACTATTGACAGAAAAGCCTCATCACATATCACTAATTTATGAATATGAAGGAGTTTTAGTATTGAATCTTTTTTCCAAAGTTGTCCTGTTGGGTTATGTGGATTAGTTATCCAAATAACCTCAGCATTTGATTGAATAGGAAATTCAAAATTATTGCATTCAGGCCAATTAAGAGGAAGCATAGACTCATGGTAAGTGCCTCCCCAGCAATTAATTGCTCTTTTATAATCGTTAAAGCCTGGAGAGGGTATACAACTCATACCTGTAATAGAAGCTTCTCTCCCAATCCAAGTAAGGATTTCAGATGCACCATTACCGGGCATGATCATTTGCGAATCAATTTCATGGTAATCAGATAATGCATTAGTTAATTCCTCATAATTTATTTCTGGATAATGCTGATAAGTTCCATTCTCAAAAGATTTTGCCAGATGATTCTTTAACTCTTTAGGGGCTCCAAATGGAACAATTGATGCACTTGCATCTAATATTTTATTTATGTTTATGCCGCTTCTTCTGGCTTCTTTAAAGATATTACCGCCATGTTGAGGAGTTTCTGTAGTCACAAAAACTTATGCAAAAAAGATGTTTCTCTATTGTGATTATATATTATCAAAATTTATTTTAAAATATTGAATATTAAAGCCTATCTTATCCAAGGAGCTTCACTTCCAACTATTTCTTTTATGCTTTTAAAGCCATGTTTGTTCATTTGGTTTAGGAAACCTATTAGCATGTTTGGGACTAATGTCGGTCCTTGATAAATCCATCCTGTATATAATTGTATGAGGCTTGCTCCAGCGGCAATTCTTTCCCAGCCTGATTGAGCGTTGCTAATGCCTCCTACTCCAATCAAGGTTATTTTTGATCCTACAACTTGTTTAAGGCGCCTTATTACTTCTACGCCCCTATCTCTTAAAGGTTCTCCACTTAAACCTCCTGACTCTTCTGATAATGTCCTTCCAGTTTGAGAGATAACCCTTTTCTCGAGACCTAATCGATCAATACTTGTATTTATTGCAATAATTCCATCGACAGATTCTTTTAGACAAACCTCTCCAATTTTATCTATATCTTCTTTTGATAAATCTGGTGCAATTTTAATTAATAAAGGAGGGCAGTTAACGAATTCTTTGAGTTTATTTATTAATCGAGTTAGTTTCTCATTGCTTTGCAATTCTCTTAGTCCAGGAGTATTAGGAGAGCTTACATTAATTACAATATAATCAGCAATCTTTGCAAGTATTTTGAGAGATGAGAAGTAATCTTCTTCTGCAATTTCATTAGGAGTAATTTTCGATTTTCCTAAGTTAATTCCGATTAATGAATGACGATTTTTGGAAGCAGGTAAATTTTGATTCATTAAAATTTTTTCTATTTCTTTGGCCCCTTGGTTATTAAAACCCATTCGATTTAGTGCTGCTTTCTCTTTTGATAATCTAAAAAGCCTTGGAGGATTATTGCCTGCTTGTTGGTGGTAAGTAACGGTACCAATTTCTGAAAAACCAAATCCAAAGTTTTTCCATATTCCTGAAGCAACTCCATTCTTATCAAATCCTGCAGCCAAACCAATTGGATTAGTGAATTTACATCCAAACAAAATTTGCTCCAAGCGAGGATCATTTATCTCTAATTCATATGATAAGTAATTTAAAATATTTTTATAAATTGGAAGACTTCTCCTTGCGGAAATGTTCCCAAGCATACTTAAACTAAGATTAGTTAATAATTCAGGATCTACTCCAGTATCTTTTCTGAGAAAAGCTCTTTGAATAAGATTCTTGTAAATATTTTCTAACGCTAAAAGCTTATTATTCATTGTAAATCTCTATTAGTATTTGGATGATCATTTTTACTTATTTTCCAATGATTATCAATATTTGAAATACTCCAATTTCTCCAAGTCCATCTAATACCATTCTTTTTTATAACCTGCTTAGGTATATCAAGTACTTCAGAAATCTCATTAGTATTAAGTAAGTAGCCTTTTCTCTCTATATGATCAACTAAGTCAAGTCTTGTTATTAAATTTCTAGATGAATTTGATATTTCTGATTTAATATTTTTTGGCAAATTTAGTTTTTCTTTTCTTTTGTTAAGAGTTATATTCTGCATCTTAGAGAAGCTCACTGCTATTTCATCAACTCTTTCATTGTCTAATTCTCCACTATGACCTTTTACATATACTAGTTCTAGGTTTTCAATACGTGCGCTGTCTAATTTCTTCCATAGATCTTGATTTAATACTGGCTTGCCAGAGGATGTTTTCCATCCGTTTCTTTTCCATCCACTAAGCCATTTTGTATAACCATTAATTAAATATTGACTATCAGTTTTGAGTTGAATATTTGATGTATTTGAGATTCCTCTCAATCTTGTAAGAATCTCTAGTGCGGCAATAAGTTCCATACGATTATTAGTTGTACTTGGCTCATGACCTCCAAATTCTTCGAGTGTCCCATCATCGAACCTTATTAATGCTCCCCATCCACCAGGGCCTGGGTTCCCGCTACAAGCTCCGTCACTAGCTGCCGTTATCACAAGATTTAGTGGTTGAGGAATTAATGCTGATAAGGCATGGAAAGATTATGCCGTATTTATAAGTAATAAACAATCTAATTTGTCTTTATTAATCAAGTAGTTTAATTATTATCATCTTAAATACAAAAAATTTAAGTCAAGGCAATAATCTCTTCTGATCAATTGATTTTTGATTATATGCAAAAAAACAAGTTTGCTGAGTTTAATTATCCTTTGGTGCGAGTTAAAGATAAATTGAGATTTATTGAGGACTGCTAAATACAAATACCAACATCAAAAGAACTGATAGATTAAATTTACACTTCTTTTGAGCCCTGCAAAAGCAGGGCTCATCTTGTTTCTAACAATAAACAAGTTTGATTGATTCTCTTGGAGGCTTGCGCTCTATTTAAGATTTACTTTGCCGCCTACTTCCTCAATAGTTTTCTTCAATGCCTCAGCTTCATCTTTGCTGACGCCCTCTTTAATTGTTTTTGGAGCTGCTTCTACCATTGTTTTGGCATCAGAAAGACCTAATCCTGTGGCCTCTCTTACGGCTTTAAGGACCTTTATTTTGGCGGAAGCTTCAAAGCTTTCCAAGACAACATCAAATTCAGTCTTTTCTTCTGAGGCTTCTCCACCGCTAGCAGCAGCAGCAGCGCCTGGTGCAGCCATGACTACCCCAGCAGAGGCAGCAGCTGAAACACCAAAGGCCTCTTCAATTTGCTTCACTAATTCAGAAGCTTCAAGAAGAGAAAGGCTTTTCAATGATTCAAGAATTTTGTCAGTTTTCGCAGACATGATGAAAAATCAGCAATTAGTTTTGGGAGAAAAATGATTATCGAAAGAAATAGTTTTTAAATCAGCTTTTGCCGCTCTCGGCATGCTGTTTGAGACTTCTTGCAATGCCAGATGGAACTTCTTTAATACCAACCGCAAGCTTTGTTGCTACTGCATTCAAGGAACCAGCTATTTGGGCCATAAGAACTTCTTTTGTAGGAAGACTGGCAATAGCTTTAATTTCATCTTGAGAGAGAAGATTGCCTTCAAAAAGGCCCCCTTTAGTCTCAGATTTTTTGGTTTCTTTTTGAAATGCTTCTAAAGCTTTAACAGCGCTACCAATGTCACCCTTTAATAGGATGAAAGCGTTTGGGCCAGTTAAAAGCGGTTCCAGCTTTGACCAGGCATTATTTCCATTAATAGCGCGGCGCATCAAAGTATTTTTGGTTACTTTGCAAACACCATTACTGATTTGCAGGCGAGCCCTTAAATCAGAAATTTCACTAATGGAAAGTCCTTTGTAATCGAGGACTAATGCCATTTCAGCATCATCTAGAAGTACCTTTAGGTCTTCGACGATCTGTTTTTTGCTCTCCAGAGTGCGGCCCATAGTATTTGGAGCGTATCGAGGATAGGAGCAGGATGCGCAACCAAGAACTCTTAATTAGGACAAGGCAGCCTCGAAATAACCAAAATTGTTAAGTCGGTGCTTTTACCTCGGTAGGATTTAAAAAAGGTTGTTTTTCAGAAATTAAAAAAGCTACCTTTAAGCCTACTTTCTTCGGTTGAGCTAAAACAAAGCAATAAATTACTTTGCCTTACAAGGATACATCAGCGAGGTTAATTTTCTTGTTGTAAATCTTGCAGAGAGGAGAAATCCACCTCAACAGAGGGCCCCATTGTTGAAGCTAAAAATAAACTTTTCCAATATCGCCCCTTTGCTCCGCTTGGTTTATTTCTGTCGATAGTTTCTTGGAGGACTTTTAAGTTCTCTAATAAGTGCTCAGCAGAAAAGCTAGCTTTCCCAAACCTTACGTGAACTATACCTGCTCTATCAGCTCGAAATTCAAGTTTTCCGGCTTTAAACTCTTTAATTGTGTTTTCTATTTCAGTTGTTACTGTTCCTGCTTTAGGATTAGGCATTAATCCTCTGGGTCCAAGTACCCTTCCAAGCTTTGCAACTTTTGGCATCATATCGGGAGTAGCGATTAAGAGATCAAAATTCATTTCTCCTTTATTAATTCTTTCTACAAGATCATCGTCGCCAGCAAGTTCTGCTCCTGCAGCTTTAGCTTGCCCAACTTTTTCACCTTTAGCAATAACCGCGATTCTTACTTTTTGCCCTGTCCCGTTAGGTAAGGCAACAGTTGTTCTTAACTGCTGATCAGTATATTTTGGATCTATACCAAGCCTGATATGAGCCTCAATTGTCTCGTCGAATTTAGCTTTTGCATTTTCCTTGACAAGAATAATTCCTTCAAGAGGTTCATATACCCTTTCCTCAATTTTTGAGGTTAGGGAGGTCATTCTTTTAGAGAGTTTTTTCATGATTAATTAGGGGTTCAGGCGATTTTCATCTCCCCCAGTAGGTTTGATTTTGGATTTGGAGTTCTAATTCTCCAGATTTACTTTAATCGTTAATGGAGATACCCATATTTTTGGCGGTACCTTCAATAACTCTCATTGCTGAGTCTACGCTGGTGCAATTTAGATCTGGTAATTTTGTTTTTGCAATTTCTTCAAGCTGTACTCGAGTAATTGATCCAACTTGACCTTTTGAGGATTCACCTGAACCTTTCTCAACACCAGCTGCTTTTGTAATTAAAACTGATGCTGGAGGAGTTTTTGTTATAAAAGTGAAACTTCGGTCTTCAAAAACCGAAATTTCTACAGGAATAACAAATCCTGCCTTTTCTTGTGTGCGAGCGTTGTATTCCTTACAGAACGCCATAATGTTTACCCCATGTTGACCTAGGGCAGGACCTACTGGTGGGGCTGGATTCGCTTTCCCTGCTTGGAGGGCTAGCTTGATCACTGCTACTACTTTCTTAGCCATCGGCGGATGAGATTGGACAAATGTGGAGAGCCTGTTTTTTAATCATGTTAAATGAACTAGTTGCAAACATAACTCCTTGTGAGTAATCCAGGGAAATAATAAAAGTTTGATTACCTTTTAGTTTTGCTTGCTGATCTGTGAGAACTCCAGCTCAACAGGGGTTTCTCTCCCAAAGATAGAGAGAAGAGCTTTTAACTTGCTTCTCTCGCCAGAAACTTCTATAACTTCTCCCTGGAAATCTTTGAAAGGTCCAGAATTAACAAGTATTTGATCTCCTTCAGTTAGATCTAATTTTACAACAGTCTTTTTCTCTGCAGCGCGTTTAAATATTCTATCTACCTCTTGACGACTAAGTGGACGAGGTTTTATATGTCCTCGCGACTTGCCTGTAGCTCTTCTATCTTCTGCACCAACGAAATTAATAACATTAGGCGTGCTTCTGACTGCCATCATTGTGTCTTCATCAAGAATCATTCTCACTAGTACATAACCAGGAAAAACTTTCTCTTCAGTAGATTGTCGACTCCCATCTTTTTTTAGTTTTACTGCTGGAGTTTGGGGAATTTCTATTTCAAGAATTCTATTGCTTACTCCTAAAGTTAAGGCTCTTTGTTCGAGAGTGGCTTTGACTTTTTTTTCGCAACTAGATGCAACTTGGATGGCATACCACCTAGCTATTGAAGTCTTTGCAGTCATAGAAGCATGAGAGGAACTCTCATGCGAATTATTGCCAGATGAAATATCTAATACTTCTGATGTATTTGTTTGGGACGAAGGATCGTTTTCTTTCACTGGATTGAAATGAGTAAATTTAATTTAAAGGTAATTTGCTAATGCAGTTAACGAAATATCTGGGAAGCACTCCAGCCATAGAATCGACTAACTGCTGCGATTGAGGCCGCAGACAATGTGACCATAAGGATAACGGCTATTGATTCACTAAAGAGTTGCTGTCTGCTAGGCCAGACAACAAGCTTTAATTCCTCAATAGTTGTTGATAAAAAACCTCTCCTAACGATGGGTTTTTCTTCCTCAACTTCTTTGTTGGGATCGTTATTTTCTTGTGGGATTGGAGTCGACACGTAACATCCGTCACTTGAGCCTATGTAAATTCATAAGGCAATTAATTATCCACAATAACTGATTCGGTTAATTATCACCAAAAAACATCAGTTCTTCAGGATTTTCGGCAGAGAGAGATACCTTTACTGAACTGAACCCATCAAAATTATCTTCAAGTAATTTTGTCGCAAGAGGATTTTCTAATTTTCTTCTCAAAACTCGCCTTAAGGGCCTCGCGCCATATTCTGGCTCATACCCTTGGGTCGCAAGTTTCTCTATTGTTTTGGAATCTATTTTGAGTTCCATTCCCTGATGGGCAAGAAGATTAGCTATGTCGTTAATTTGTAATTTGACAATTTTCTGTAGATCGAATTGACTAAGAGGTCTAAAACGAATTACTTCATCTACGCGATTTAAAAATTCAGGTCTGAATTGTTTGGATAATGCTTCATCAATTTTATTGATTAGATTCTCATCTAAAACTGATTCATCATTTTCTTTGTTTTTTAAAAGTTTAGCTTTATCAAGTATTGCTCTACTTGCAAGATTACTAGTCATTACTATTATTGTATGTCGGAAATCGACTGTTCTTCCTTGAGAGTCAGTTAGACGACCATCATCTAGAACTTGTAGTAATAGATTGAAAACATCAGGATGCGCCTTTTCAATTTCATCTAATAATAAAACAGTGTAAGGTCTTTTTCTGACTGACTCAGTTAACTGCCCTCCTTCCTCATATCCTACATAACCTGGAGGTGCTCCTATTAATCTCGCCACTGCATTCCTCTCCATATACTCACTCATATCTAATCTAATTAGTGCTTCTTCCTCATCAAATAGTGATGCTGCTAATGTTTTCGCAAGTTCTGTCTTCCCCACACCTGTAGGTCCTAAAAATAAGAAAGATCCAACAGGTCTTCTTGGGTCTTGCATGCCAGCACGAGCTCTTCTAATTGCAGCAGATACTGCTTGAACTGCTTCGTTCTGACCTATTATTCTCTCTTCTAGTTCCTTCTCAAGGTTTAACAGTTTGTGCCTTTCTCCTGCGAGAACTCTTTGAACTGGTATGCCAGTTGTGCGAGAAACAACATCGGCAATGTCTGATGCTTCTACTTGATCTCGTAATAATGCCACGCCCGTATCTTGTGCATCCTTGATTATATTTTCAAGTTTTAATCTTTTATTTTGTAAACTATTTAATTGATCATATTGAAGACGAGCGGCTTCTTCAAGATCTCCAATTTTTTCTGCCTCATCAATATCATTCATTAACCCCTCTTCTCTTTTGATTAAATTATTAAGATCATCTATTTGATTCCTTTCTCTTTGCCATCTTTTTGTAAGTTCCAAAAGATCTTCAGAAGCATACGATTTGTTTTTGTTAAGTTGAATTTCTTCAACTTGGCTTAATTGATCTGAATTTATTAAAGCAAGTTCGATTTTTTTTAATTTTACTTCTGCTTCCTCAATTATTTGTGGTTTTGATGTTGCCTCCATCTTGAGTTGAGCGGATGCTTCGTCAATAAGGTCTATTGCTTTATCTGGAAGGCATCTATCACTTATATATCTATCAGCAAGTCTATTCGCGCTTATAACTGCCTCATCTGTAATTGTTACTCCATGATGTATTTCATATCTTTCTTTTATACCTCTTAAAATTTCTAAACTTAGTTCAAGATTAGGTTCTTTAATTAATACTTTTTGAAAACGTCTGTTAAGCGCAGGATCTTTCTCTACTGTTCTTTGATAATTTTCTGGAGTTGTTGCGCCAATACATCTCAAGTCGCCTCTAGCAAGTAATGGCTTTAGGAGATTACCCGCATCTGAATTAGATCTATCTGAACCTAGAACTGTATGTAACTCATCTATAAATAATATAACTCTTGAATCAGTATTACTGGCTTCAGATAAAACCGATCTGAACCTTTCTTCGAATTGTCCTCTGAATTTCGCTCCTGCAATTAAAGCTCCTAAATCAAGAGATATTAAACGTAGACCTTTTAATAGATCCGGAACTTCCTCTGATACTATCCTTTGTGCTAATAGTTCAATGATCGCAGTTTTACCCACTCCAGGAGCGCCTATGAGTACTGGATTATTCTTCCCTTTTCGGGCTAATACTTTGATTACACGTCTTATTTCAGGATCTCTGCCAATTACAGGATCAAGCTCTTCATTTTTCGCTGCTAAAGTTAAATCTCTTCCGTATAAATCTAAGGCTTTGGGTTCTTCCTCAAGATTGATATCTGTTTTTACATTATTATTATTTTGAATTTCTTCCTCAGAATTGATTTTAACTATGTTGGTAGAGTTCTTTTCTAATTTCAACGCTTTTATTTTCATTTCGTCTTTAATTTTTTTTTGCAATTGATTATTGATTTTTTTTGTTCTTGATTGAGATTGCCCGAGTTGAGACTCCAGAATCTCACTTGGCATACCTAGCTCTTCAAATAAATCTGCCCCAATCCTCTCGTCTCTGCCAATAGCAAATATTATATGCGAGACCTCAATTAGTTTTGACCCCCATCTTGTCCTGAAATCATTTGAGTGCTCTAGTAATTCCTCGAGATCCTCTCCTATGAATAATTGCTGATCTCTTGCAATAGGTTGTTCAGCGAGAAATCCCTCTACTTTGTCAAGAAGCTTGTTCTTATTAATAGGTAAACCTTCGGTAAAATGACCTAGATTTTTTTTTATGAAAAGAGTTTGTATCAAGTGTTCTACATCTAGATATTCATGTCTCCATCTCTTTGCGGAGTCTTGGCTTGCTAATAATAGATCCCAAGCATCATCACTAAAAAGATCAGGGTTAGAGGTCAGGCTGGTTTGGGGAGGGTAGTTATTATTCATATTGAAAGTCATTGATTGCTTATACTACTTTTTTGAGAGGTTTTGAGAAATTGATTGGATCGATTTCTATATTTTGATTGGGATAGTCTTTTTGGTTTACTAATGTCATTATTTTTTTGGTTATTAAAAATCATTTTTTAATAGTACTGCCTTTGAATTAATCTTAAATCTCAGTTGTCAGTGTGGGCTAATAATCCTTATAGGAATCATCATTCTTTAGGTTGCGTTAATCAATGACATCGCTCATTAGATATTGATTTTTATGCCAATTATCTAGATCTGATGATTCTCCTTTTCATTATCCAGAAGTTGATTAGTGTGTTTTAAGGGTAGTTGATGCCCTATTGGCATAATTGATGTCATTCAAAGGCGGTTAATTATTTCCAGTTGAACTTGGATTTACTCAAAGACTTACAACCATCTGTTTCATAAAGTGATCGATTCTCTAGACCTTTTCATTGACAACATTGTAGCCAGGGAGGTTTTGGACTCCCGAGGTAATCCAACGGTAGAAGCAGAGGTGCTTCTTGAAGGTGGTGCTTCAGGTAGGGCAATTGTGCCAAGTGGTGCAAGCACGGGTGCTCACGAGGCCCATGAGTTTCGAGATGGTGGGAATCGTTATATGGGCAAAGGAGTTTTAAAAGCTGTTGAGGTGATTCAAGAGAGAATTGCACCAACTCTTTGTGGAATATCGGCATTAAATCAAATTAAGATTGATAAATTAATGTGTGAACTTGATGGAAGTGAAAATAAATCTAATCTTGGAGCTAATGCAATACTTGCTGTAAGTCTTGCGAATGCGATAGCCGCATCAAATGGCTTGGGATTACCTTTGTATAGATATATTGGCGGACCCATGGCTTCATTACTGCCTGTTCCAATGATGAATGTGATTAATGGGGGTGCGCATGCTTCAAATAACTTAGATTTTCAAGAGTTTATGCTTGTTCCTCATGGAGCGAAAAGTTTTCGTGAAGCCTTAAGAATGGGGACAGAAGTTTTCCATACTTTGAAGGGACTTCTTGTTGAAAAAGGCTTATCTACTGCTGTTGGTGATGAAGGAGGATTTGCTCCTAATCTTGGTAGTAATTACGAAGCAGGTGAACTTTTAGTTGACTCTATTCAAAAAGCAGGATTTAATCCAGGAATAGATATATCTCTTGCACTTGATGTAGCTAGCACAGAATTTTTCTTTGATGGTAAATATAAATTTGGTGGATCAGATCTAGCTAGTAATGAGATGGTTAATGAATTAACAAAATTAGTTAGATCATTCCCGATAGTTTCAATTGAAGATGGATTAGCTGAGGATGATTGGGATGGTTGGTCAATCTTAACAAGTGAACTTGGACATGAGATTCAATTAGTTGGAGATGATTTATTCGTAACAAATACAAATAGATTAAATAAGGGTATTGAGAAAAAAATCGCCAATTCAATTTTGATTAAAGTCAATCAAATTGGCTCTCTTACCGAAACACTTGAGTCAATAAATCTTGCGAATAGATTTCAGTATACAAGTGTTATAAGTCATAGGAGCGGAGAGACTGAAGATACAACCATTGCTGACTTATCAGTAGCAACAAGAGCAGGCCAAATTAAGACAGGTTCCTTGAGTAGGAGTGAGAGGGTTGCGAAATATAATCAACTTTTGAGAATTGAGGAGGAATTGGGCGATCAAGCAAAATATGCGGGTGCACTAGGTCAGGGTCCAAGAGGAAGATTTTAAATTATTTGTTGAAACCAGATATTTGATCAATCCGGTTGTTCCTTTTGATTCTTAACTGAATTTTTATCCAACTCAAAGCGATTGGAATGGAGATAGCTATTGGAATAGCTGATAAGACAGGTTTGTTGCTGGTACCTAAAACTGCAGCCGTTATTGATAGTGCTCCTAAAAGAATTGATTGGCCCATTGATTGCTGGGCAGAGATCATTCTTCTGAATTGCCTGTCAGACTCTCCCATTCGGACCTGAATTTGCAAGTCACCTTGTTCTAATCTCTCAAGATTCTCGTCCAAACGCTTAGGGATACCAACTGCTTTGCTACTTAACGCCCCTACTTGCCGTCCAATTTCATTTATTAGATCATTTGTATTGGAGTTTCCTGAGGTCATGAGAGGTAAAAAGTATGGCTGGGCTATTGACATAAGATTAAAGCTTGGATCAAGAGATCTGCCAACACCTTCAAATGTTGATAAGGCTCTCATAACGAAAATTAAGTTAGGTGGAAGCCTAAAAGGTTTTCCATAAACAAGGTCGTAAATATCTCCTGAAAGCTTTTCAATGATATTTGGGCTGAAAGGCGGTGTTAAGGCCTCTTTTAGCATTATTCTTACAAGTCTCCTTACAGGACCTATCTCAATATCAGAGGCAATTAAGCCTGCCTCCTGAAATTCCTTTACTAAGGAACTTGCATCTCTCTTTGCGGCAGCACTAACCATGTAACTTATTCTCTCTCTTAGCGATGTTGATATGAGTCCCATCATTCCAAAGTCATAAAAAACAAGTGATCCATTGCTCGATACAGCTAAATTTCCTGGGTGTGGATCAGCATGAAAGAAGCCATATTTTACTAATTGCTGTAAGTAACTTGCTGCCCCAATCTCTGCAATTTTTGAAGGATCAATTCCCTTTTCTTTTAACTTTTTTATGTCATTTATTTTTATACCAGGGATATAATCTAAGCAAAGTATTTTTTGAGTACTGAATTCCCAAATCACACTAGGAATAATAATATTTGGATCATCTAAAAATTGTTGTCGAAATCTAGCTGCATATTGAGCTTCAATCCTAAAATCAAGTTCTTTTAAAAGCACCTTTTTGCATTCTTTTGCAATCCCAACCCAATCTCTACCAGTACTCCATCGAGGAATTAGTTGTACAAAGAATGCAACCTGCTGCATTACTTCGAGATCGAGCCTGAAAAGTCTTTGAAGTCCTGGACGTTGAACTTTTAGCACCACATCTCTACCGTTATCTAATTTGGCCCTATGAACTTGTGCCAATGAAGCGGCGCCAAGTGGTTTTTCTTCTATGTCAACGATTCCATTGCAAGCTAATGGTAGTTCGCTTTCAATTACTTCTTGAGCTTTAGAAAAAGAAAAAGGAGGCACTTTATCTTGAAGATCTGAAAGCTCTGCTATCCAACCAGAAGGAAGAATGTCTGGTCTAGCAGAAAGTAATTGTCCTAGTTTAATAAATGCAGAACCGAGCTTCAGTAATTCCTTCTTTAGCCATTTTGCTCTTTTTGTCTGCCTAATTTGCTTATTGAGCTTATTTTTACCCTTTAAGTAGCTCCATCCTTTTGAATCGAACCAAAGATATAAAGCCAGCATTACAACTACTTGCCATATTCTTATTGCTCTAATGAAACTCTTGAATGGGTTGAAAAATTTACGTATTGGCTTCAATTCAATTCCTCAAATTTTTTATTCAATATATTGATTTTATCCCTTAATTCATCAATTTTATTTTGTATTAATTCTTTTTTTTGATAATCATCTGAAGACTCTTTTTTATTAGGCTGGCTTCTTTCTTCCTCTAATCTCTCTACTTCTGATTTGACCTCTTCTTTGAATAGCTCCCATTCAGATTGAAGATTTTCAGGTATATCTTTAGACTTTTTATGTAATTGGGAGGCTAGATCGATTGCTTTTTCTGTGATTTTTGCTTTAGCTCTGTTTAAAAAAGCTTTTATTAATAAATCAGATGAGTCCATTGGTTTGAATTTAATAGATTGTAGATTTACTTTCAGCTGTTATTAGAAAGTTCTTTGAAAAGTGTTTTAAAGGTACCAGGTATGAAAATTGTATCTTGATTAGTTCTATATTTACGATTATAAATTGTTTTTGGTATTTTGTATAAATCGAATTTAATGTCTTTGTTGAGAGCATCCAACCTTTCTTTGATTTGTTCAAGTTCTGGATAAATCTTTTTGCTGATGATTTCATCTTTATTTGGATTGGATAGGCGAATAGAGCCTGTTTCCTTTGGCTTAAGGGAGCTGCTCTTATTGTTTAGATGAAATGTTGCTCCTGAATTAGATTGTAAGCTTTTAACGCTGATTCCTGGGAAAATCTGAGTTTGAAAGAGATTTTCAATGGAATCAGATGAGACCTTTTGGCGTATTAATGTTCTTTTAGTAATTCCATAACTCAACGATAGAAGCGATCCCACAATCAATGGGCTTATCCAGAACCTAGTGTTTTTATTGTTCATTGACCTCTTGCAAAGCTATTTGAGTTGTCTCTCCCTTTCTTGATAAGCATTTGTTTTGGGATTGTGAATTTGTGATGACAGTCTTTGAATAAATTGACGACGTCATCACTCTATATGTCTTTTAGAGAATAGATTCCCACTGAGTTTCTTCTTTGGGAGCCAATTTTCTAGCAGATTTTAAAAGCTTTTTAAGGCGTTTCCACCAATACCATCTTAAGGTGCATCAAGTAAGAAGAACTTACCCCCAGTCATAAGGAGATTTTGTCAATTGGATACCATTGAAGCTGATGTTGTGATCATTGGAGGAGGCCCTGCAGGGTGCACATGTGCCCTTTATACGGCCCGAGCTAATCTCAAGACTGTGATTTTGGATAAAAATCCAGCAGTTGGTGCATTGGCGATCACTCATCAGATTGCAAATTATCCTGGGGTTTCTAGTGAGATGAGTGGAGAAGCATTGCTTTCTCTTATGAGAGACCAAGCTATTGAATATGGATGTGATTTTCGTAGAGCTCAAGTTTTTGGTATAGATGTTAATGGGGATTTGAAAACGGTGTATACGCCTGAGGGTACATTTAAGGCTAAAGCTTTGGTTTTAGCTACTGGCGCAATGGGAAGGCCGGCTTCTTTTAAAGGAGAGTCTGACTTTCTCGGAAGAGGTGTTAGTTACTGTGCAACATGCGACGGGGCTTTCTATAAACAACGAGAAGTTGCCGTTGTGGGTGTTAATAAGGAGGCAATTGAGGAAGCAAATGTCCTTACAAAGTTTGCATCAACAGTCCATTGGATTACTTCTAATGACCCCAAGGCTGATGATTT
>CETG01112687.1_pt1 | contig 17316 bp, 17 predicted proteins | sample 361471 | NCBI WGS metagenome assembly CETG01 (sample SAMEA2622696, study PRJEB7988) | marine metagenome | isolation source: saline water (ENVO:00002010), including | reverse complement strand
CCGGTCACGGCCCCATTTTCCAGTCAGGTTGGCCCGTTAAGCTCCTCGGTTGTTATGTCGTGCCCCATCTTGTCCACCTTTATTGTCAGGTACTCGCGATTTTCGTCGCCAACTCCCGCTACCAGGGGCATCCGCTGCTCAACATTAATTCCATATGATACTAATTGGGCTATCTTGTCAGGGTTATTGGTTAGTAGGCAAACGCTTTCTATCCCAATAAGACTGAGAATTTCAGAAGCAACACCATAGTCACGAGCGTCAGCTGGATGGCCAAGAAGTATGTTTGCTTCTACTGTGTCAGCGCCTTTGTCTTGCAGGTTGTATGCCTGTATTTTTGCATGAAGTCCGATCCCCCTCCCTTCTTGTCTGAGGTAAAGTATGCATCCCCACCCAACATCCTGTATCATGCCAATTGCAGCATCCAGTTGAGGCCCACAGTCGCACCTGAGGCTACCAAAAGCATCTCCTGTGAGGCATTCCGAGTGCACCCTGACTAATACAGGGTCAGGCCCTTTCATCTCTCCAAGGGTTAGTGCAACATGGTCCATTCCCGTCTCCGAGTCATTGAAAACTCTGATTCTGAACTCGCCTTTGTCAGTAGGAAGGCGCGCATCGGCGGGAATTTCACCAGTTTCCTGAATTCTTACTTTCTTTACATTCATCCCGCTACCACCTCTCCCTTTCGCTTGTCGGAAGTGTTGCTGATAAAGAAAACATACTCCCCTGAATTCTCCACTACCTCTAGAAGATCCACTCCCATTCTGCTGCATAGGATAGGGATGTCACGGAGTGTTTCCGAATCATCACAAACAACCTCGAGAACCCAAGTCTTATCCGACTCAAGTTGAGCGGTAAGTGAGAATATGGCCGCCTTAGTTTCGTGTATTGGAATCGGGCAGAAGAATCCCAGCAGATCCAGTCTCCTGGAAACCTCTTGTCTCCCTGCCATTCCCTCACCGTAGCTGAAACAACCTCAAGAATTCACAATAGCTGGCTTCAGGGAACGCCCTTGGAATTCCCTCCCCTTGATCACATCAATGACGTAGGCCACCTTCTCGACATGTACCTCGACAATAGTCCCCTCATCGTCAGAGGTAACTTCGCCAATCGCTATTTCGGGAATCCTCGACTCCTTAACTATCCAGTCCACGAGCTCCCTTTTCGTGGTTTCTGAATTATTTATTTTCATACTAACTCGAACCATCCCGAAGTAGTCCGAAACCTCGTCCCAGTCATCCCTCTTAGGAACGAAGTCCCTTTCTCGGCCTTCGGGAAGTGATGGGGGTTCAATGAATGGAATTTCAAGTCCCCATGTAGAGCAAATCTTGTCGATCATAGTTACTTCTGAACCAGTAGCGAAGCTCCAAGCCTCGCCACTTCTTCCCATCCTCCCGGTCCTCCCAATCCTGTGAACGTAGACTTCAGAATCGTCGGGTAGATCATAATTGACAACGTGGGTGATGCCATCAACATCGAGTCCACGCGCAGCTACGTCCGTTGCCACCACTATCGACTCCGAACCATCTCTGAACGATTCAAGCACTCGCTCCCTTTTGTTCTGAGGCATATCTCCGTGTAGTCCAACTGCCTTGAATCTGAACTTTCCTAGCCTTTCAACGATTAACTCGACCATCCTCTTGGTGTTTGTGAAGACTAGAATCTGTGAGTTACTTCCGGAATTTCCAATTATCCTTCCTAGGGCCCAAAGCTTGTTCGCCCTTCCAACCTTAATCGCGAACTGATTGATTTCTGGAACTTCTACCTCCAGGTCCTCACTCATTACGTGGACTGGATCATTCAGGAACTCTTCCGCGGCATCTAAGACTTCCTGCGGGAATGTAGCACTGAAAAGTAGAGTCTGCTCCCTGTTCACGGTTCGCTCAAATATCCAAAGAACGTCAGGGAAGAAGCCCATGTCAAGCATCCTATCCGCTTCATCTAGGCAGAAGAGAGTGATACTTTCCATTTTCAGGTGGCCACGCTTCGCCATATCGATTACTCTCCCCGGAGTCCCCACGACAATGTCCGCACCATCATCGAGCTTCTTAGCCTGTTTCTCAATGTCCGTCCCTCCATAAACAGTCTGAATATTCAGGCCCTTTTCACCTTGGAGAATTACCATTTCTTCCGAAACCTGTACTGCTAGCTCCCTAGTTGGGCACAGAATAATCGCCTGTATCTCCCCTAGGACGTTGCATCTTTCTATCGCAGGAATTCCAAAGGCAGCAGTCTTCCCGGACCCCGTCCTCGCCTGCCCCACAACATCGCGCCCCTTCCTAGCATGGGGAATGGCCTCGATTTGAATTTCAGTAGGCTCTTCCCACCCTCGCTCTGAAATTGCTCTGGAGATGTGACTCTCTAGGTCCCATCTATCAAACCCACCGGGCTTAGCAGTCATATGAATTCCTCAGGATCAGAAGTTCTCCGACTCCTGGATTTCCGCCTGAAGCTCCCCCATCCAGTACTTCTTGCAGTTCTCTTTCGTCAGAAACTGATCCTTAGTAGAGAAGTTGTGGTTGTAGTGGTTGTCTTGTACGGATGCAAATTGGGTGGGCTTCCTTTTGTGGAACTTCTGTAGAACATGCTGCCTCATGTATTGTCTGAATTTCAGAGCCTTGGTCCTGTTGTATTTTCCAGAGGCCATTCCATCCCACAGTAGCTCAAATCGCTCCGCTTTCTCGTCAACGACTTCGCTCATGGACTTCCCTCGCTTTCCGGCCGACCTAACTCCTGTTTATGATGTTCACCCATGGGACGTCCAGGATCCGTATTGGCATCTAGAGCTTCTTCTTCCGAAACTGCCGGGACATCTAGTGCCGCCAAGAAACGATTCTTTTCATCCTCGGAACCCTCCATTTCTATGTCAATGGATAGAGAACTCAATTTCTTCCTTAGATCGGGCCGTGTTTCTTGTTTGAGCAATTCAGCAGCCGTCTCCCTGAGCTCATTACCACTGAGGACAATTGTCAGCAGACCAATACACGCCTTTCGTAGATTGTAATCCCTGTCTCTAGCACCATCCAGGATCATCTTAGCCACCCTGGGGCTCTGCATGTCAAGCCTCTTCAGTGCCCTAATCGCAGATTTTCGGACTCCCGAATCATCGTCCGACATGGCAACTTCGACGAGAATTGCAGCTATTCTGGGCTCTGAACCCGCAAGCGAGTTCAGGGTCCTAGCAGCATTCCTCCTAACCTCATGATCTTGATCTTCTAAGCACCATCCTATCAGATCCCAGACCTCGGCACTAGACTTAGGTGCAAGGACCCTGAGAATTTTGGAAGCCCTCCTTCGTAAATCGACTTCTTCCTCTCTTATCAGCTCGTCAATGTGGAGGCAACCAGTCTCAGTCCAACTCTCCGATGCCATCTTCAATGCATCAAATGCATTTTCCCGGTGCCCCTTTCTTATGTCCCTCAATTCCCTACGAAGTATCGCCTCACATCCCGAGGGAAAGATTGGGGCCATCTTCTTCAGCGCCACCATTGCTTCCCCTCGAACAAATTCGTCATCGTCCAGAAGCCTGTCTGAAAGGCACTGTATGAGTCCTTCGTGTTTCCTCAACGAGAAAGATGGAAGTGAGCTAAGTGCATGTGTCCTAATTCGGGGATCATCATCATCCAGGCACTCCAGTAGAATCGAATGGGCTTCGTCTGTCTGACCCTCACTCACCCTGTGAAGTGCTAGTATGCCATCACCCCTTCTAGCGAATCCCCCTCCCGCAGTCCTTGGCAATTCAACAGTGTCCTTCGTTCCATCAGAAAGCTCGATTATCTCTCTCTCAGGGACTACTCTCCAGACTCCCTCTGGAGGTAGCAATAGCCTGATATCGGCATCATCCTTCACACTCCCCCTGGCCAGTGGACGACCAGTTCTCGGATTCCTTGCTATGTACTCTCTAGCCACGTGCGTCGTCCCGCGCATAGTATCGACATTATTCAACTGACTGACTGTTCGTTCCATTATTGGGAACATCTTTTCAACCACCTAGCATGCATAGAATCGTGATTAGTCAAGATTCGGGGGGCGAAGTACGCCGCTTCATCAATTCATCCTTCTCCGGCTCTTCTGGACTTCACCTCTCCAGTGACGAGCTCGTAAGGCTCTGGTCCTTGGAATTTCAGTGGTTCTCTCCGTCGGAGTCATCAGAAGTACTGGAGAAACTCATTGAAGCCGGTTGGCTATCAATTTCAGAGGAAGGAGTAAGCCCTACCGAGGGAATCGAATCATCACTCCCCCCTCTGGGTTGGAAGCCAATATTTCGCAAACTAGTTAATGCTCCGAAGGTGCCATCGAAAGCTCCATCAGATCCTGTGAAGGAGTCAACCCCAACTTCAGTAACTGTGGTAAATAATTCAGTCAAATCAGAAAAATACCCGCCTGACTGGGCAGAGGGGTCAATACCCCACTTGATCTCCTTTATCGGAGAAAAATCAGGACTTGACAGTAAAGAGGTGGTTAGAAGGGCCCAGAGGAAGAGGAGAGCACTCGGTCAGGTTACATTGTGGATGTCCCTAGCTTTGGTTGCGAGAGACCAAGGACTGGACATGTCGCTTATTGACGAGTTGATCGGAGAAAATTAATCTCCGTTTGCAGTTCTGACCTCTGCCGCTAGTAGGACAGGCAGAACGAAGAGTGCCAGAATGAATGAGAATGCCACTGAGATGGAACTGACTACTCCGAAGTCCCTGATTACTGGGATCGGTGAAAGCATTAGCACGAGGAACCCACATATCGTCGTCCCTGCTGACATCAGAAGTGCAGTACCAGTTGTTGCGTACATGTCTCTCATTGCCTTCCAGACACCCATTCCTTTCTCCCGATTCGTCTCGAAGCTCCTCCAGACATGTATCGAGTAATCGATACCTAATCCAATGGTTAGTGCAGTAATCATGATTGTCAGAACGTTCCAATTCAGGCCCAAGGTAGCCATTGAACCGACTACCCATGCCCCAGCTAGGCCTACTGGTAATATTACCACAAGGGATTGCCCCAGCCTCCTGGTGAGTAAGAATAGTACCATTATCGAAACAAGAAGGCTAATCCCTGTTGACTCTATCTGTGATACCACCAATCCAGCAAGAATACCATCAATCATCACAACATCGCCTGTTGCATATGCCCTGCAGTCGATTAACCCGTCCTCCTCTATCAGGCCGGCCTGATGTTTGAAGATCTCCGAGACTCTCGCAGAGTCTTCACTATTTCTTGCCATTACGTCTATACTCATTTTTAGGTACAGTAATTGACTACCATCTTTAGTCAAAGCCACATGTCCAGAGACCCTCTCTGACCAGCTGGCCCCCCTTAGTGCATCTCCTGTCGAATCATTGGAAAGCAGAGAGCCAACTGCTGCAGAGATGTCCCCCTCTTCGAAACCGTCTGTAATGTCTAATTCACCCTCAAAGATTCCTAAATGGAATGACTCGCCAAAGGAGGCATCATTCTCAACTGCGTCCCTGAGAATCGGATAAAGGCCGTCGTACGAGGGTCTGTCCGAAGTAGTACTCCCGGGATTGACAACTTCCGGAATTCCAGAAATTCTTGTGTCTAGGAAGTCCAATCCCCTCAAAATATCCCTTTCGTTAGTCAGAGATGTGGATCCCTCACTAGGCTCAATTATGATGTCTACTGACTTCCATGCAGCGGCATCGTATGAATCGTAAATTTCCTGCCTCACCTGCATCACTTCCATTTCATCTTCCGATAGGAAGTCCGTCAATTCGAAACTTGTATCTAACTCCATAACTGCAACCACCACCGAACCAGTGGTCAGCGCAGCAACAGCAAGCATCACCCATACAGTATTCTTTCTTTGGAATTCAGTGACACTCGATGCAGTTTTCTCAAGTTGGAGGCCCCCTCCAATATTGTTTCCAACCCCCCTTTCAGCTACTATATGCGTCGCACCAACGGTAACCGTGCTTGCAATAAAGGCAGAAACCACGCCCAGTGCCAGAGTAATGCCGAAAGTTCGAAGAGGCGGAAGGGGTGAAACTGAGTTTGAGAGGAAAGCGAAAACTGTGGTTATGACGGCCAGCGTCAATGCCATCCTTAGAGAGGAGAACGACTCAACCCAGGCCTCCGCCGCTGAACGTTTTACCTTCCTGGCCTTTTCATACCCCCTTTGCAAATGAATTGAGTAGTCTATTCCCAGGCCTAGGACAACAGGTGCGACCGCAACTTCGAGGATCGAGAAACGCATTCCCATCAGTGTAATTGTGCCATAAGTCCAGATTAGGGCTGCAGTAAGGCTAAGGAGTGGTGCAGCCACCATGATGAATGAACGGAATGCAAGGGCCAAAACAGCTACCACGACTGCAATAGAAATTAGGAAAAGCCAGACCATTTCGTCCAATGTTGTGTCGTTAATGTCGCTACTAATCAAGTCATCAGAGATGACCCCGTAATTCAGGTTCTCTGAATCAGAATCACGTAGAGAGCTCCTGATTTTCTGAGCAAGGTTCTCCCTAACTTCCCGATCCATTTCTCCATCCAACTCTACCACCCACAGGGTGCTCGAGGCTCTGGGTGTCGGATCTCCAGTTCCTTCTTCCAGCCACTCACAAACGTGTTCATACTCAAAGTCGGTATGCAGCATCGCAGAAGAAGCGAAAGAAGCGGCGGAAACGGCCCTGTCATCGCCCACGGCATCTATGCATGTCTCGTCATCGGAAACCAAACTATCCAGAATGGACGACCAGTCAGTGAAATTTTCAATCCCACCGCTATCCGGTGATCTTTCTAGAATCGCCCTATTAACTACATCAGCAGCATTGACGTGAGCGTAAATCCCCCCTCCCTTGTCAGCAATGGAGTCAATCATTTCCATGTCACTTAGCAAATCTTGCAGTGAAGCAACTTCCAGAACATTCCCTTCCCCCTCGGACGGGCTGACGTGGATGTAAATTCGGTGTCCCGTCGGTGGAATGGCCGAATCAACCCTCTCTTCAGCCAGGTCGGAGGCAGTCTGGGGCGAGAAAGAATCCAGATCAGTTGTGAAACTCGGCAGGGGGGTCACCACACTGACCATAAAGCCAGTCAGTAGGATGCTTATTGCCAGAGCCGGGAGGGCCATTTTCTCAAACATCAAGGCAAGTCCCGTATCGCGAGGTGCGCCTCCCATGCCCTGTCGCCAATCAATACAGTGTTTAACTTAGGCTCACTTTGGGCCCCTTAGGGCCCACAACTGTATGAAAGCCCTCAAAAGGGGGCGTCCGGTCGCCCGGTCGACATGTCCATCAAGGTTCTATTGAATGAAGGCCGAGAACTCCGAGTCAGGATTACTGGGGAGAGCCACACCACGCTGCAACTTTTCAGATCCAGACTGAATGATAATTCCAGTGTCGAATATGCGAACTTTTTCCAAAAGCACCCGGATCTGGATGATCCTGAGTTGTATGTCCGCGCAGTAAAGGGAAAGAGTGCTGAGAAGGTTTTCAGAGATCTCTGCTCGGGAATTTCCAAGGAGTTCTCCGGGCTCAAGCTCTGACGCCCTAGTGCGGTGAGAGTTTGAATCCGCTAGATATTGAGGAGTCGTTAGGCTTAGTCGGTTGGCCGATAGAGGATGGCGGTGTCGGAGGACTCCTAAAAGTCAGAGTTGAGGATTTCAGGGTAGAGGAAGTTTCGAAGGTCCCCGCCTTGGACCCCAAGGGAAGGTTCACCGTAGCAAGGGTAACACTCCACAATTGGGAAACAAACAGGCTAATCAATAGATTAGCCAAGTCATGTTCAATCAATCGAAACAGGATTTTTGCCTCGGGACTGAAGGATAAGAGAGCCGTTACTACACAGATACTAGTCATAGACGCCCCACAGGAGAGGGTATCCGAGGTTTCCATTCCAGATTGCGATATCGAGATTCTAGGACGTACGCATCAGAAGGTAGGAATGAGCGATCATGATGGAAACAGATTCACAATCACGGTACGCGGTTGCTGCTATCAAGATGGCTCTCCGATGGATGGAAAGGAGGCCCTCATGAGGGTCCAGAGGATTCGCAAGGGACTCAGTGAAAATCTAGGTGCAGATGTTTTCCCTAATTGGATTGGCCCCCAGAGGTTCGGCGCTAATAGGCCGGTGACTCCCATGGTCGGTAGGGCAGTGGTTGAAGGGGATTTTGAAAGAGCTGTTGACCTTTATTTGGGTATGGAAGGGAATAGGTCAGGAGAGGAAACCGCATCCTTCAGAAAATTGTGGAGGGAAACAAGAGATCCGGTGAAATGTTTGGGGATAATCCCCAAGCACCTGGGGTATGAGCGTGATATACTAGTCAAATTATCCGAGGATGGTTCCGACTGGTTGGGAGCCTTCAGGTCGCTCCCCCATTCATTGCAATTGTTAACCATCCACTCACTACAATCTCTAGCATTTAATCACGCACTGTCCCACCGGCTTTCATCGGGATTAAGCCTAATTGAACCATCGATTGGCGACATCGTTGCACCTCTCAAATCAAATGGGAGGATAGACGTTTCCAAGATGGCTTACGTGAGCGAGACAAATTTGGATAGATGTAGGAGGAACTGCAATCTTGGTAGACTTTCACTTACTGGACCTCTTCCAGGCAGTGACTCCAACTTTGCAGAGGGCGAACCAGGCTCAGTTGAGAGGCGGGCTTTGGCAGACACAAATTTGGAATCTACTGATTGGAACGTCAAGAAAATACCACGACTGTCCTCCTCGGGAACCAGGAGGCCCCTATGTGTCCCTTTTTCGGATTTTTCTGTTGAAGAGGCGACTGAAATCCCACCTTCCGCAGAGGTTTCCAAGCGATGGGAGGACTCTCCCTCAGAAGGGGAGAGATGGAATCCCGAAGGTGCCTCACTAAGACTCGTATTCACATTGCCGCCAGGGACCTATGCTACAGTTCTAATGAGGGAATTCATGAGGTCTCCACTAGACCATTACTGATCAGAGCCTTCCCATTTCCAGAGTCTCAATCTGGCCAATTAGGTCATCAGTGCCACGAACTTTTTCTTCGAACATGTCGACTGTGCCCTCTCCATCCTCTAGAACGGCTTGAATCTCGATAAACATCATCCCAAATGCTAGTGGCTTGATTTCAGTCATCTGTACCTCAGGGAGCTCATTAATTGCCGAGGAAATACCCTCGTAGTTCGGACTGCCGTCCTCTGGCTGGTCTAGCGTTACCTTGTACTTCACAACTACATGCCCCATAGTAAAACCTCCTCAAGGACCCTGAAATCCGCACTCTACACATACGTAAGCTACACCTTGGAGGCGGCATCTCCTGCTCCTGCCAATCGAGTTCCCACAATCCGGGCACGGGAACGATGTGCTCCTCGCATCCACCAAGGGCGTTCCAGATGCGGTGCATGTAGTTGCTCTAGCTGACATTGCTGTTCCTCGATGAGGCGGCGAGCCACCTCCCCTTTTTAGCGTTGACCGAGCCCTATAGAGGCTTATGCCATCAGTTCAAACGCTGATGCCCCTTCTGCCGCTTGGAGATAATATGACGGAAGAGGAAATGTCACTAAATGGTGGGCAAACTGATTTACACTCGTATGTTACCGATGAGGGAGGCATTTGGAGTCTTAGGCAGATAGAGAAGATCAGAGGGTGGAATAACATAGAGTACGGTGCAGGACTATCCGGGAAAAACACCCCTTCGACTGGCTTGTCCATGAACAGGGCCTATATTCCCCCGGGAGGAATAGCAAAGGCCCATATTCACGTGGACTTCGACGTCATGGTATACCTCCTCAAAGGTAGTGTCAGGCACGAATATGGGCCCGGGTGCAGGAATTCTGTCGTTCACAGTGAGGGTGATATGTTCTACATTGAACCAGGGCTACCTCATGAGGTATTCAACTGCTCTGAGACTGAATGGGTCCATGCCGTAGTTTCAAGATCGGATGCTTCGGAGTGGCAGAATATCATTCCGTATGACAGGGATTCTAATTGATCATCACTCCTCTTCCTTCTTCGAGATTCTCCTGAGACCGACCGCCCTTTCTTCTTCTACCTCATGCTCCTCGGTAAGTATGCCCAATTCGGCGAGATGCTTCGAAACCTGTTCCATGGCACTCTGACCTGCCCCTCTCCTTTTCACTCTGGGAAGTTTGTTCCTGCAAATAAGATATGTCTCCGATGAGGAGTTTCGTGATGCGGTGGGGGCGAATCTTTGAACATTGGAAAATCGATCTCTAGCTGCCTCAACAAGCCCCTCGATCCCTATTCCTTGGAATGCCTTTGTAATGAATGTGCCACCGGGATTTAGAACATCCATGGCTACATCTAGGACCATGGTCGATAACTCCAAGGAAATAGCTTGGTCGGTATCATACCTGCCCGTTAAGCGTGGTGAAATGTCACTAATCACGGTGTTGATCTCCCTTCCTTCCACCGCTTCCATAATCTGCTGTATAGTGGCGTCTTCTGTAATGTCGCCAATAATGACCGTCGCACCCTCCACAGGTGCTGTTGCAAGTAGATCAACCCCGATAACGACTCCTTCTTCTCCGACTTCCTCACTAGCAACCTGCGTCCAGCCTCCGGGATGGCAACCTATGTCTAGTACCACGTCCCCCTCTCGGATTATGGAGAATCTCTCCTGAATGTGTTTTAGCTTGTAAGCTGACCTTGCCCGGTAGCCTTTCGAACGAGCTTGGCGACGCCATGGATCACGCCTATTTTCCTGGTACCAGCGCTTGCTCATAGATATCCGTCGAGACACTGGGTTATGAAAGGGGAGCGCTGTGGCCCACCCAATGGTGCTGATGCGGGACCTGCTGATGGTTGCCGTAATTCTGCTATGTTTCACCAATCCAATTGTTGCTCAGGAAAATAATAAATCATGGTCCTCGGATGGTGGTTATACCGTTTTAGCAGAACAATTCACCGCCGTTTGGTGCGAAGTATGCGCGGATGTTGACCCATGGATGCCAGAATTTACTGAGTCAAATGGTAACAGAGTAGCTAGGGTGGCCTTGCATGACGACTTCGACGACCCACTGGGAACGCCGATCACAGATCACAGGATCTCTAGATACTCGTCTGAACCTCCTTCTGCTCCGTCCTTTTGGTTCGATGGTGAAGTCCTGTCGGGCGGTGCTCCCGATCGTTCAAGCATTCACCGACAACTTCTGTCTGCAGAAGGGTCTCGATCGGATGACACTCATATCAGGATTGAAGCTTCTGTTTACTCTGGAGATCTACATGTTGAAACAACCCTTTCTGACTGGTCAACACTCGAACAAACACAAATTTCTATTTTCATCATCGAAGACTTCGTGGTAATCGAGGAGTCAGAAGCCATCAACGGGGTTACCCGTCACCATGATGTTGCTAGAGCCTATCACGAGGTCTCAATAAACAACCAGGATGATGAATGGTCCTTTTGGGGAGAATTCGATTTACTGAGCGATGGCGGTATCTCTTCTTCCTCTAGCGAAATCAAACTTACAATTATCGCCTCAATTCCTCTAGGTATTGAGCCAAATGATTTGAGCATAGTTGCGGTGCATGAGACAATAGGCGAATCAGAAACCCACTCCACCCTCGGAGTCCTGAAGCTAGATCTCGGAGAAGGCCCCGAAAGTTCCTCGATCAGTATTTCATTGCCACTGGCAATAATGATGATACTGTCAACTATTTCTCTCAAAGCCCGATCTCGGAGATGAGTGCTCTGGCCGTGTGCCTAATTGCATCCTCGGAATGCATATCCGGGGAGAATCCAGAATCCAACAGTCGCTTGACATCAAGAGATGTTCTGGGAACATCGCCGGCCCAGCCTCTGTCTCCTCCTGAATACTCTATCGAAACTCCATCGAGACCACTTTCTTCGACTACGATCTCCGCAATTCTTCTCACAGAGCAGGTGTCTCCGGTTCCGAGATTGTACAGGCTAACATCATCAGAACCGCTGTTGATTATGTGGCACATTGCCCTCACACAGTCCTCAGCAGACATGTATGATTTCTCCTGCCTTCCATTTCCAAGAACCTCAAGCCTTGAAGGATCGCTCTTCAGTTTGTGAATAAAATCGAAGATAACACCGTGGGTCCCCCTCGGCCCTACTATATTTGCGAATCTATGTATCCAGGCCTTTGCTCCAAATGTGCCTGACCAAGCTGTGATTAGGGACTCTGAGCCTAGTTTGGATGCCCCGTAGAGAGATATTGGCATGACTGGTCCGTATGTCTCCGGTGTTGGCATCACTTCAGCCTCCCCGTATACAGCAGACGAAGAAGAAAATGAAATTCTGCTAACCCCAGTTTGACGCATCGCCTCGAGGACATTGTATGTGGCCACAGTTCCCTGCTTGAGATCGGTGTCCGTAATCTCAGTACCCAATCTTATGTCCGGATTGGCCGCCATGTGATGGACGGTGTAAACTCCGTCCATCGCCTCCCTAATCGCATCGGCATCCAGAAGGTCGCCTCGGACGACCTCGACCCTGTCGCTTCCTTTATGGTGGGACAGAAACTCCTCCCGGCCGCTGGAGAAATTGTCAAACACCCTGACCATTTTCCCCTCAGATACGAGGGTATCGACCAAATGAGAGCCGATGAATCCAGCACCTCCGGTGACTAATTCCATGCCCCTGCGGAATTGAGCCCAGTCTTGAGCCCATCGGACCCACGATGCGAGCCTCTACCAAGCCGAACTGGCCCTTCTCCCCTTCATTATGTGGGAGGAAACAAAGACCCCAATCATCGATAGGTGAATCACGGTGCAGTATGGGCAAATGTGCGGTGCACCCTCAACCAGGAGAAGCTCAATCACCACCAGCCATGCGACGAATGGGAGGCCCGCAATTCCCAAGTACCACAGGTAATTCACGAATTGTGGCGTTCTTTTCGCATTTTGGTCTAGATAGAGGGTCATTAAGACGAAGAAAATCACACCAAAAGAAGCAATCCCAACCACTCCCCAGGGCATCCCGAAGAGATTATTCCACTGGGGGTCTCCAATTACCGAACCACACTGCACCAGCCCCTCCGATGCACACATGCTGGAGGAGCCGCTTTTCATTAGGGAATTGTGGATTGACCAGGTCCAACCCGATGCAACAATCCCCACAGTAGCGAACAAAAGGCCTGCGACAATGGTGCCCTTGGTGCCATCCGAACCATTTTCCTGACGACTCTTCTGTAGTAATGCAGAGGCGCCCAATATTCCAAGAATGAAGATTCCTAGTTCAAGGCTAAGTGCTGACATCAAGAATCACCCACTAGTCTCTGTAGGGCGGAAGAAATCTCTTCTCCATCCCCTCCTTGGCCCTGATGCTTCAATTTATTCCAAGCCACGATTCCATCGGGTTGAAGAATCGCTGTGAATGGCGTCCCACTAAGCTCCCATTGGCCAAAGATTGAGTTCGAAGGATCATCAACATACGTCCACTGATGCGGAGTGCCAGGCCTGTTGATGCAGTTGTCCCTCCCGCTGTTGCATCCGTCACCGTCATTGTCATCCGTGCCGAAAGAAGTTCTGTCCCTGAAGGCCTCAATTTCGCTCTTACTGCTTTCATGGTTCGGGATGTTTAGGTGAACTGAAACAGTGACGAATGTCACTCGGTCTTTCCACTGGGAGTGGTACTGACTCATCTCGTCACCCTCTTCCCAGCAGTATGGGCAGTCAGTGTCAATAAATTGGATGAGTATCCATTTGCTTTCGGAAGAGTTCCCGTCCCAGTCCCAGTCCCATATATCAGACATCCTAAATTCGTACCAGGATCCTCCATTGTAAGCATCTGCCACGAAGTCCGGGGCACGATTCCCCTCCTCCGGGCCTATGCTCACGATAGGGGCTAGGGCTAGGGAAGCAATCACAACGAGGCTGACCACTCCAGCAGTAGTTAGACCAGCCCATAGCAGTGTCTCATCGTTGTTCTTGGTAAGGTCGGATGACGCCCCCCTTCTCCTTGCCATGGCCCTGCGGGGTGCTCATTGACTTTCAGCGATTCTATTCATTGAGTTGTGACTAGCTAGCCCCAATATTCCCCATTATCGCAATAATGCCACCATTTCGTATGCGAACGCTCATTTGGCTCCGCAAGGCCCCGCAAACGTGGAAGATGACCTCACAGTAGACAAGTACTCTCTCGGAGAGGGTCAATCGAGGGACGACGAGGAGGAGCTTTGGAAGGCATTCTTCGAAAAGCTTCAGCCAGTAAGGGAGACAGTCGAAGGCGCAAGAGAGAGGTTTAGGAATAGCATTCTTGGAGGAGCTCTAGACACATTGGGCCAATTGACCGATGATGCAGCAGACATAGCAAACTCATTTTCCAGGAGGCTAACGGAGTTGGCCTACTCGCTGATTCTCAGGAGTCCTGGTATTATTGTAGCATTCCTACTACTACTGACTGCCGCGGTGGGGCAGTATGCCTTCGACTTCCAACAGCAGATTGATGGAGATCTGGAGATTTACCTTCCCGACAATGCGGACTCTACTGAATTACTGATCGAGGTCAGGGAAGATTGGTCTACGGATGTCGTGATGGTCTATATGCAGACAGGTAATGCCATTCACGATACAGATTTGAGGACAGAACAAAACATTACCTCATTGGAAGTTCTGAAGCAAATGTCATGGATCGAGGGGGACGACTCATCCCCCGCTGGGACATATGTCAAGGGCCTAGATTGGGATAAGTCCGACAGAGGGCTGAATGATGGAGTGATCTGGGTACTCTCGCCAGCTCAGGTAATCAAGGAGGCCAACTCCTCGTCTTGGAGGTTCAACTGCGCCATGGAGAAGTATGGACTTCCAACTAGCGATGACGAGAGTTGCACCATAGCGAGCTTGAATCCCTATTACGGGTATGAGATTCCGGATGAGCAAGACAGAGTAGACGAGTTCGTCGATAATGCCGGCTCACTGATCGAGTCCATGGTGAGAGATACCAATGACGATGGCATCTGGGACACAGGCGTCATTGTAATGGGTATAACTTTCGATATGTCCACTACTGAAATTCCCGTTAGGGTGGACCCCAAACTTGGCCCTGTGAGGGATCATGAGGCATTTCTTGATTTCACAGAAGATCTAATCCATGGCCCCACCAGTTTGGATTTCTGCAGCCTTTGTCATGTAACATACGAGCGAACTTCAACCATGGATCCATCCCGCCTCGACGACATCCCCCCCCGCAGGGCAGTGACTGTAACCGGAATCACCCCAGTACTTCACGACATCTCGGATGAAATTTACAACGAACTTGTGTGGACAATGCTGCCCGCCAGTCTAGCATTGGTTGCCCTCGCAATGATTATTCTACACAGAAACGCGAAAGTCCTGGTCATCTGTGGTTTGCCAATAGCGATGAGCCTGTTCATCACCTTCGGTACGACCGTAGTAGCTGACATCACACTTACTCCAATGATTATCTCGGCCGGCCCCATACTTGTCGGGCTAGGTGTCGACTACTCATTACATCTTACTAACAGGATAGAGGAGAACAGAGTTGAGCTAATCGAGGAGAGAGTAGAGAACGCATGGAGGCAGCAGAGGGACGGCAGAGAGTCCGACACAATCGACCCATGGGACCCGCTGATTAGTCTGACAGCTACCGTTCGCGCTGCAATGACCACTGGAAACGCGATCTTCCTCTCCGCAGTGACAACCATAATTGGATTCAGCGTTCTTACGTGGGATAGCCTAGTTCCAATAGAGCCTATGAGGACGGTTGGCACAACTCTGCTTCTGGGAATTTCTGTAACCTTCATGCTATCCATGCTGATGGTTCCAGCCTTGGTTCAACTGCTCAGATATAGAAGGGGGACCGAAGTGATGGAAATGTCTCCGATGCAGACCGTTTATGTTGCTCTAGCTCTGGGGGCATTGGCTTGGGTAGCACTTTCCTACACGGAGCTGATGACCACTACAAATGCACTAATCCTATCTTCGATGCTCATTCTAACCATAGTTGTAGGAAGCTTGGACAGCGTTTGGGAATATGTCGGCGAAATACCAGTTAAGGCAACCATAATCGTTCTATTGGTAGGGTCCGTGGCAACAATTGGCGGCGCCATAATTTTCGAGGACCAGATGGGACAGGGAATCACTGGCGGGTCGGACCAGGTCCCCCCTGGAATCGAGTCCTATGAGGCATTACGCGAATATAGTTACGAGTTTGGAGGCGGCCAGACTAACCTATTCATCGTTAACGCAACTGATAGGGGGCCTCAAAACGGGACCGCTCCAATCAGGGATCTTCCAGTCCTAGACTCCTTGGAAGAGATACAGGCGAAAATAGACAACGTGGAGAGGACAAACACAACCAGCCTAGTCAATATTCTCAAGGCGATACACGTACAGGTCGGCGTTGAGGCCATTGATCGGTCATTGTGGGATATTCTCCACTCTCCATGCTGGGACGACCCCCTTCAACTGGAGTGCATCTCCAGCGGAGACGTAGTATTCACTACCGCTACTTCCAGGGAAGACATGGTCAATGTCGCTTTCGACACCCTGAGCCCTGAAGTCAGATCTATGCTCATGAACGCCGACGAGGGCTCGGGGGAAACAAAGACACTCGTATATGCTTGGCAGCCATACATCCTGCTGGAAGAAGCCACCCCCCTCAGGGACACCATCGACGGTTTCCTTTCGGAGGGGGGCTGTGAAACCGCCACTAGATGCTTCTCCATGACCATTTCAGAAGAGGGAGTTACTAACTCCAAACTTACCGGGGGACTGCCCATTTCCATAGATATCAACGAGGGCATCCACACGGCTCAGAGCGACTCCACAATCACGACTATGTTCATTCTACTATTCGCGATGGCGATACTGTTCCGCTCTCCGAGGATGGCATTTTTCACAATGACAGCGGTAGCTGCGGTTGTTCTTTGGCAGCCTATTCTGATGTGGAGAGCAAATTTGGGAGTAAACATCTTCACCGCAATGATAGGAACAATCGTTTTTGGCATAGGTGTTGACGACTCTATTCACATAGTCGACCGCATAAAGGACGAAGGCGAAACTCCGGCTGGAATAGTCAGATCCGTAATGACCACCGGACGGACCATCTTTGAAACAACGGCAACCACCTGTGCAGGACTTGCTGCAGGACTATTCGTTGCAATACCGGGGCTGCAGACTTTCTTCCTCCTGATGATGGCACTAATTGCATTAGCTCTGCTGACTAGTGCCATCCTGCTGCCCACAATTATTGTGGTTTATAATCAGTTTAAATCCCGGATTACCCTCAACGGATCTTGGCTGGATTACGACGAAGTCGGAACGATTGAAGCCTCATCAGTAGCAGACGCAATTATCGAATAGCATGCCTGCCGGAAGATTAGGTGAGGGTGCAGGGAGTAAGCCCCTTTCTGTTCACCTTCCGGC
>CETG01110498.1_pt1 | contig 17325 bp, 25 predicted proteins | sample 361471 | NCBI WGS metagenome assembly CETG01 (sample SAMEA2622696, study PRJEB7988) | marine metagenome | isolation source: saline water (ENVO:00002010), including | reverse complement strand
ATATAATTAAATATTTATATTTTGAAATTAAGTATTTTTAAATTCAGCATAAAAAGCATTTGAAATATTCATACATATGTACTCCTGTTAAAAGAATAATAGATAAGAAAAAATAAATAGAAGTAATCCAAAATGTTTTAGAACTAATTAGATTTTCATAAATATATATGGAATCAAATATTTTATTATTTTGATTAGGGAAGTCTTTTTTGTTATTTAGCTTTATTTTAAATGAACTAATCATAAAATTTATTATTTTCTTTAATAAAACTAAAATTTGATAATAATGCAATATAAAGAATCAATTATTATGTTGAATTAACAACTTAAGTGCTTGATAACTTTTTTAAATAATTAATATTTAAGTAAATTAACTGTTGTTATGGAATTAATAAGTAAGTATGAATTGTCATTAGGCTTAGAACCCTATGATGTACTTGGTTTTGACTCGGAAGATCAACTTAATAATGAGATTCAAAAACTTATTCAATTAAGACCAGAATTTAAAAATGATCTACATAAAGTTAATTAATACGAAATCTATATTTTTAATTTAGTTAATTATTTATTATTTGGATAAAGGCTCTCTAATTTTTTTCTTCTATCATACTTATTCTTAATACGCTGAGACTTTTCTTTTTCCTTAATTTCATCATTGATTTTATTGTTTCTGTAGCCTATCCATAATAAGATCCAAATTGCTGCTGTTATTATTAATAAAGCCGTGTATTGGCTATTCATAGGGAAGCTAGCTTCTGAATACTTAACGTAGGAAAATAATAAATTCATAAATATAACTTACTGTATAAAATAAAATTATGTGTTACTTAATAGTTGGAAATCTATAGGTTCATTTAGTTAATCTACTTTTATTTATAATTTATTATTTTGCATAAATTGCTATTATCAATCTTAATAAATATTTTAATTATATTAATTGGATTTATTTGATTTAATTGTTGTTGGGGGAGGTGCGGCTGGCTTTATGTCGGCAATAAGCGCTTCAGACAATGGTGTTAAAAATATAAAGATAATGGAAGCCTCTTCAAAATTATTAGAAAAGGTAAGAATCAGTGGTGGTGGTAGATGTAATATCACTAATGCTTCATGGCTGCCTTCTGAATTAGCAGAAAATTATCCAAGAGGTGGTTTTAAACTTCTTGAATCTTTTAGTAGGTTTGCCACTGGTGATGTATATGAATGGTTTGAGACGAGGGGTATACCTCTTAAAATTGAAGGTGATCAAAGAGTATTTCCTGCTTCTGATTCATCTTTAGATGTAATCAAATGTTTAAAGCAATATGCAGATAATGGAGGTATAGAGATATCTACAAAAAATTATGTAAGAAGAATAATTAGAGAATCTAATAATCTTTTTAAAGTATTTGTGCGAGAAGATGAATTTTTACTGGCCAAGAAAATTCTGATAGCTACAGGCGGACATCCAAGTGGTCATAAGTTAGCAAAGTCTCTAGGGCATAATATTATTAGAGCTGTTCCATCATTATTTACTTTTACTTGCAGAGATGATGGCCTAAAGGGATGCGCAGGTGTATCAATAAAAAATATAAATCTCAAAATAATACTTAATAAAAAGATTTTTAAAAATAATGGAGATTTACTTATTACTCATTGGGGTTTTAGTGGGCCTGGCATATTAAAGCTTTCATCTATCGCCGCAAGAGAAACCTTTAACGAAAAATATAACTTTAAATTAGTTATTCAATGGTCTAATTTGGATTCGAAAGATCTAAGGCAGCAGATAATCAATTTAAGAGATTTAAGCGGAAAATTAAATTTGTACAATGCTCGTCCTTTGCCATTTTTAACCAAGAGATTATGGATTTTTCTTTTAAAGAGAATTGGTATTAATCCAGATAAAAAATGGTCAGATATATATGCTTATGAAAGAGATGCAATGATAAATTTACTACTCAATGATGAATATCAAATTAAAGGTAAAGGCCCTTTTGGAGAGGAATTTGTTACCGCAGGTGGTATAGATATAGATGAAGTTAATTTTAAAACCATGGAAAGTTTATTAGTTAAAGGATTATATTTTTCTGGTGAAATTTTAAATGTTGACGGTATAACTGGTGGGTTTAATTTTCAACACTGCTGGACTAGCGGTTGGTTGGCTGGAAAATCTATCTCATCGGTAATAACGTAACGTAACAAAGCACTAAGTTTAATTTTTTTTTATTAAGTATTTATAAAAAAAAAATTTATTAATTAGATAGTAAGTTTAGAGTTAAATTAATAAAGGCCCACTTAATGAAAAATCTTATTTCAAATAAAGAGGAAGAAGAAAGAAGGTTGAAAGCATTAGCTGAATATAGGATTTTAGGGACTGGAGCTGAATCTTGTTACGATTCTATTACTCAAATAGCATGTCATACCTGTAATGTTCCGATATCATTAATGACTTTAGTGGATCAAGACAGGCAGTGGTTTAAATCTAAAGTAGGCCTTGAAATAAGTGAGACTAGAAGAGACTGGTCTTTTTGTACGCATGCGATTCAAGAAAAAAGTCCATTAATTATTAATGATGCTCTTCAAGATGAGCGATTTATAAATAATCCACTAGTAACAGGCGATCCTAATATACGTTTCTATGCAGGATTTCCTCTTGAGAACAGTGAAGGTAATAAACTCGGTACATTATGTGTAATAGATAGAAAGCCAGGTTCTTTAACTTTTGAACAGAGAACTATTATGGAGCTACTATCTAAGCAAATAGTTTCCTTTTTAGAATTAAGAAAGCGTTCTTTAAATTTATTAGATGCTTTATCTCATCTCCATAATCAAGAGGGGATAATATCAGTCTGCTCTTATTGCAGGGAAGTTAAAAATAAAGACGGAGATTGGTTACATATAGAAAAGCATTTATCCAATATAAGCGATATAAGGTTTAGTCATGGTGTATGTGACAGTTGCATGGAAAAACATTTTCCTGATGTTGTGGAGGTATGGAATAAGTAAACATTTCATCTCTAATTAAGGAAAAGCTTTATTAATAAACAAATAACAAATTAAAGATATAAAGGTTATGATCGTATAAAAAATTACACCCAAATGTTCCTCGATTCTGTTTTAAGTAATGAAACTGCTAAGAGCGCTTTAGTAGCTTATATCCACTATTTAGGTATTATTCTTTGTTTTGCATCACTTTTTTTCGAAAGATTAACACTTAAGGTGAATTTAACAAAGAATGAAGCAATATCTATGATTTTTGCCGATGTGATTTATGGTTTAGCAGGAGTTGCTATCTTATTAACCGGTATTTTAAGAGTAAAATATTTTGGCCAAGGGGGAGATTTCTACACAAGTAATCCAATCTTTTGGGTAAAAGTTAGTTTATATATTCTAGTAGGATTATTATCTTTATACCCCACAATCACATATATATTATGGGCTATCCCCTTAAGTAAAAATAAATTGCCTGAGGTATCAGAAAAGTTAGTTAAAAGATTTAAATTAATAATAACTACTGAGTTATTAGGATTTGCTACAATACCTCTTTTCGCAACCCTCATGGCAAGAGGAATTGGGTTAGGTTAAGTATTTGAATAAAATTAAATGCTTTATAAGCAAATGTAAAGAATACAGGTGGACTTTAGATTTGACAATTTCTAATTCCAATAAAAATTTAATTTTTATTGGTCTTAATCCTTCTTTATCTAATTCATATTTTTTAGACAATACAACTAAAAAAATAATTAAAATATCTGCTAGATATAAATATGGAAAATTAAAAATAATTAATCTCTTTGGTCTTATTTCAAAAGATCCAAAGAGATTATTTTTGCATAAAGATCCTGTTGGAAGAGTTAATAATAAAATAATAAAAGGGAGTTTGCAATATTGGTCAATGCAAAATAATTGCCATATTTGGATTGGTTGGGGAAATAATGGAATTTTTCTGGATAGGCATAAATATGTTAATAAATTATTAAAGGATTATTTTTATTTGAAAAGTAGTCTTTTTAACAATCCTGTAGGCCCTCTCCTAATTAAAAAAACAAAATTAAATAATCCAGTCCACCCACTATATTGCAGAGATGATGCAATTTTAAAAGATATTTATTCGATAAATAAATTTAACTCAAATAGTAAAGCTAAATAATAAAAAATATGTTAAATTTAAATACATAATCGATTAGAGATTTTATGAATAATTCTAAGCAACATAGAAAATTAAATAATTTGCAAGTTAAAGCAGAGAAGTGCTTAACAAGAGAAGAAGCAAAGAAAATATTAGCAAAAGCTTCTAAGGCACAAAATAAAATTAATGTTTAAATTTTAACTTAACGTTATAAATATTTAAAAGATTCTTAAAATTAATCACTATTATTTTTAAATACATTTATTGCTTGAAGAGCCATATTTAGATGTACTTCCATTGCACCTAAAGCCATAATAGAATTTGAAGACTTTTCATTGAAGATATCGTTATCTTTTTTAGGTATTTTATTAATGAGTTGTTTGGATACTTTCTCTAAATGATTAAGCGATTCTACAAATTCTTCAAGTTCTTTATTCTCAGAGTAAATTTCTTCCGAAAAGGAAAGATCTTTTTTTGCTTTAAGCATTAAAAGAGATAATTTTTTATGACTTATTGCCTTAGGTAAATTGTTTGGCTCGTTCATTTGAAAATTCAATTAATTAAAATTTAACTTAAAATTTTTCTATACTGCTAGTTCGGTTATGGTTGTAATGACCGTCCTTCTTAATTAACTTAAATTAGATTTAGATATTAGATATTTGAAAATATTTCCTCTTTCTTCATAATCTTTGAATTGATCAAAGCTTGAGCAGGATGGAGAAAATAATATTATTTTTTTCTTTTCTTTGTTTGTATATTCAATAACTTTACTTACTACATCTTTAAGGGAATTGGAAATAATTATTTTCTTCCTATATCCTCCTTCTAAAAGATAATTTTTGATTAACTCGCAACTTTCTCCATAAAGGAAAATTGCATCAGTTTTTCTTATGACAGTATCTACCCATAATTTATAATTTCCAGTTTTGATTCTGCCTCCAGAAATTAATACAGATGAATTACTTATTGAATTTAAGCTTGCAATTGTAGAATCAAAATTAGTAGCTTTACTATCATTAATTATTTCAATATTATTATTTTTAAAAATTGTCTCAAGCCTATGAGGAAGCTGTTTATAGCTTTTTAAGCTTTCACTTATTTGTAAACTCGATAATCCAATTTTTCTAGCTGCTGCTGTTGCCATTAATAAATTTTGAATATTGTGTTTACCTGTTAAATTGAAGATTCCCAAATCAAATAGTTTTATTCCTCTCTCAATGACAAATCCTTCTTTATCTATCCAATAATCACATTTTTGATTTATATCATCACTAACGTTAGATGTAATCCAAATACCCTTAGAGAGTACATTGGATGATTCTCTTAGAATTTTGTCGTCATAATTATAAATTCTATAATTAGATTGCTTTAGTAACTTATTTTTAATATTGAAATAATTTTGTATGGTTTTATGCCTTTCTAAATGATCAGGCGTAAATGTTGTCCAAATACCTATTTGGGGTTCAATTCTCTTAGCAATTTCAATTTGATAGCTACTCAACTCGGCAATAATCCAATCAATTTTTAAGTTATCATTTTGATCATATGCATATTTACATATAGGAGTTCCAATATTACCAGCTGCTGGAGCTTTTAAATTATTGCTGCATAATATATGGCTTAATAAGTGGGTAACGGTTGTTTTCCCATTTGTGCCTGTTATTCCAACCCATTTAACTTTCTTTAAATTATTCCATCCTATATTTACTTCACCAATTATTTTCACACCTTTTTCCTTTAATTTAATAATAGTTTTATGCTCTAGACTTATTCCAGGACTTATAATTACATATTCAATTTCATTAATATTTTTAGTAAAAAACTCGAATTCAAAAGATTGATCTAATTCAACTTTCACTCCAATTGACTCTAATTCATTTTTGTAATTATAAATCTCCTTATTAATTTCGCTCTCGATAACTATTACTTTTTTTTTGATACTATTTAAATATTTTGCTGCCCAAAATCCAGACCTACCCAAACCAATTACATAGTTTATATTTTTGGTTTTTATATTTTCTTTCATTAAGATTTAATTACCTTTTACTTATTATATTTTAAAAAATCTTTATGTATTAAAGCATTTAATTTATTATTTAAAAAATCAATAATTTTTTAAAAGTATTTTGTTTTTTATTAAAGTTTTGAACTCAAGTTTAATAAGTTAAATTATTGATATTTATATTATTAATTAAATCTATTCAAATATATAAATGATAAAGAACATAACTAATCTTTGGTTTGAATGGTTTTATAAATCCTGGAAAAGTTTCAACCCGGGGAACTTAATTGAAAATAGTTTAACCCCATCTCAAATAGCAGAAAATTTTGTTCAGGAGAATCAAAATCAGTTGCTTGAGTTTTCTAAGAAATTTGATGAAAATAACTATGACGCTTTAATTGAATTTATGAAACTTTCTGAAAGTGAGTTACTTATATTGAAGTACTTTCTAAAACTTATTAAATTGAATAAATCTAAATAAATTCTCCTATTATTTCCATACTTTTTTCCCACAATATTTTTCTTTCTTTTATATTAGTAGCTAAAGGAGCTGTTGGAGATAATTTTGGGTAACCTCTAAAATTATATTTTGGACCATAATGTTCCCCACTTTTTGCTTTAGAAGAAGTCGCAGCAAATAATTGCGGTAATGATCCCATTTCGGCAGACTGGAAAAAAGGGCTGAATATTGCTAAAGACAATTCTTCTAATACATTAGGTTTAGGCTTTTCCGCCTTAAAAAGGTTAGTTTTTGCTATTCCTGGATGAGCTGCTAATGAAGATATATTTTTAATTTTTAATTTTTCATGTAAAGCCAATGCAAACATTACATTAGCTAATTTGCTTTCTGCATATGATTCCCATTTGTTATAGTAGTTCTCAGCTTTTAAGTTTTTCCAACCTCCTTTACCGAAAAATTGAGCACCTGAAGTTATTGTTACTATTCTAGAATTATTTTTTTCTTTTATAAGAGGTAATAGTTTTAAAGTTAAAAGCATATGAGATAAATGGTTAACTGCGAACTGAATTTCATATCCTTGAGCATTAAGTGTTTTAGGAGGATGCATAATTCCTGCATTATTAATCAGTAAATCCAAAGAATTAAAATTATCAAAGATTAGATTTGTTCTATCGGAAACTTTTTTAAAGTCAGAGAGATCTAATTCAAATGGAGTTAATTTTGCTTTTGGTATAAGTTTCTCTAATGCATACTTTGTTTGATTTGATTTAGATAATGTTCTGCAGGCTAGAATTATATGACAGCCTTTTTGAGAAAGAGCTTTAGCAGTGTAATAACCAAGACCACTATTAGATCCCGTTACCAAAGCAACTTTACCTTCAAGATTTGGAATGTCTTTATTAGTCCATTTATTATTACCTGTATTTTTTAAAGTTGAAATCACTTTATCTAAACAATCAATTTGAATTGATCTTAATTAAAAGTAAAAAATATCGTGAACAAATAATTCTTTTTGCTAAAGACAATTATAAGGGCAATTGAAATTATTGATAAAATTTTTTATCTAAATTTCAATTCTTTATTGCATATTGCCATTCTTGACGCTTGAAATAATTTGTTTCTCTAAGATATTGTAATTTTCTACTATTTATTTTAATAATAATTCCATCAGTAGGATAATTCGAAAATAGTTTACCTTTTATCCATTCTTTTCTAAAAGACTCGACTTGGCTTGTGAAATTTGTGTAATAACTATGCGGGGTGTTAAAACCACATTTTTTAAGATAGTTAAGGGTTTCATATTCATTAAGTCTTCCATTAAGTATTTGGAAACAGCAAAAGTTGAAATTTTCTGCCAATTCTTTATTATTTTCAAGGAATCTACTTGTATTTCTTTGGGAAATTGAGGGTGATTGATTTGGGGCATAGAGTTCACCTCTAACTTGAAAATTTCGTTTGATAGGAAGATAATGGGGTACATTTTGAATTTTTTTAACTCTATTAGTAACATCGGATCCTTTTCTTGTTATTGCCTTACTAAATTTGCCATTTATATATTGAATTCCAATAGCACAACCATCTATTTTAGGTTGAATACTTAAACGAGTATTTTTAAGTAAAGTTCCTAAAAATTTCTTATAGTTAGTTTTCTTTATTGAAGGTAATTTCAAATTACCTTTTTGATTAAAGTAGTTACATCTGGGATCAGTTTTAAGTAAATTTCTCTCAAGATGATCAAAAGCTTCATCTGAAATAATAGCATTGCCTATCCTGTATTGTTCATCAAGATATTTGACATCTTTTTCTAAAATTGAAGCCATTCCAAGGTTTTATCTAAAGAGTGAGAAACGTTTATTTCCTATTAAAATATTTTCCTACGACAGAGTTATTGTGGAAAGTATAAAATGATATAAAAGGGTGTCTTAATAAATTAATTTTAAAATTTGTTAGTTTTATTTAAATAAATAAAAAATATGGAACTTTTCCCTGAAGCAGAGGATAAATGGAATAATTTTCTAGAATCAAAAATTAAGTTTTATGGTTCTTTCAGGAATTATGATTATGGACCTAAAGAAAGAAATTACGTTTCAAAAATTTCTAAATTTATAACCCATAGAGTTCTTTTGGAATATTCGATAATTAATATTGTCAACCAAAAATTTAATCCTAATCTTGTTAGTAAATTTATAGAGGAGGTTTATTGGCGAATTTATTGGAAAGGTTGGCTAGAAAATAGACCTTCAGTATGGAGAAACTTTGTTTTAAAGAGTAATAATAATTTTGATTATTTGCTTTATGAAAAAACTATAAATGGTAGAACAGATTTAACTTATTTTAATTCCTGGGTAAATGAAATAAAAAATTATAACTACTTACATAACCATACAAGAATGTGGTTTGCAAGTACTTGGATTTTTCATCTTGGATTACCCTGGGAGCTTGGAGCTAGATTTTTTCTAGAACATCTTTATGCTGGTTATGCAGCATCTAATAAATAAGTTGGAGATGGTTATCAGGACTGCATACAAAGGGTAAAAAGTATCTCTTCATAACTAAGAACCTTAGTAAATACTCAAATAATAGATTCAATATTAATGAAATTAATAATAAGCAAATTGATATAGATGAAGATATTATTCCTGACTTAGAAGATGCAATTTATAAATACAATATGCAAAAGATGAATAAAAAACTAATTTTATTTGAGAATGATTTAAATCTTTCAACTCTAAAAAGTGTAATAAATCAATATCAAAATGTTTTTCTTGTACTCTTAAGTGAAAAAGATAGGCAAATTAGAATTTCAAAAACAGTTTTTGAATTCAAGAATTCTCTTTTGAATGAATTTGCAAGTAAATTCAAGAATATAAAAATAATAGAATCTTCTAAATTAAATGAAAAGGTAAAAAATTTAAAAAATTTAGATGTCCTTTATCCTGGGATAGGAGACAACCTTGATTATTTAAAAAGATTTCAGGTAAAGAAAAATTTAGAAATTAATTATTTGGTTAGGAAACAAGATTTATACTCATGGAAATATGCCAAAAAAGGTTTTTTAATTTTAAAAAGAATATTCCAAAAATAAATAATTATATAAGTGATTTGTAATTCAAGATCTAATACATGCCTCTCTATTTTTTGCAAAAATATTCCTTAAGATCGATCACACTTATTGAATGTATTACCATTTAAGATACTTTATTTAAGTATAAATACTTAAATAAATATTAGTTTTGACTTTCGATCCACGATGGTAAAGTTATATTAGTTATTTTTACTTAAGAGTAAATTTCGACTTTAATAGTGCTTTCGACAATTCTTACAAAATCACTTAGCAAAGATACTGCTTTATTGCTACTTAGAGTTATTACAGGGACTGTTTTAATTCACCATGGTTTTGAAAAATTAGCAAATATTGAAAACTTTGCTGATGCCTTCGTGAAACCTTTACATTTGCCATTCCCAATCTTTTTATCTTATGTGGCTGCTTTCTCTGAAATTGGTGGAAGTTGGTTATTAATAATTGGATTGGCGACAAGATTTGGAGCTCTAGCCATCGTAGGCACAATTTCTGTAGCTATTTATCATGCACTTGTTACAGCTGGATTTAATATTTACTTATTAGAACTTTTATTATTATATTTTGCATCAGCTGCTTGCATTACCCTCACTGGTCCTGGTAATTTCTCATTAGATGAAGTTATTATAAGAATATTAAAATCTGAGTCTGATGAAATAGAAGTTGCCACATTAACTATCAATAAAAAATCAGGAAATTTAAAAGTCGAAGAATTAAATCAAGTAAAAAAAGAAGGATTTTTTAGGTTCCTGCAATCTAATTTATTATCTGAAACATCAAACTAGATTTTTAGGATAAAGATTTTTTATTAATTCCTCTCTCTTTTTTAAATTAATATAATTTTCCATCTTTATTTTTAAAGTTGCTTCTATTAAACTTGCAAACATTCCAATAGCTGTAACCCAAGTTAAAATAATAAAAGGATTTTCATTAATAGATGAGAAATTCATTTAAATAATATCTCTTTATTAAACTTGACCGATTAATATAATTTTTCAACTAATTAAAACAATTTAGAAATATTTTAGGCATTTATTCTTGTTTGAACCCAATTCTTATTTTTATCCCAAATATATCTCTCATGAATAGGGTTTTTTAGTTTCAAAAGTTCTACTTTATTTATACTAATTTCATATACTAAGAAATTCTGTGACTTTAATTCTTTGTTTTGAGTTTTTTGATTATCTATTTTATTAAAATTATCTCCTGGACTTGGCCAAAACCATAAAGATCTAGATTTCTCGTTAAGTTTATTCCAATATTTAATATCTTCAACAACTATATTTGCATAACCTTTAAACCTAAATTGAACTTTACTTTTAGGTAGTAGCCATAAAACCTCAATATTATTATTATTTTCTATATCTTTAACTTTTTCACTTCTACGATCTGTAAAAACTATCATAGAGTTTTCTTTTGACCAACCTCTAAAAACCACTGTTCTTAATCTAGGCTCATTTCTTTTGTTAATGGTGGCTATCTGAATCCACCTATTTGCCACAGACTTACCTTCTTTTTTTTGGTATGATTTTAGTTCTTGTCTCCAACTAGGATAATTTTCTTCAGTCATTATATTTAGGAAAAATCAAACCACTTCTTTTTTTATATTCTTCAAATGATTTATATTTGGATAAAGATTGATCCTTTTTTAACATTCTTGGTACAAATATCAAAAAGAAAAATATAAATAATATGAGAAAAGGTATAAAGCTCATTGATAAAATTGAGAATGATAAATATATCAGTACTTCTCCAAGGTAATTTGTATTCCTTATTCTTTTGAAGAATCCATCTCTAATAAGATCTTTTTTAACTCTTAGAGTAAAGTATTTTTGCGCATCACTGGCAAAATGAAGGAAAACACCAATTATATTTATTGAAATAGATAATGCAATAACTGAATTCGGAACAATTTTTTGAGTGCTTATTAATAAGAATGGAGCTACCCAATAACTACCTAAAAATATAAACCCTGTTATTGCTGTAAGTATATTTAGTTCATCTTTGAAATAAGGGTCAGGAAATAATTTCTCCTTTAATAACCATAATATTCCGTAGGTTCCGTGTAAGGATAAATAAACCCAGGCTGATATAGAGAAATTCCCATAAAAATACATCATCCCAATAACTACAAAAAGAGTTAATCCCTTATGTAAATTTATTATTTGATTTAATTTCATTTTTTATTAATCTAAAAAATTTTTAAACTAGTTGTGGGGAATTTGAAATTTTGGAATTTTTGTTTCCTTCTTAATCAAGATTTATAAGTGGGCGATACTGGAATCGAACCAGTGACTCCTACCGTGTCAAGGTAGTGCTCTACCTCTGAGCTAATCGCCCATATTGATATTTTATTTCCTCTTTAAAGGGAATGCCCCTTATATGAAAATAGCAGCTCAAGCAATCATTTTTTAATTAATTTAATTTTCCATCTTTCTCGTTTGGTTCTTTCCATAGATAATATCTTTACTAAACCTTTATTTTCTAGATTAATAATATCTCCTTCATTTGTAGAAAATGTTGGTTTATAAACTTTCAAGCCATTTACGCTAATCAGGCCTTTTTTAATTCTATCTATTATTTTACTTCTTGAAACTCTAAATCCTGCTGATGCAATAGCATCTAATCTTTTGGATGCTTCTACTGTCGATATATATTTCTTGGTTCTACTTGTCGGGAGCCTTAATTCATCTAAATTAACTATTCTTATTTCAACTTCTATATCTCTTAAAAAGAATTTATTTTGAGAAAAAGATTTTAATTCAGTTTGATTAATGATTCCTTGCGCACCTCTATCTCCTAAAGTCCAAATATCCCCTATATGCTCCTTCTTAAATAGGGAATCAACAAGAAGATTTCTGAAATCTGATTGACTGGCATTATCAAATAGAAAATTACCTCTAATATCAATTCCTACTCCGGGAAAATCTCCCTTTATGTCACCATAACATTTATTAATTGATTTTCTATAACATGCAATTTTGGCTCTATCCGCATTTTCGTAACCTCCATAAATTTGATAAGACAAATCATTTAAATTAGAAAAACTTTTAAGTATTTCGCTATATGCATATGAAGGAATAAAATCAGTCCAGTAAGTTTCCCAATTTTTGAAAGCTAAATTAGAAATAGAAATTAGTTGTTTTATTTCCCTCTTATAAGGGCTATCAATTAAAAATTCTTTTAAATCAAGCATTTAATTTTCTAATAGGATCATATCTATTGGTCCAGAATCTCTAATAATTGTCCAAGGTAATTCATATCCAATTTGATTCTCAAGCAAAATCATCCATTTACCATCTTTGTTAAAGTTAAGAATTGATCTTATCTCTTTATTCCTATTAACATTAATACTTGCAGAAGCGACGATGCTGCCTATGAATCCCGAACCCATACCCAATATTCCTCCTATAATCGAATCACCCAATTGGTTTAAACCTAAAAAAGAAAAAGTTGATAAATTTGTCATGTTAGAAAAAGTTAAACCTGAGATAAATCCGAAAGGCATAAGCCAATTACGCATACTCTTTTGTCTTATCTTTTGATCAAGTTTAGGATTTAAAATCCTTATCTTCTCAATAATTACAATGTTTTTTGAGATTTCATTATTGTTAATTAATAGTCTTTGATCTGAGGATATTTTTTCATCAGAAGGAGGTATTAATAAATTTTTAGTTAAATAAAATGTTTTTTCTTCAAAGCTATTTAAAAGTTCCAAACATTTTTGAAGTTCATCATATATTAAAATGCATTTAGTCAAGTTCAATTCCTCAAATGTTGATTTCTTGATTCAGTTTAATAAAACAAGCTCTATTCACTATAGATAAGTAAAGTAGATAATTAAAGAACAAATCTTAAATGCCAAAAGTTCTCATTACAGATCCAATAGATCAATCTGGAATTGATATCCTTTCACAAGTCGCCCAGGTCGATCAAAAAATTGGTATAACTGATCAAGAATTGAGTCAGATAATAAAAGACTATGATGCATTAATGATTCGTTCAGGAACGCAAGTAACAGGTGAAATAATTAACTCTTCAGAGAGACTTAAAATTATTGGTAGGGCTGGAGTAGGAGTAGATAATGTTGACGTGAAAGCAGCAACTCAAAAAGGGGTTTTAGTCGTAAATTCGCCAGGTGGTAACACAATAGCTGCCGCAGAACATTCTATAGCTATGATGTTAGCTTTGTCTCGTAATATACATTTAGCACATAGCAGCACAATTGAGGGGAAATGGGAAAGAAAGAAATTTGTAGGTAATGAGTTATTTAATAAGAAATTAGGTGTAGTTGGTTTAGGGAAAATTGGTACGCATGTTGCGAAAGTCGCTAATGCCTTAGGTATGGATGTTATGGGATATGATCCTTTTGTTTCTAATGAAAGGGCTCAACAAATGCAAGTTAAATTATCTGAATTAAATACTTTGTTTGAAGAATCTGATTATGTAACTTTACACTTACCTCGCACAACTGAAACAGAGAATCTTGTTGATATTAAAGTTTTAAAATCTATGAAAAAAAATGCAAAGCTTATTAATTGTGCCAGAGGAGGAATTATAGATGAAAATGCTTTAGCAGATGCACTTAATTCATCTTTAATTGGTGGAGCCGCTATTGATGTATTTTCTGAAGAACCATTAGATGCTAATTCACCTCTTTTAAAAGTAGAAAAGAATTTAATATTGACTCCTCATTTGGGAGCTTCAACTAAAGAAGCTCAAGAAAATGTTGCGATTGATGTTGCAGAACAAATAAGAGATGTCCTTTTAGGATTATCCGCAAGAACTGCTGTAAATATTCCTGGTTTAAGTCCAGATATTATGGATAGTCTAAAACCTCATTTGCAGTTGGCAGAAACTCTAGGCCTTTTAATTAGTCAACTTTCAGGTGGTCAGATTCACAAATTAGAACTTAAGTTACAGGGAGAATTTGCGCAGCATCCCTCTAAGCCATTAGTTATCGCAAGTCTTAAAGGTCTTTTATCTAAAGCCTTAGGAGATAGGATTAATTATGTCAACGCATCTTTGGAGGCTGAATCCAGAGGTATTAATGTTATTGAAAATAAAGATGAGTCTAGGCCTGAATTTGCCAGTGGATTAATGCAATTAACAACTCTTGGGGATAAGGGAGGAAATAGCGTTGCAGGAAGTATATTTGCTGATGGTGAATTACGAATTATAAGTATTGATCAATACCCAGTAAATGTTTCTCCAAGTAGGTTTATGTTGCTTACTAGGCATCGTGATATGCCTGGTATTATTGGAAAATTAGGATCACTATTGGGGGACCATAATATCAATATTGCATCTATGCAGGTTGGTAGAAAAATAGTAAGGGGAGAAGCTGTAATGGTTCTTAGTGTTGATGATCCTATCCCTTCTAGTCTATTAGATTCAATTCTCAAAGTCGAAGGAATTACAAGTGCTAATCCTGTAACACTTTAAATTTTATTTTCTTATACATGGGATTAACAAAATGGTTAAAATTAACTTTTGAAATTGATAAAGATTTAGAAGAATTAATTATTTCGGAGTTAAGTAAACTCAAAATAGGAAGTTATGCTTTTAATTTTTTAAATAATAAACCAATTTATCTAAAAGTTGAAATTTGGCTCCTTCGTTCTAAATGTAGTGATCAATTCAAATTCAAATTAGAAAAAATATTTAAAGATATTTTAGAGGAAAATACTGCCCATAAAATAAATTTTAATTGGCATGCTCTTGAGGAGGATTGGCTTGATAGTTGGAAAAAATTTTGGAGACCTGAGCTAATAGGCAAGAATTTTTTAGTCCTACCTTTATGGGAAGATCTCCCAAGAAAATTTGTAAATAAAAATGTTATAAAGATTGATCCAGGTGCTGCATTTGGAACTGGTAATCATCCTTCTACCTCTCTTTGCCTTAACGCAATGGAAAATATTAAAATACAAAATAAAAAAGTTCTAGATATTGGTTGTGGAAGTGGAATATTGACCATTGCAGCAAAACTATTAGGAGCGAGTACTCTCTTTGCCTTAGATAACGATTACTTAGCAATTAGCTCTACTAAAGAAAATATGAAATTAAATTTCGGTAAATCAATAGATTTATATCTTTATGAGGGTTCATTTCAAGAATTTGTAGTTAATGAATCCTTTAATGATTTCGATTTGATAATGTGTAATATTCTTGCTGATGTAATAAAGTTAATTATCCCATTGATTTCGAATACCTTAAGCTTCAATGGACAGCTAATATTAAGCGGGATATTATCTTCTCAAAAACAAGAAATTATAAAAGTATTAAATTTAAATAATTTATCTGTAGATAATGTATCATCTGAACAGGAGTGGGTTTGCATTAAATCAACAAAAAAATTATTCGAGCCCTAGATCACCTTCCGACTAAACTAATTACATATTTTTGTTACATTTTTTACTTTAGGCCTAGCTAAAGTATCTCCATCAATGTTACAAATATGTTAACTAATGTAATTTTTTTTACGACTAATCTTCAGGGCAATGGCTTCTTACAAAGTAACACTTATTAGTGAAAGTGAAGGTATTAACTCAACTATTGAGGTTCCTTATGATCAATATATTTTGGATGCTGCAGAAGAGCAAGGTGTAGATATTCCTTATTCTTGTAGAGCAGGAGCTTGCTCAACATGTGCAGGTAAGATCACTTCGGGTACTGTGGATCAATCAGATCAAAGTTTTCTTGACGACGACCAATTGGAAGCTGGATTTGTTCTTACTTGTGTCGCGTATCCCACTTCAGATGTAATAATTAGTACTCATGCAGAGGAGGAACTTTACTAAAAGGATAGTTAAATATAAATAAATAATTTGATTTGGTTGTAAGTTTATTTTTTTCTGTCAACCTCTATTTATATCGTACTATTAGCTAAATAATGATTAAGTTCAAATTTTTTAAATTTGGTTCAATTCAATCTAGTTTAGGTGGTCTATACAGTTATAAGATAATTGGTCCCTGCTGTAGGCTATACGATAGAGAGGAATTGCCTTGGCCATGCTCAAGAATTGCCTGGAGAAGCAAGGAACCTAGTTGGAGAAGGATTGGTGCAAGATTTGTTGCAGATATGGCTTCTAGAAAATGCCCATCTTACTCCGTAGAGATATTGGAACCAGGATCAAAGCCTGTACAAACAGTAATAACTTTCTTTTCAAATAAATTTTCGAATGAAATACAAGAATGGTGGTATAGCAAAAAACCAGGTTCAAGAGAACCTGGTAATGTCTTTCCTTCAAATATTTAATTTGATGTTAAGCTTTTGGCTTAGGAGGAGTATACCCTTTTAAACCTGCACACTCTAGGCTGTCAAAGGTATCCACGCCTGTCTTGGAGTTTGTTCCTGAAGCTCTTGAACAAAGTGCTTTTCTTTGAGACAAATCTAAATTAGCGTTTGTAAAATCGGTTCCTTCAATTAAAGCCCCGTCAAAAACACTTTTCATAAGCTCACCATTTGTTAAGTCTGCATCAGAAAGATCAGCATTATCAAATCTTGTAGCATAGGCAATTAAGTCTTTCATATTTGCACCCTTGAAACTAGAGTTTTTTGCAGTAGTTACACTCATGTAAGCTCCCTGCAAATTAACTTCTCCAAGATCTTGGCTAGATAAATCATATTTAACATATTCAGTATTCTGAAGATCTTTGCCGCGATAATCCTCTTTTAA
>CETG01013447.1_pt1 | contig 17408 bp, 31 predicted proteins | sample 361471 | NCBI WGS metagenome assembly CETG01 (sample SAMEA2622696, study PRJEB7988) | marine metagenome | isolation source: saline water (ENVO:00002010), including | reverse complement strand
GAAGTACACGTTTTAGCAACTCCACCTTTTTGACCACATACAGTTATAAACAAAGGAAGGAATTTACATCTAAAAATAATCTGCAGGATCTAAGCACAAAGTCAAGTAGCAATAGAAAGATCAATCAAGATATACTAATAAATTACAATTGAAAATATAAGGAAAACAAATACATATAAGCTTCATTTGTATTTTTAAATACTTTTTTGAGCAATTATTAGTAACTTGATTATCAAAAGAAAATATTGAAGGTTGCAAGAAGTTCTTTCTAATGCATATTAAAATAAATTAAATATACAAAGAAATGTTGATGAAAAAGATCTTATTAGATACAAAAAGAAAGTTTTCTAAATTTTTTAGTCTTTTCAATCAACAAAGAAAAGAGTCATCAGACAGGTGCGAAAACCTTACATCGATTCCAGGAATAGGCTCAAAAAACTGCAATAATTTCTATGAAGCTGGATATATGACACCAGAATCTATTATTTCTGCATCTGACGAAGAGCTTTTAAACATACCTGGTGTAGGAATTAGCTTTGTTAAAAAATTAAGAAGTACATTAGGAAGAATTTGATATTTAAAAATAATAGTTTTTTTAATTGAAACGATATCGATTGAATGAATATTGAATAAAGGGTTCAAACTAAAATTATTAGTAATAGATATTAAAAAGAAATGCTTTAAGAATCTTTATTATCTGAAATAAATTTTTCAGAACCACCATTCAAAGTATTAAGTGAAAGTTTATAAGCATTCTCGTGAAAGCTTAAATCTCTTATTACTCCTAGTTTACTAGAATTAAACCAATCATCATTATCAGAACTTTGAATTAATTTTTTTATCCTATAGCCCAAGTTAAGATATTGAGAGGCAAGATTTCTCCATTCACCATTTTTCTTTCGATAACCAAACTCAAAATAATACACACCTTTATTAATAGGAATAGGAAATGAAATAGAAGATTGAAATTTACTAACTTGGATCTCTTTCATAATACAAGTTGAATCATTTTTATTTCTATTGTTACTTATATCAAATAATCTAATGGCATAAAAGCAACTTTTACTGAATTCAATTCTAAAATTGTCAATAGGACTAATTTCCCAAAAGCATTTTATATAACCATTGCCAAGATTAGTAACTGATAAAAAGCTAAATGTATTAGATATTTTCTTCACACTATTCCAAAAATATTCTTTTATCCTGATATTCAAACCAGTTTTCATTTTCTGTATAAATAAAAAATATATAATATTATAAGTAATCTCAAATTTTTTACTGTAAATTTTATTCTTAGTAAGACTATGTATTGTATTCAATACATAGTCTTACTAATTCTTGATGGTTAATTGAATAAAGTATTTGTAGTGAAAAATACCTAAATTAATAACATTAAGCTGCTTTAGAAGCATGACTTTCAGAAAGTATTGCATCTACAAAATCTGCAGTAGATTTCCTTGATGAAATATTACTTGTCTTCCAGTGATTGATTAAAGTTTTCAATTCAATTATCCTCTTTTCCGCTACTTCAATTTTTTCTTCATTAGACATCGATATAAAAGAATGACTGATATAAATTAAGACTAACCCTTTTATAATATATATCAAGAGACAAGAGGAAATGATAAGTATATATATTGATGATTAATAAATTCCAATAAAAGTATTAGACAAAAAAAAGCCAGCTAAACGTGCTGGCTAGATAATTAATAGAGATATGTAACTATATAAATCTATTAATAATAAAACCCTTCAAGGCAGGAGCAATAGGGAAAACTAGTTTTCTAATTTCCATTGACTCTTGACCGATTGGTAGATGCGACAATGGATCACCTCCTTAAATAAACATATATAAACAATAGTCCAAAAATGAATTGTGTCAGTAAATTAGGTAACAATTTCAGAAAATCGAATCAAGAGTGTCTAGATGTGCGAAATATCCAATAAAAAATAAGCTTTACAAACTAGAATAAGTGTTTTGTAAAAAATATAAATTCAATTCGACAAAGAGGTAGAAACAATACCCGAGCTAACCAAAAGAATCACTTGCAGAACTAAAAGCATAGAAAGAATTTCCACCTAGAAAAAACCAGAAACAATACTAGTGTACTACAAGTGAGCACCTTGACAAGCCTTGCAAAGTTAGAAGTAGTCAAAATAAGAAAATTATTAGGATTTAAACTTTGATGTATCGCTGCAAGCTTAGTTAATCAGAAAGAGACCAAACTTAATCCATCCAAAAATTTTTAATGTAAAGAAAAAGCCTCATATTTTTCTAATTTAATTATCACAAAGAATAGATATGAATCTATTTGATTATTGACAAATTTTTCTCCACAAACTGAGTTTAAATTTAAAGTAAATCATGGAAATATTCATCATTACAACTTATAGTAAATTCAAACAATAAAAAGTAAAGTGAAATATAAAATAAAAAGAGAGGATGGAGAGAGTGATGAAATCACTAGTCAATCATTCCAAAGCTATGATGAAGCCTATGATTTATTAGCCAATATTTATGAAGACATTTGCTGCTCTGATGCAGACTACGATGATCGGCCATATTATGAAATAATTGAAATAAAAAGCCTATCTAATTAATACAAATCATTTTATTTGCTAAAATATAAAAAATTATTTATTCCATAGTAAATATAGATTTTATTATCACAATTAGAAGAATAGATAAATCTTTTAAATTAGTAAATAGAGTTAACTTTAGTGAATTCAGTTATATTCTTTTTTTATCACTAAATTTGATAAAACTATAGAATGAAGTGATAATCTAGATATAGCAAAAAAATCATGTTGAGAAAAAATGTTTTAGGAACTGAGCTTACATCCTGTAGTTGCAAGCCTATAACTGGATGGTATCGAGATGGATCATGTAGAACAGACATTTCTGATAAAGGTATGCATACTGTATGTGCTGTTATGACAAAGCAGTTTCTTTCTTACAGTAAAGCCCAAGGCAATGATCTCTCTTCAGCTAAAGTAGGATTTCCAGGTTTAAAAGAAGGAGATCATTGGTGTATTTGTGCACCTCGATGGAAAGAAGCCTATCAGGACGGCATGGCTCCTTTAATTAAACTTGAGGCAACAGAAGAAAGTACTTTAAATATTATCGAGATAGAAATTTTAAGAAAATTTTCGCACGATCATTAATTAAATAGGTTTAAGAATACAAAGATTTTTCTAAATTACAAAGCTTAAGGAATTTTTTATTTTAAATTAAACATATACAATAATTAAATCATGAAGAAAGCATGTAAATAGATTAAATGATGAATCTAAAAATTAATCAACAATTAATCATTCCAAGTCATGAAATAAAATGGCGATTTTCTCGTTCTTCTGGCCCTGGTGGACAAAATGTGAACAAAATCGAAAGCCAAGTAGAAATAATTTTCAATATTCAAAAATCAACGGTTCTTAGTTCTTTCCAAAAAAATCTTCTGTTAAAGAAATTAAACAATAAAATTATTAATGGCTGCATTTCTATAAAGGTTCAGGAAAAAAGAACACAATTAAAAAATCGACAATTAGCAATACAAAAATTAATCTCACTAATTAAAGACATAATTATATCCAAGGAAAAAGTAAGAAGAATTACAAGACCTAGTAAATCATCTCAAATAAGAAGAGTTGAATCAAAAAAGCAAAGAGGAGAACTTAAACAAAAACGGCACAATAACTTAGAACAAGACTTATAGATAATTCAAATTCATCTAAATTTGAAAGACTGATAAAAAGATCTAAATTTGTATATACAAATCTTGCAATTTAGCTATTACAAGCTAGAAATAGAAAAACATATAACTTTTATGTTAACTACCTCAACTCGTGTACGCATACAAGAAATATTAAAAAGAATAGCTAAGGACAATAAAGTAACTCTTGGAGAGAGAATTTATATAAATAAATTTGCATCGAGGAACCAAAACGTATCTGCTTGGTTAAGAAAAGCAATACATTTTCAAAGAAACGAACTTAACTCTGATCCTATAGATGACTTAATAAATGGACTTGATTTATGCTCATCTGAACCATGTTCGACATACAATCCAGATCGAGATGATCTAGGAGAATGGTTCACTGGAGCACCCTCATGGATTAGAAGAAGCTAGAATTTTAGTCAATAATAATAACTAAAGTAAAATTAACAATTAAATTCCAGTTCAAATTGTCAAGCAGCTTCTTCTTTTTCTATTTCTTTCTTATCGAGTTTTAGTAGATCTATAACATTAGATTTGATCGGTCCAAAGTCATCATCTTTAGCAGAAGAAATAGAATCTTTCATCAAAAGCTTCACTAGAGAGGTAACAGAAACTGATAGGTACTTAAAGCTTTCAAAAATATTTCCGACCTCTTTCTTAATTTCTTCATGATGCTTCCCTTTACTCATTAATGTTGAGACAGTCCAACCTGCCAAGCCAATAAGAAGCAGAACAAATAAAGTAATCATAAGAATACATAATATAAATTATGTATATCGATTACTCATAAATAAAGCAAGGCCAAATACCTATATTATATTAGAATTTTAATAAACTTAAAATATTTTTTATATTCCATGCTGAGTTATCAATGGCTATATCCTTAATTTTTTCTCTAGAGGAAAGGAGTACCCAATCAAGTTCTTCTAGAGTAAGAAATAGAAAGATTAAAGCTAATATTAGATTAACAATAAAGAATCTTAATGGTACAACTAATGTCTTAATATCAAAAACATTTCTTTCTCTATAACTATATGCAGATGAAAAAGCCATCCTCTAATATTAGCATGATTTATAAAAATTATCATAAGAAATTCCTGTACAAAGTCAATAAGCAAAAAATTTATTCACTTTAAATGCATAAGAAAATATAATTAAAATTCCGCTTATTTTTAGAATTCTGATAAGAATAAATTATATTTACAGAGATTAATATTGTGGTCTAAATAAATTAGAAATTCAACAGCCAGCACAGAAAATTAACAAGCAATTATTCATTTATACACTTATCACATCAAATAGATTATGCTTTGTATAGAATAAATAAAAAGAAAAATGAGTGTAAACACAATTTTACTTTTTCTTTTAGTAATAGCTAGTTATCTAAATTTATATTTAACGTTTAAAAGAAAAATAAGGGGGGCAAAAAAAACCAAACTACCAATATCATCTAAAGAGTGGAGAGACAAAATAGAAGATGAAAAATTTAAGTCATGGCTATCTAACAGAGAGAGGTTAAAACATAAAAAAAAGAATGAATAAGGATATTAACAGTCTAATCTCTAATTATTATTTTAAGATCTTTAATTAAAACAAGTAATCGAAAACTAAAGCTATTATTGATTTACAGACAATATGATCTGAGATAAATATTAAAACAATAGAATCTCTATTGAATAGAAAATAAATCAGATTTGCAAGGAGAATTAAGTTATATTATTAAGACTAATGAATGATAGAAAAGTTATAATATATCAGATAATTCAACTAGATGTACCAGTAAAACAAAATCCATTCTTAATACAAAAATCATAAGCAAATAATTTTAATGTTTCTGGCATATCCTGCCATTGCATTTCCTCAAGTTTGTTTAGTTGGTCTTTGCTTAAATTCTCTTTAGATTCATATGCCTCCATCATTTTAGCCCAACTTGAAGAAAATGTATCAAGATAAAAAGCCTTCTGATTCTGGTTAAAGAAATTAATTATATCTTCATTGGTAACAACTGCTCTAGATATTTTTTTATAATGCTCAAATTCTGAGGACCAATCTGGGGTTAAGCTTGAAGACATAAACAATATGAATGAGGGAATCATTATAATTTAGTTAGCATATAATTATATGTGGAATGATCAAATGAACATAATAATTTAATTAAAAGCTAAATATGAGTATAGTATTACCAATGAAATTGAATATAGAATAATAGTCAGGAACCCATTATAAGATCGACAAAGTATACTAAAAAAATTGAAAGGACTTAATACTAAAATCAATAGAATGTATTGAGTTATGAGAAAAGGCAGATAATAGACACTCTATCTATAACCTATTCTGATAATTATCTATTATTTTACTTGTTGCAGTATTTTATATCTATTAAGGTCTTAAAAAGAAGTTTTTGATTAGTCTATGCAACTAAAAAGTTTAAATGGATGTCGCTTAAAAATTGGTTCCTATCCACCTTTTTCCTACAATGCGTCTGGAGGAGGAGGGGAAGGGAGATTCCTTCCAAGTAAGGAAAATAATATACTTTATTTGAGCTTTCCACCTAAAACATTTTCCATTCCTCCCCTGACGTCAAAAACCACAAAATTTTTATCTATTCCATTACCTCTGGGTTTCAAGATCCAAATTCATATGGATAAACTGGAGGGAACTATTGATAAGAATTCTGGAGAAGTGTTATTTAAATTTGAAGCAAGATTTATTTTTAGCATCGGAGCGATGATTAAATTTCCTAATTTATTTGTTAATACCCAACTGCAGACAGGAGAAATAAAAGGTAAGTTACATAAAAGCAAGGGGCTTGTTCTTCAAAAAAATGGAAAAGCAAAACTAGTAGGAATTTCCATAATACCTGAAACTGGAAATAAAATTTTAGATACCTTCCTTGGTCTTCCAAATGAAGCTCTAGCAGAACTACACTGCGAAATTAAATAATAAAATTCATATACTAATTCTCGTATTATTTTCCCAGCCATATAGGAATCAAATCAGGAGCCCAAGCATAAACAAAGGTATAAAAAAATAACCTCAATAAACAACATCTAGAAATCAAATAACACGTTTAATATTTAAACGTCTACCTTGTAATACAAAGTGAGTTTTTGAGAAATTAATCCATCGTTAGATTCGAATTAACTTGAATGGCTAATTCATGATAAATAGGTTCAAAGTTTTTTTCTGATCCTTTCAATACATAGGAAACAGAATCTCTAAAGCAACTATTAGATTGTTCTATGGTTTATTTGAATAAAGAATTACTTGTAGAAAAACCAATAAACACCCATTAAAAATCAGCAAATAGATACATAGTCTATTGAATACACGCTATAAGCATATAACGGTACTACTTAAGTCTATAGAAAATTCATCCATAAACATTTACAAGCTTGATTGAATTTGTTAAAAATTATCTAGTTAAGATAGAACTCGATGTCATTATCAAAAGCCTTATCTTCGATATCAGGATGGTCAGAAAATTTTAAAGTACATAAATCTTTGAGAATAAGAACTAGAAAATAAATCTGATTACAAGAAAAATAGTTTCAAAACAGGTACAAAATTACTACATCCTTTAAGCCAATACACCTACAACTCAATAACTAATGACTACTAATTTACCAAGCATTACTTCTTCCAAAACAAAAAAGGGAAAGAAAGCAGAAAGTAGCATTCCTAAATGGACTGTCTTTTCTCTTTGTTTTATAACCACGCTTGTATTCGTTAGCTTAATTAAAGCTTATCTTCCATTACTTGTAACTGCACTTGCAATGCTTTTTGTTTGGAGTCAAATGACTAAGCCAATAGCAGAGATAGAAACTACTAAAGCCACTAATGATGACAGCAACCAGTTAAATCTATTCCATAAGCAATATAAGATTGGTAAGAAGTATTCCAAAGTCAAAGAGGTATTAGAAGACGAAGAAGTAATAGACAGAAAAGTTGCATAGTCCGAATGCTTTAAAAAAGAATTAAATGGGGACTAGATTTAGACCCATAATGAGTGTGATAAAAAAAAATGATCGGATTGATAGAAACTCCTACTTACTTGATCCCATAAAAATCGCTTTTAATTAATTAATTAATAAAGTAAATTGACATTCAAAAAAGGTATGTGAAAATTAATTCATCAAACATAATGTTTGATGCTTGATTTTTACCCTTTTTTGTTTGCTCTTCTTGCAAATTATTATTGTCTCTATAACAAGTATTTAACTGAATGACAAATCTTGAAAAAGCAGGACCTGAGCTGACTGAATCACAACTACTTAGTATAAAAGATCGAATAAAAAACTGGCGTACAAAAGATCAAGTGATTGATATGATTAGGTATCGGTATGGTCGAATTGATAATAAAGCGGCATAAAAGCTTTCTAATAAAAAGAATAAAATCAAAGAAAAAGCGTCTATAGAATTGATTATCAAGAAAGCACAATTAAAAATTAATAATAGCTCTGTAAAATAAAATCTCTTTCTAAAGGCTCACAAAATATAAGGGAAACATCAAATTACTCCATATCGCTATTGCGATCATTTACTACTTAAGTAAAGCTGAAGCTTGTAATTGCAAATTCAAATGCCTTTAGAGTTTTACGTCTTAATGATTCCATTCTGCACTATTCCTGTCTGTCTAGTATCACTCGATTACTTAAATAAAAGTTCTGAGCTAAAGAAAAGAAATAATAATATAATTGAATTTGATAAATTCATAAAGCAGAAAGAAGAAGGTGATGCTGTAGATAGTGCTATCGCGGAACTATTAGTTTTCACTAAAATTGCAGCATAATTTTTTTAGTCGCATGCCATGTAGATGAGTAAGTACTTCAGATCTTAATTCATACATAAAAGAAATAAATTCGTAGGGTAGTATTGATAGCTGCTTATTATCCTTGCAGGGTATCTCATTTAAGTATCTACTAGAATATTTATCAAGCTAGATATCTCAAGAACGTCTACATTTCATAGGAAATTACTTGAGATCAATAGTCCAACGTCGTTTACCCATTCGATCTGATTCGGAATAACAATTAGCAATCAAATCTCCATTCCTTTTCCTAACTGAACATTCAAGACCATCCTCAGTTAAAAAGAAGCTAGATGTAGAAGCTGAAGCCTCCTTTGATAGATTTGAGTTCAAATGGCTTAGGATCAATGACCAAATAAGTTCTTCATTGGAATCATCGTTTGCTGTGAACTGCATTTCAATTCACTCTTTGATAACCGGTTCTGATTCTGAACTTAAGATATCAGAGCCTGGAAGACCAGTTGATATAGAACCGATAAGAGTGGTATGAGAGGATGGATCTTTCTTTAACGTAGTGACTCCAAGATCATTTTTAGAAATTAGTATAAATATAATTATTCCAACAAATGTCAAAATAATTCCTAAGGCCAAAGAGGAATCCATGTGAATTAATTATCAGTCATAATAAAATAAATCAATATTCAAAATCAATTCACATCTGAGAAATAATTCTTATCCATATGTATTTTTCTTTTACTATTCACAGGTAAAAAATGTAACACTATAATGTTATCTATCAAATAAAGTTAACTTTTAGTAAATGAAAAAGACTCTTAGTGCAAAGATTATTGGATAATCCTAAAAGTTTAAATTAAATAAATGACTGAGAATAACTTTAATGCAAGTAATCCTGAAACAGCTAATCATCATTGGTTCCCCTTTCTAAGATATAAGAAAGAATGTGAAGCCACTGGTAAAGAAGTTAGTGTAAACGAATGGATGAGGGCAACTGGAAAACTTGATGCGAAAATAGCTCATGAAGAATCAGTTGCATTAGCTGAAAAAATCGCAGCAGAAAAAGAAGCGGATGCAAAAAAAGCAATCGAACAAGAAGCAGAAGCCAAAAAAGCAGGAATCAAAAAGGATGCAGAAATGACAAAAAAATCATTAAATAAGAAAGATTCATAGCAAAAATGAATAGAAGTTAAAAACTTTAATCTGAAGAATCGAGAAACTGGTTGAAATAGACAATAATTCCTACAACCTTTTAAGAGTTAGGGTTTTTTGAAAAATATAGTTAAAAATAGAATTACTTCGACTTTAATGAAATGGTTTTTGGATTAGCAACTTCTGAGCTAGGTATTAGTTCCTTCACTATTAATGCAATATTAATGACGTCGATAGTGATCCTTCTAGGTTTACCAACTTTATTTCTTGTTAAATCAGGTCAAGGTAAATCAGCTTTGTAGAAAGCTAGATAAGAATTACATCAGTCATAGAGAAAAATAATTATTAAAGTAATCAATGAATTATATCTTTGAAATAAATAATTGATCAATAGAAATGTAATTTATAATCAAAAAATTGTTTCATTTTGTATAGACGAATTACCATCGAAAAAGCGAATATAAATAATTCAACTATTAACCTTGTAAGGATATATGTATTTAACTCCAAAAGATTCAGAATTCTTTTATGGCAACGCAGAATTTTTCAGTACTAGTAAGTTGCATGCGTTAGATCAATATTGGAGCAAGAACAGTTCACATCCTACGCATAAACAAATACATGACATAATTGAGAGTAAGTTAATTCAAAGAGGCGAAAAGACTTTGAGACAAGAAAAATTATATCTAATAAATAAATTAGAAAGATCCTTCTTGATTTCTAATCCGATGGGGCGCTTTAGCGCAAATATAATTGGATTTATAACTAAAATTTTATTGTTAAGAAACTTTATTAACAATAATTAAAAAATTGCTATGAATAAAGAGTTAAAAAATCTAATTGAAGCTAAAAAACAATGGGAAAGTGATATTATAATGTATAAAGAATTTCTTAAAGGTGAAGCAAAGACTTATGAAGGAAAGCATGGTGCAAAAGAATATATTTCTATGGCTGAAAACAGATTACAAGATATCAATCAGAAATTAAAGAAAATGAAATATCAATCATAAAATATTTTTAGGCAGGATGAAATTTCTTATATAATTGATTCTCTGATAGTTCAATTCCAAAACATACAATATCATCAAAGTTTCCATTACTATGCATAGTAGTCATATGGTCTTTGATCTCTTTATGATCAAAAATTAAACCAGAATCTCTACAATATTTTGATAATATTTTCATTGCACCTTCGTGATCGGTAAGAAATTGCTCGCATAACTCTGATAGAGCTTCTTCATTCAAATTATTAATCATATTTTTAAATTCATTAAAATTGCTCATAGTATTCAATGAAGTCGAAGTTATTTATTCATACCTTTTTTACAGAAGATTGTCATTACAAATATTGCTGTTATACGTGATCAAACTTTCACCTGTGTGTGATTTAATTCAATGAAAATATTTTTTATTAATGATGCTAGCTTTAAAGTTATTATTTTAAACAAAATAAAATCTTACAATACGCGATAAGTCTTGAAACAAGTAAGATTTTACATATCTCAAGGTATAAATAAAGACTAGGTCGTGTAATTATTTTACAGGACGGCTAAATGTAAGTAAAAACAATATTGATAAATTGGTTTTCAACGTAAACAAAGATCTAACTCAAATAACAATTGAGAATCAGATATTCCAACTAAGTTATCCACTGCTTTTCAAAAGTATATGAAGAGGTCTATTAATCTTCTTGATAGTTGATCGGTTTTCTTAAGCAATATGAACTTGGCTTCTATTTACTCATAGGTTTCAAAGTTGAAAAAATAAGATTAATAATTCATATAAACTTGTTGCTGAGGATTCCTTCTGAGAAAACCAACTATGTCAGCTAAAGAAATCTCTATTCTAACTCCAGAAGGAGTTACTAGGACATTAATATTCCAGCAATCTGACAATTTCTTGTTGTCCTCTGTCTGATCATAATCGCTGATTTCAGAAAGGTAATTGGACCGCTTTTATTTCTAATTCCTCAACACCTTTCAGGACATAGACATTTATCTAAACACAGTTACTTCTATAAAAGAAATACTAGTTTTGTTGCAAGGTAAAAAACCTATTGAATGATTTTTCCTACGCGTAGAAATATTAGAACAGCTTGACTAGAGTATTCGAATCGGAATCAATTAATATTTAACTAACTAGAAATATCTCTGCTTTATAGTAGACATATTCAAAATTAAGATTTTTGATTTACTTTTAAATGATAATCTAGAATATTGTCTACCAAATAATTCTATAGCTACATAAAGTTAGAGAAACAAACAAACTATATCTCACTAAGGATATTATCTATAGTTGCAAAGTTTTAACCTCCTGCATTCCCTTGACGAGTTCAACCAATAAGTGATCATTGGCATAGATCAAAATTCTATATGATCAGAAAATTTAATTTCATCCTAATAATAGGCCTAACATTCCTATATGCTCCATCGCATGCCAAAGAAATATCTCAGAAGCAAGCACACCAATCATCTACTGTTGAAGAACTCGCAGAGGAAATGAATCATTTAAATTCAAGCTTAGACTTATTAAGTACGACAATTTCGAATCTAATCTATGGGAACAATATGTAATAGGTAATAATGCTATGATAAGTTTTATTTATCTATTATTGAATCAAAATCTCTTATTCGTTTTAGTGGTATAGCCCAAAAGAATTATTAATGGATTCAGCTAATCATTTACAAACACTCGTTGAAAAGGTAGAAAAGAACCCAGAATACAAAATCAGCGAGAAAGAAGCGAAGGGTTTCTTATCAGAGATGAAGCGAATCACAAGAGAAGATAAGACAAATATGCCTCCATTAGTTGTGATAATAATGGCGTATATTAATATGCTTTTCCCAGAACTAGATGAAATAAAAGTTTAGCAAAAGTAAAATAAATTTATTTTACAATTTTATATATAAAATATAATTATTACTAATTTTATTTAGGCGAAACAAGTAAAAGAGTTCCTTTCAGTTTATTCCTTACTTATAGAGCCATTTTGCTGCAATAACTTTTGGATATGGATTACAATCTTGTGCTTCCAAAATTGCCTCTTTCTTATTATCAGCAAGGAGAGTTTCTTCGTATATTTTGGATTTTGGCGCGCACATAATTAATAGCTAGGGTGCTTTATACCAATTTAAATAACAAAAGAAATAACCAATAAGACAATATTTTGTTTGCTACTTTTAAGGCAGGCAATTATTTTTTTGTAAGTGATGTGACTTGTCTCAGAATTGATTCCCAACTAGAAGAATATCAACAAAAAGAATTTTCTTATAATAAAAAAGTTATCAAAGAAATATTGATATGACTAAAAAAAGAGAAAAAATCTGGACTGCAATTATTGCAACTAAGCAATGATTCACAAAACTATTCACCAGCGAAGCAGACGCTTTAATTGATGATTTTAGTAATAATCCACCACCAGATATAGGTACACAATCTTATTCAGGTGATACTCACGACAAAGGAGACTGATTACTTTTTAGCAATTTGCACCCCCAACCCCCAGTCCAACGACAGCACCTAAAGGGATTGCCCACGAATATGCATCTTTCTTCGACAGCGCAGCAGCAATACCACCACCTAAAAGCCCACCTGTTGCGATTGATGAGTTGCAACTACTTGATGAAGCCTTCGATTTAGATACCCTGTAAGAATTTGTTGGCTGGTAATAGGTATTTTGAGAATAATGATAAGTAGGTCTATGGTGATGGTGGCGATGATAATGAATCTTTGTCATTTGAGTACAAGGAACTTCAACTCTGTCCGTATATGACTGCACATAACCTTTTGATAATTGTGTTCCTGCTACATATTGCTCTCTGTATATTTCCTTATAGCAATAGCGTTGAGTGGTATATCCCCGTTGATATTCGTGAGCATTAGCGGGTACTGAAGTTAAAAGAAGAAGAGCGACTAAACTGAGTTTCATAATGCCTCGTACCTCTAAATAAACATAAGATCTTTTTTTCCTATTAGTACGATTTATTAAGACACTATTTCAAGTGCTTGAAATATAAAAAGTATGGAATTCCCCTAAACGTTCAATTAAATGGTATGACTAATGTTTGCCTGTATTTAATGACCCTATAAAAAGATCGTCGAATCAAAAGCGGAAAGAATTTCATCAGTATTTATTGATGACTGAATGACATGAGGGGTAAAGAGCTTTGAAAATATGAATTGAATAAAATAAACTCTTTGAGTTACTTGAAAGAGAATTGAACATTGTGGATGAAACTTGGTTGAAAGAACTAAATGAAAGAAATCAATCTTTGAAAGGAGAAGATAGTTCTCAATGGGATTTTGCAACTATCTCTGTCTCTTCATCAGTTTTAAATAAATTAAGTCCAGCAGAGCAAGCGAAATTTGAAATTACTAAATTCAAAAGAGCAACGAATGAAATTGAGCATTGGTCAAGAGTAGAAGAAATATGTGATTTCTTTGGAGTTGAAGATCCAGATCTAGCAGGAGATGTCTATGTGAGAAAATTTAAAAACTTAACCGCAGAGGATGAAACTAAATGGATGGATTTAAAAGATATCAATGATGATATTCCTGAGGGTTTTGGCGTAAAAGTTGAATGGCGTTAGTGTATAAAAGAAAATTGAGAAACAAGAGATTTAGGTGAGACAAACTTTCTACAATTTAGGAAGAAAGGATATGAATCAAAAAAATGAGAATTTCAATGTGACGCAGGGTATGACTCTTTTACTTCTTAAAAAAATTTCATTGCCAGCAAATCTAGTCTTCCAAATAATTCTCTTTATTACTAATCAAGAAAACAATATTGGATACGAAGATTCATAAGCACAAAAAAACCGCCTAGCTCTGAACAAGGCGGTTTTTTTGGAGATCAGGCGCAAGTGTTTCCTTGTTTCCACTGCGGAGGATCTCAACTCCTCACAAATTTAATTTATAAGCATTAGATAAGGTTCTCAACTATTAACAGATAAGTTTCTGAACTGTCACATGTGCCAATTATTGTAAAGAGCACTAAAAAAGCATCCTGCTCACTGGTGTAAGTGGATGCTTTTTTGGCACAGAACTATGTGTGAGGAGTTGTTCTGTATACCTTTTCTAATACAACAAATAACAAAATAGGGACAATAGAAATATTCTCTTAAATATTGAAAAAGAAAGTTACTTATACTCTTAAAGAATGATTGAGGAGAAAACAGTAGAAGAATAAAAGGTGCATAATCAAAATCCTAAAGAACCCATAAAAGATAGAAATCAATCCAAATAGACTTCTTTTCAAAACTTGATTAACGATATCTACATCAAATGATAAAGAGTGGCAACTTTCTTCAGAACTACTTGACAACATCTCCTTGTTATTGCTAGTACATGTGTACTGCTAGAAGTATATGACTCAACCGTCTTCACCTTATGCCGTTTTTCGTGCATCTGATTGGAATTCAGTATTAGCAGAACCTATTGGATTAAGGCAATGTCTTCGAATCGCGCCCAAAAAGTACTACCCAAAAAGCGTTACAACTCAGAAGAGGAGTGGGACTATCTCGAAAAAGACACTCTTAAAAACACACGTTCAGCTAGCGTTTGCATGAGATGTCAACATTTCAATTATTGTTGCGACAGGCATTGCAAAACGATTCTGACTTGTCATCTTCATCAGCGCCTAATTCCTCATGGAGATCATCTAACTTCAAAATGTCGATATTGGATGCAGCGACTAGAGAGAAAGATTGGATGGTGTCCCGAGGCTGCTTGATTAAATGAGAAAAGAGCAACTTGCACTCAAGATTGCTAGAGAAATATATAATTAATGGCCAAGGAAAGCTAAAATGCTTTAGTTCTCGCGTTTTAGGAATATAGAGGCATCTTAATAATGGCTAATTCAAAAAAGGAATCAAATAAAATTGACTATCGACAATTAGGAGATGAAATGGATACAAAAGGATTATATAAACAAGCTGCTAAGTACTATCAAAAAGCAATTCAAGCTGGGAATAACGATCCATATTTATATGCTTATATCGGATTAGAACAGACTGATCAAAATCAAGAGCTATTTTATTACGAAAAAGCAATTGAGCTAGGATGTAAAGAAGCTTGGGTCTTTTCCATTGTTGGTAAAAGGAAGTATGAATTAAAAGAATACAAAGAAGCAAAAATATAAGTATCAAATGTAATTACTGGCTTGAAAAAGAACATAACTAATTGAATTTACGACTTAACCCATTTCTTCTTATTACCTATTGCTCTACTTGTAAAAGAAGCAATGACCTTTTTCTTGTGATTAGCACTATTTTCAAAAATACTCTTTTTATCTACTTCTTCATATTGAAAAATCTGAATCTGATTCGTTCCCATTCGTTTGATATGAGTCCTTCCATCAGTATTTTTAATACCGAGATAATCAATAGCTTTCTTCCAAATCTCATTAGTTGAATCAAATGCACCAGTCACAAAAGCAGCTTTTATTTCCATAATTCTTCAATCGTAGTTACCTGTTTTAGCTAATGAATCACTTAATAGCAAACGGAGTGAAAGTCAACATATTTAGCTTCCGATTATATTTCCACTTCCCTTTGGTCCCTGTTAATTCACTACCACTAGGATTGTGCTTATAAGTATTTAAGAATTCACTAATCGCATCACGTCTATCTTCATAGCCTGGATGACTACTATCTTCCTTCGTTTCTTCTCCTATTCCTTCATGACGAGCAATAAACTCATATCCCTTTAAACATGTATCTCTCGGTAATCCAATATTGATAGTCATTTTTACTGAATTGATATCCGCATTTGATTCGATTTCTCGACTAATACTTTGTTTTAGTAATTCTCTTTTATCTTCCTTCATATTCTTTCCTTCCCTCGCTTCTTGTAAAGAGCCTTTGAAATGATCATGGTTGAAAACATGGGTCAACTCATGTCCAATCGTGCAAGCGAAATAATCATCTTTACCGTCGTAAGCTGAAAATGTTGAGCGACTGAAATAGATAACACCATGTGACCATGCCCAAGCTTCTATTCCATTTAAAAGATAAGACTGTCGTATTGCTTCATTGATCTCTTGAGAAGACTTGCCACGATATGGCTTAAAAGGATTGAGATTGGTATAAAAACTACATTCATCGCTCTTGCACAAATTTAATTCCTCAGCCATCCAAGATGTTCTAGTCCCTGCAGCAATAGTAAAAGTGATTCGCTCATTTCCGAGATCATTTTTAGTAGCCAGTCGATTAACGATCCTTTTTAAAGTCTTGTACTCAGAAGGCATAAACAACTGAAAATCCTTTGCATAATGTGTAGCAGCAAAGATTGAAAGGGCTCCACAAGCAAATCCAGCAAAATATCTAGTCCAACTTTTTAACACTACTTCCATATAATGCATGTAATAAAAATATGACCTAAAAAACTGAATGATTCAACTAAGCTGAAACATCATGATTTAGCGAGCATTTGAAAAGAGGATTAACGATACAATCAAACGACTCTTGTCCCATGATGCCATCCCAACTATGTGCGGATGAAGTGTGAGCAATAAGTGAGGATTAATTCTAAGTGCCCTTAAACTCCAGTTGCATAAACAGATCTTGGTTTAGGTTGTATGATCGGCATGGATACGCATCTTTGGTATTTAGACTATTAATCTTTCTCTAAACCCTTATCAATACTAAGATCTTTTAAGAGCATTTAGTCGCAATATGATCGCAATTTGTTAAACATTTGTAGTCTTCTTTTTATCTAATTTCTAAAAGTACAAACCTGGTCGATAACACCCAAAATCAATTTATCTCCATTGGGAT
>CETG01028951.1_pt1 | contig 17412 bp, 18 predicted proteins | sample 361471 | NCBI WGS metagenome assembly CETG01 (sample SAMEA2622696, study PRJEB7988) | marine metagenome | isolation source: saline water (ENVO:00002010), including | reverse complement strand
AGATGCCATTGATCAATATAATTACCTTCTAGATCAAATATTTGAAGTCTAAAATTTTCTCTATCAGCTACTATTACTTTATCTTCTCCAATCATTGAAATATTATGTGGAAGTGAAAATTCTCCTTCTTCTGATCCAGGGACACCCCAACTCAATATATGCTCTCCATCAGGATTTAGTTTGTGTACTCTTGAATTTCCATATCCATCTGAAATAAAAAGTTCTCCTGTTGTTGGATGTATTGCAATATCTGTAGGTCTATTAAACATATCTCCACCTTGCCAAGGAGCTTCTTTTCCTCGTTCACCAACGGTAAAAATTACATTTCCATCATTATCTCTTTTTTGTACAAAATTTCCTGGGCCATCATCTACTAGATAAATATTATCTTCTTTATCTATTTCTATACCGTGGGGTCTATCAAATTCTCCATGACCAAAAGATCTTAAGAAATTTCCTTCAGGATCAAAAACACATACTGGATCTGTACCTCTGTTGAAAACATATACATTATCTTTTGAATCTACTGCAACTCCTCCACAATCACCATAAAATGAAATACCCATAGGAATTTTTGCCCAGTTTTTAACTGGTTCATAGTTTGAACTCATTCTGTGCCTCCGTAAGTTTCCTAATATAAGCCATTTTGACTAATAATAAATGTTTGCTTTAGATAAATGAAGCTATAAGATGAAATAAATTCACTATTTTCCAAGGATTTATATATGATTGCTCCATACAGAGGCTATCAAATTGCGCTTGTTGCATTTCTGTCAACTGGATTATCCATAGGTATGTCACAATATGCTTTTGGTCAATTTGCAAATCCCTTGCAAGAAGAGTTTGGATGGACTAAAACTCAGTTAAATGGAGCTCTATCACTAGCTTTTATTTCAGGTCTAACAGGTCCTTTACTTGGAAAATCTGCAGATAAGTACGGAATTAAGATTGTCCTACTGATTTCATTAATTATGATTAGCCTAGGATTTTTACTGAGACCTACAATTACAAGTCTTTGGCATTGGTATTTATATAGTGCTCTAGTTTATGCTGGATTTCCTGGTGCAACACAAATTACTTCTGGAAAAATTGTTCCTCTTTGGTTCCCTAAAACAAGAGGTAGAGTAATGGGAGCAGTCACCTCAGGAAATAATTTCGGAGGATTTACTATGCCAGCTTTAGCAGCATCAGTAATAGCATTCTCAAGTTGGGAGTTAGCATATTTAATTTTTGGCGGAATCATGCTTTTTCTAGCATTATTCTCATATTTTATTATTTCTGAATCTTTAGAAGATGTAGAAAAAGAATCAATCCGAACAAAAAGAAACCTAGATTTTTTAGATTTAGCTAGAAGGCAATCAGAGTTAGGATTTAGTGCAAAAGAAGCCATCAATTCATTCAGATTTTGGGCAATTAATATTTCACTTATGATAGGAGTACTAACTTACCAAGGTATATTAACTCAATTAACACAATTTCTAGAAGATGAGGGCATGTCTCAAAATGTAGCTACATCATGCCTTATGATGATTGCAGTTATGGGTGTAGTTGGAAAAATAACTTTTGGAAGAGCTAGTGAAACTTATTCTGCAAGAAAAACATTGATACTATGTATCTTTTTTCAAGCAATAGGGACAATTGTTTTATGTAGCTCTAGTAGCAATGCAATTTTGTGGTTAGGGTGTTTTATTTATGGTCTCGGTTTCGGTGCGTTTGGAGCAATGATTCCTCTGACAATTGTTGAACAATTTGGGATGAAGAATATTGGGAGTATGATGGGAATAAATGCTTTCCTAACTTCTATTACTATGGCACTTGGACCTTTGATTGCGGGAATAATTCATGATCAAACAGGTTCTTATAGAAATGCATTCTTAGGCATAGCAGGATTATTTTTCATTGCAATGTTTTTAGTTTGGATATCAAAATATGGTAGAGAGCCAAATAGTTAACTATCTAAAGATTCAAATACACTCTTTGCATAAGTAATACTTTGATAATCTTTATAAAATTGATCTCCATTTTGTGTTCCTTCTATTGCCATATAGCCTTCATACCCAGCATTTGCCATAGAGCTAATAGCATATCTATAGTCTATTTCACCATCCTGAAGGGGCACTCTTATAAAAACTGATCTTTCATTCTCAGGATGATAAACAGTTTGTAAGTTTTTACAATGCCAGTAATTAGATATTGATGCAACATTATCTATACAATCTTCAAATTTTTCTTCTGGTTGATCATAATTCCATAACACATTTCCAAGATCAGGATTTATACCAAAATTAGTCCTATCTACCATTCCATATAAATATTTTGCAGACCAAGAATTATCTACAGGAGAGTTTTGGTGTATTTCAACAGAAATATTTATATTGTGCTCAGATGCTTCATCACATGAATCTTGATAAATTTTAGAAAGGTGTTCATACACCCACATAGAAGCTTCCTTTGAGGAATCTTGAGATTTAGTCCAGCCTGAACCTGATGCAGGCAAACTCCCCTCTGGATTACCTGGATATCTTGCTGGGGCGCTTATTGCTCCGTTTACAACCTCAGCTCCAGTGTATTTACCATAATTGATTGATTTTTTTAGTTTCTCTATATTTTGAGGACCATTCTTTGCTTCAGTAAGAGTTCCTCCACTCCTAATAGATCCTATATCTAGTCCAAATGAATTAACTTTCATTCTAAATTCTTTAACAGCTTTTTCAGATCCCCCAGTTTTATCTAATGTATCACTCCCTATCTCTAGAGCGTCAAATCCCATATCTTTAACTTTTTTCAGGAATTGATCTGTATAATCTTCGGGGGATAAATTCCATGGATCTACTGAGTTTGGGTATAGAGTCATTCTTCTATTTGCATAACAAAATTTCATATTTCCCTCTCTTTTTTATGGAGTTATACATAAAAAATAAGTAATTTGAATTTATATAAAAAAATATATCATATTTTGAAAGAACTAATCAGGGAAATAATTAAGAATCCAGCTATTATTATTGTTATAGTAGGAACTTTCTTTTTCTGGGCATCGTTGTATCTTTATGTCCCCATTCTTCCAAACCATTCAAAAGATTTGGGCGCCTCAGCAACAATGATTGGTTATATAGTTGCTTCATATGCAATAGGACAAATAATTCTCAGAATACCCTTGGGAATAGCAGTTGATTTATGGGGTACTAAACCATTTGCAATAATAACCATGCTCTGCTCGGCTATAGGATCTTTTGGACTTTTAGTATCTAATGGTCCATTAGATATTTTTTTTGCTAGATTAATAACTGGTATTGCAGGATCAGGGTGGGTTGCAGTAAGTCTGCTATTTGCTTCTCAATTTAAAAAAGAGTTATTACATTATGCAAGTTCCTTTATGATGGGTATTAATGGAGTAGCTATAACTATTTCTACTTTGTTAAGTGGAAGATTGTCAGATTTATATGGAGACAAAACTCCTTTTTTAGCCTCTCTAATTGTTAGTATTCTCGGAATGGTAATTTTATTTTGGGCAAAGTATGAAAAACCTAAAAAGACTAAATTAAATAAAAATAAAATATTTAATTTGCTTAAGAATGATGTTTTGCTCAGAATATCGGCAATTGCTATTGGTTTTCACTTTGTTACTTTTGGTGTAAATTTTGGTTTTCTTCCTATATTAATTGAGAATTTAGGGGGTTCTAAAACAAATATTGGAGATATTACTACATTGTCACAATTAGCTGGAATTACTGGTATGGCATTATCAGCTTGGTTTATAAGTAAAATAGGTATAAGAAAAACAATGATTTTAGGTTCAACATCGATGATTTTTAGCTTGTTACTAACTTCTTATGTAGAAAATATATCCATAATAGCATTACTACAATTCATATCTGGTTTTGGAAGAGGAATTTTATACACTGTAACAATAACTCTTATACTTTTCAGTTTTGAAGATAGTTCAACTGGCCTAGCAATGGGTGCTTATCAGGCATATTATGCATTAGGAATGTTTTTAGGCCCTGCTATCTCAGGAATTGTAGTAAATAACTTTGGAATTAATGCTATATTTTGGTTATCAAGCTTTATAACTCTAGTTGCATTATTGATTGGAGTTTATAAACCATATAAAACAAACCTTAAAGGAGTAAATTGATATGAAAAGCTATGAGGAGCTTCTTGCAAAAGCAAAAGAATGGAGAGAGTGGTACTATGATGGAGACCCTGGTACTCCAGAAGTAGCCAAAAGCACGGAGGAGGCATTTGACCTCATAAATGCAACTTTATTTGGCCATATATATCAAAGACCCAAATTAGAACCAAAAATTAGATCTTTGTGTACGATAGCTGCTTTGATTGTGCTAGATAAACCGAATCAATTACCTGGGCACATTACAGGAGCTTTAAATTATGGATGGAGTAAAGAGCAGATAGTAGAATTAATAACGCAAATGCTTTTCTATGGTGGCTACCCTACTGCGGTAAACTCGTTGGCTGCTGCAGCAAAAACTTTTGAAGAATATGATAAAAAACATAAATAAATCTTTAGGAGAATAACTATGGATATGAGACTTGAAAAAGATTCAATGGGAGAGCTTGAGGTTCCTGCAGAAGCCCTATATGGAGGTAATACTCGTAGAGCACAATTAAATTTTCCAATTTCAAACTTAAGATTTGGGAGATCATTTATAAAATCATTAGGACTTATCAAGCAATCCGCTGCAGAAACAAATCTTAAATTAGGATTAATAGATAAAGATTTAGCAACTGCAATTATATCCTCTGCTGAAGAAGTAATTAATGGAGATCATGATGATAGTTTCGTACTAGATATCTTTCAAACAGGTTCAGGCACTTCAACTAATATGAATGTAAATGAAGTTATTTCAAACCTATCAATTCAAAAACTAGGAGGAAAAATTGGTTCAAGAAACCCTGTTCATCCAAACGATCATGTGAATAAAGGACAATCATCAAATGATGTAATTCCAACTGCTATCCATATTGCAGCCGCTATATCAATTAAAGACGATTTAATCCCTTCTATGAAAATATTAGAGTCCTCATTAGAAAAAAAATCTAAGGAATTTTGGGAGATAGTTAAAACAGGCAGGACGCACTTACAAGATGCTACTCCTATTAGGCTAGGACAAGAGTTTAAAGGATACTTTGGTCAGATAAAAAACTCTATTAAAAAAGTAGAATTGGCAATGAATGAATTGTCAATACTTGCTTTGGGAGGAACGGCTGTAGGTACTGGAATAGGAATGAATCCTGAATTTTGTGGAGAAGTGATAAAAAGAATAGGAAATAAAACTGGAATTAGTTTTTCTGAAACTGATAATCACTTCCAATCTCAATCTACTATAGATGGAATTGTTTTTGCTTCTGGAATTATAAGAAGTTATGCTGTGAGTTTAATGAAAATTGCAAACGATATTAGATGGTTAGGATCTGGACCAAGAGCAGGTATCGGTGAGTTAAGTTTACCTGAAGTTCAGCCAGGTTCTTCTATTATGCCAGGCAAGGTAAATCCAGTCATTGCAGAGTCTATCACAATGATTTGTGCACAAGTTATGGGAAACGATCAAACAGTCAGCATAGCAGGTCAAAGTGGAAACTTTGAATTAAATGTTATGATGCCTGTTGCTGCTCATAATCTTCTTGAATCTATTGAGATACTTTCAACAGGAAGTAAAAACTTTTCAGAACAATGTATAGATGGGTTAGAAGCTACTAGTAAAGGTCCTCAAATGGTTAACCAAGGACTTGCAATTTGTACTGCGTTAGCACCAAAAATAGGATATGATAAAGCAGCAGATATAGCACATAAAGCTTCATTATCAGGAGAAACTATTAAAGAAGTTGCACTCAAGGAAACAGACCTATCATCTGATGAATTAGATGTTATCCTAGAACCATTGAGTATGACTGAACCTAAATAAGAAAAGGAGAAAAATATGAGTATAGAAGACAAATTAAAAGAACTAGGAATAGAACTGAAGAGCCCTCCTACTCCAGTCGCAAACTATATACCTGTTCAACAAACAGGCAACTTGATTTATCTTTCAGGACAAGGACCAAGAGATGAATCAGGAAACTTTATCACAGGTAAGGTAGGATCTGAGATAAGTGCAGATGAAGCATATGAACTTTCAAGAAATACTGCAATAAATCTTTTGTCAGCTATGAAATCTTATTTAGGATCACTAGAAAAAGTATCCAAGATAGTAAAGGTTTTTGGAATGGTGAATGCAGAAAATGATTTTAAAGACCATCCAAAAGTAATTAACGGATGCTCAGATTTTTTTGTGGAAGTATTTGGAGAAAAAGGAAGACATGCTAGATCTGCAGTAGGAATGGGTTCTTTGCCAAATAACATGGCTGTAGAAATAGAGATCATTGTTGAAATAAGTTAATTTACGAGGAAAAAATGTCAGAGACAGGGAAAATAAAAATAAAAAAAATTAATCATGTGGCAATCCCTATAAACGATAGAAAGAAATCATTTAGTTTATACAGAGATTTCTTAGGATTAACAATTATTCCTTCAATGGTGGACGAAAAACACGTTATTTGGTCGAAAACATCAGATGGAACAATGGTCCACTTAATTGAACCTGCTGATGGTCCAGGAAATGAATTAGTACAATTTCATGTAGCATTTGAGGTAGAAAATTTTGATGAGACTGTAGAAATACTAAAAAAGTCTGAGTATGAAATTACTAATGGTCCACAAACAAGACATGATGGACAAAGAGCTGTTTATATCCAAGATATCGATGGTAATACTATAGAATTCGCCACGCACAACAACATAAATCATTCAGAAAGAATTGTTGATGAGTGGGGTTATACCAAGAACTCATAAACAAATTGAATAAAGAAAATTTTTCTATAAAGTCTATATTTTGGAGTGTGTATGCTCCTAGCTTTTTGCTATCAATGGGGCAAGGTGTTCTTATACCTGTCCTACCAATTTTTGCTAGAGATACCTTCCAATCAGGAGATTTATTAGTGGGTTTTGCTATAGCTGCAAGACATTTTGGGACTATGGGTTTTGATGTTCCAGCAGGAATCTTAATAAATAGGTTTGGCTTACAAAAAACAATGATATCTGGAGTGATACTATTTGGAATTAGTTCAATCATCGCAGGACTAAGTGGAAGCTTCAGTATTTTGCTTTTTTCTAGACTATTAGCAGGAGCTAGTTTTGCATTGTGGTCTATTTCTAGACATGCATATATTGCATCTGTTGTACCAAATGAATCTAGAGGTAAAGCATTATCTCTTTTTGGAGGGTTGGGGAGAATCGCAACAATTATTGGACCTCTTATGGGAGGTATTTTAGCAGAGTTTATTTCAATCAGATCTCCTTTTTTCTTTCAAGGTATTATTGCCTTCATCACACTAATATTAATAATTAGAACTTCAGTAAATTATGAATTAACTCAGAGAAAAACTACTGACGGCTATCTTGGAGATTTCAAAAACACATTTTTAGATCATAAAAATGCATATTTGACCGCAGGTATAGCTGCAATAGCACTACAATTCTTAAGAGCTAGTAGAGAAATTGTTATTCCATTATGGGGAGATAATATTGGTCTTAGGAAAGATGAGATTGGTTATATTACTACATTAAGTTTTGCTGTAGATTCTATGATGTTTCCTATAGCAGGATATATTATGGATAAATTTGGAAGAAGATTCACAGGAATCCCAGCATTTATGATTTTAGGGTTCTCTCTTGTATTAATCGGTACGATAGACTCACCTTTACTATTCTTGACAGGTTATTCTACCTTGATAATCGCATCAATTTTATCTGGAATAGGAAATGGTATATCAAGCGGCCTAGTCTTGACTCTTGGGTCTGATTTATCACCTCCAGAAAATAAAGGAGGATTTCTAGGTATATGGAGACTAATTTCAGATGGTGGAGGGGCTGCTGGCCCAACTGTAATGGGAATAGTGGCAAATTCATTTTCATTAGCTATTGCTAGTTATTCAAGCGGTTTCATTGCAATAATTGGAATCTTTTTCTTAAGATTTTTAGTGAAGGAGACTCTTGTTAAAAAAACTAAAAAATAGAGTTTAATTTTTCTAAACAAATCTGATCTTTTTCTAATGATCTACCATCAACCCAAGGTTTAGGCTCTCCTGAGAGTCCTTCCACAGCTCCAAGTTCAACGGATTTTTCTATTAATTCTTTTCCTTTTTTAACAGAAGGTAAAAAATTTGATTTTTCTACTAATGAAATACCAGCTATTAATCCGTAAGCTCCCCAATTTGAAGTACTAGCAATTATATTCTCAGAAGTCTTTATGACTGATGGATGCGGATAAACATCTAATTCTAAAATTTGTTCCATATAACATCCCATGCCAATTTCATTCCCCCCGTCGCCTACCCCAATTGAATTTGGAATTTGTTCAAATAAATAATCTAACTTTGCATTAAAATCAGAAAAATCTACACCTCTAAAATTTCTATACTTACCATCTTTAGATAACCCTGCCCTTTCAATAGAGATAATTAAATTAGGGTTATATTTATTGATTAATTCGTTTGCATATTTGTTTGATTCAAAATGATTCAATACTGGGAAATCAATAACTTTATCCTTGTCATACATTCCAAAAAAAATATCTGATGAAAATTTATCTGTCACTATAAAAACATCATTACCAAGTTTAGTTAAAGTTTCTGCTAGTGCTATAGTTCCTGGGGGGCCATCAGTTTCAGGAGATTTAGAATTCAAAATATAAAAACCTGAGCACAAAAAAACTGTACCTTTAGAGCCTAATACCAAATCTGTTGATCTCTTAATAAAACCTTTATTAATATTTTCATACAATAAAGACATTCCTCTCTGATCATCGGACAATATAATTTTCTCAACTTCTTGAAAGGTCACTATATTACTGCCATTTCCTCATCTGTGAGATCAGTAACAAACATTTTACCCGGGGAATGTGTTATCGAAATATCTATTTTTGCAGACTCCAAAACAAGCTGTGGAGTTACGCCACAAGCCCAATATAGAGGTATGAAATCTTTTTCATTTTCAGGAATCCAAGGATCGCCAAAATTAGGCTTATAAGGATCAAAAATTCCAATTTCTTCAGAATTTCCAACCTGAATAGGAGTTCCGTGTTGGTTTGGGAATCTACTCGTGGCTTGTATCGCTTTCACTACTTTTTCTCTTTTGATCCATCTTTGGGTAACAACTAATTTTCCATGGAAATTTCCAGCTTTTTCTGTTTCAATTGAAGTTATAAACATAGGAACATTTTTTTTACTCTCAAAATATGGGAGTTCAATTCCATTTTTGACTAATTCATTCTCAAAAGTAAAAGAACAACCTAATAAAAATGCAACAAAATCAGGTCTCCAAAATTCACTTATATCTGTAGTATATTCAGAAAATTTTCCATCCTTAAAAATTTTATATTCTGGGACATCTTTTCTAATATCTGAGTCTTCAGCATAAGATGAAACATAATTTCCTGGATCCATTACTTCAACAATTGGACATGGTTTAGGATTTCTCAAGCAAAATAGAGTAAAATCGAAGGCATAGGATTTAGGTATAATAACCAAGTTAGTCTGAACGTGTCCCTTTGCAAGTCCGGATGTGGTAAAGTTTTCACCATTTCTTGCTTTTTTTCTTAAATCAATCGGTTTCAATTAATCAATCTCCAAATTTTATATGGTCTGAAATTTTTTCTCCGATCATAATTGCAGTAGCATTAGTGTTTGCTCTTACGCAATCAGGCATAATGGAACAATCTACTACTCTCAAACCTTCAATTCCATGAACTTTTCCATGTTTATTAGTAACTGCATTTTCATCATCTTCTGAACCCATTTTACATGTTCCAGAAATATGATGCATGGTATGAACTTTAGAGTTTATCCAATGTCTGAGTAATTTTTCATCCTCTAATGCTTGAGGTGAAGGCTCTATTAACTCTCCCCTAAATGAATCAAATTTACTATTTCTTGCTATCTCATAGTTAAGTTTTATACCTTGAATTAATCTTTCAGTATCATAATCATTATTCAAGTAATTATAGTTAATTACAGGAGAACCTTTAGGATCTTCAGGATCAAGAGACAATTCTCCATGGCTTTTTGCTAAAAATAATCCTGTAGTTATAGCGATTCTTGATTCTCCAAAATCAGAGCTTCTGAAATGTAAATCATCTTTTGAAATTCCTCCAGGTTGAAATCTCATCACAGAAATCATATCGAGTCTGTCATCTGAATTATCTGAAGTATATCTAAGAGCAACTTTCTGTGCCCCTACATCAGATAATTGATCTAAGAGTTTCTCACTTGATTTCCATACTAATTCTACTGCAGGATGGTCACTAAGATTTTTTCCAACTCCTCTTAATTGATGAATATGATTTATCCCAATTTTAGAAAGAGAATCTTTATTTCCTACTCCCGAGTTCAATAACAATTTAGGGCTTTCTACAGTTCCAGCAGATAATATGATTTCACCACCTTCTATCAAACTACCATCTTGCAGTATCACACCTCTTTGCACACCCTTATCAATTAAGATTTTTTCACATTTAGAGTTTGACAAAATTTCAAAATTTTCTCGATATAAAGCAGGAATTACGTATGAAATACCTGTGCTCCACCGCATTCCTTTAACATTGTTTAATGGTAGAGGACCCACTCCTTCTGAATAAGGTAAATTATGATCTTCTGTTACTGGGAATCCCATATCTTGAACTGATTTATAAAATGACAATTGATCTTCTAAGAGAGAATCTATTTTATGTCTCATAACAGGTATTGGACCTTCATTCCCGTGAAATTCATTGATAAAATCAAGATCATTTTCAAGCTTGATATAGTATTTCAAACATTCTTCATATGACCAATCATCCAATCCTTTATTATGCCAATTTTCAAAATCCTCAGGTATAGCTCTAATAAAAACTTGTCCATTAATTGAACTTGTACCCCCTATTACTTTTCCACGTGGAACTCCCATTTTTTTGAACTCTTCATTAGAAATACCTTCATACTTCCAATCAAATTTAGTCCCAACTGCAAGATTACCTGTCCAATCTGCTCCAGTAGCCATTCCTTTTTTCAATACATCAGGCACGTCTTCAATATTTTCAAATGAATCTCCTGCCTCTATTAAGAGAACCTGATTATTGGGATTTTCACTTAGCCTCGAAGCTATTACGCCACCAGACGAACCCGCACCAATAATAATGTAATCATATATTTTTTTCATATTTTTATGCTAAAAAATTAATTTAATGACGCTCCACCATTTACATTTAAAGCCTGACCAGTTATTTCTGAAGAATCTTCAGAGGCAAAAAAAGCAACTGTTTTTCCAATATCTTCTGGTGTTTGACCTCTTCCTAAAGGTGTTCTAGCTTTTACAGCTAATTCATCAAATACTTGTTTTGGATCCATTCCTTTAAGATTGGGGTTTTGCTCTATATGATTTTCTGCAATTGCCCTCCAAATAGGAGTCCATATAACACCAGGACAAACAGCATTTACATTAATATTAAATTTACCTAGCTCTATAGCCAATAAATGGGTGTATTGTATAACAGCAGCTTTTGATACAAGATATGGAGTTTGAACATTCCCTCGATGCATATCTCCCAATCCTCTTGGCTTTCTTCCTCCGTGAGATGCTATATTTATTATTTTCCCATACTTATTATTTTTCATATGATCAACGATTGCATCAGCACTATTTACAACACCAATAACATTTACGTCAAAAGTGTCATCCCAATCTTTTTTAGAATAGTTTTTTCTTTCAGCAAATCCTTGAGCTCCAATAACTCCAGCATTAGATACTAAGATATCAATTTTTCCAAATTTATTTATCGTTTTATCTCTAAATTTCTCTATATCTGATAATTTAGTTACATCAACAGAGTCATAAATGAATTCTTTAGAAAGACTGATAGCGGTTTTTTCAGCTGATTCTCCAAATAAATCACATAGAGCTAATGTAGCTCCTCTATCATGTAATATTTTGGAAATGCCAGTTCCTATACCACTTCCGGCTCCTGTGACAATTGCGACTTTTCCTTCTAAATCTTTTCTTGGCATACCACACCTCTTTATCTTAAAATTATTAAGAAGTATAAGGAGTATGAATAATAATAGCAAACAAATATTACTAATTAAATAAATTAAGTATTTTGTCTCTAAAAGAATTCTTTCCTAAACTCACATTTTTAACCCAATTATCTCCTGCTTCAGTATCGGCATTATCAGATATAAACTTATAGCATAAGAAATCTACTTCATTAATCAAACAAGTTTTAGCAATTGCATATGCTTCCATATCAACTAAATCTGTTTGTAATTCTTGATTAGAACTAACAAAATTATCTCCAGTACCACATGAAATTCCCTCTCTTTCAAAGCAAATTTGATTAATATCGTCTAATGGAGTTTCTCCAAACTTAAAGCCCAAATCAGTTACATCCATATCTCTTTGATAAAACCTAGTTACTCGTTGTAATCCTGACAGGTCTTTATTTAATGCACCTGCGCTTCCATAGTTTATAACTAACTTAGGATTTATTTTGTAAATTACTTCGGCAGTCATGAGAGTAGCATTTATCTTACCAACACCTGAATAAAATATCTTAAATTCCGGCAGAATAGATTTTGGCAATTCTTCTTCTAAAGCAACTATGATTGCAACATCATCTTTACTATATTTCATTTTATGAAGAAAAGCCTCCAGGAGCATAATCAAGACTGACTCCAGCCCTGTCAGCAATAATTTTTCTGACTATACCTGAATTTTTTTTACCCCATCCGTTATTCATTGCCTCAATAATATTTTGTTCAAAAATATTTGCCATATCTAAAGGGACCTTATTTTCTCTTGCCATCTCACAAGCAAGCCTTATATCTTTAGCCGCCAATTCCAAAAAAAATGACATTTCATCTCCTTCAAAATTATATTCTTGAGATGCTTTCCAATTATCAAAGGGCGGATTTTTTGCTGACGCACATCTAGATATGGCATCAATTAGGGTGTCTAAATCCATACCTGCTTTTACTCCTGAGGTTAATACCTCTGTGGTAATTCCTAGTAATAATCCACTGAATAATTGATGTGAAAGTTTGCATATTGTTCCACTTCCGACAGGACCACAATAAATAGCTTTATCGCCCATAGCATCTAGTACAGGTTTTATTTTTTTATAAGTACTTTCTTTCCCTCCAACCATAATCGACATATCTTTGTTCATAGCTCCAATTACTCCGCCACTTACGGGACAATCCAAAAACTCAACACCTTTTTCATCAAATATTTTATGTAATTTCTTAACCATAGATAAAGAGTTTGTTGAGGCATCTAGAAGTACTGTTCCTGGGTTTACTGATTCAATTATCCCATCTTTGCCTGTTGATACTTTTTCGACATCTTGAGGCATGGGCAAACTCATGAATAGAATATCCTTATTCCGTGCACATTCTGAAGGAGTTTCAGCCCACTTTCCTCCATTTTCTAATATATCTACTGCAGCTTCTTGATTTAAATCGCATACTGTAAACTCGCTAGCAAATTCCTGAATATGTTTAGCCATGGGTTTACCCATGTTTCCAACACCAATCCATCCTATTTTCATTTATAACTCCCTACTATTTGATTTACATACTATATGAAAATCGAATTAGATAATAATTTTATTTATTTAAAAAATTGAGCTATTTTGAATTATTATTCCCTAATCAAATATATAAAAACTGAGATAATCTTAACAACAAGGAGTAAATTTTGGAAAAGAATAAGTATAAATTACAAGATTTAGAAAAATTAGTCTCACTAGCAAAAAGAAGAGGAATTATTTTTCCTTCAAGTGAAATATACGGAGGATTAGCTTCCGTGTGGGATTATGGTCCAATTGGAGTTGAAATAAAGAGGAATGTAAAAAATCTTTGGTGGAAATCATTCGTAACAGAGAGAGAAGATATATTCGGAATAGACGCATCAATACTGATGCATCCCAATGTGTGGAAAGCTTCAGGTCATCTAGATTCTTTTTCAGATCCGCTAGTAGAATGTTCTGTTACAGGCAAAAGATACAGAGAAGATCATATATTTATCGTAGAAATTGAAACTAAAAAAGAAAAAAAAGTTATTTCAGTTGAAGCATCCGATGAAGAAGAAGCAAGAAGTTTATTAAGTGACGAAATAATAACAATTACTAATCTTCGAGATACAGAGAATAAAGAAAATCCTTCTCCAGATGGAGGTATATTATCAGAAGCCAGAAATTTCAATTTAATGTTTAAAACATTTATTGGACCTGTTGAAGACTCCTCTTCGACTGTTTATCTTCGACCAGAAACTGCTCAAGCAATGTTTGTAAATTTCCTTAACGTACTTAATACTTCAAGAAAAAAAATACCTTTTGGAATTGCTCAACAAGGGAAATCATTCAGAAATGAAATAACTCCAGGTAACTTCACATTCAGGACAAGAGAATTTGAACAGATGGAAATGGAATTTTTTTGTAGTCCTGATGAGGATGAAAAATGGCACGATTACTGGATAGATTTTTCTATGGAATGGTTCACGAAATTTGGAATTAGAGAAGAAAACTTGATGGTTAGAAAACATGGAAAAGAAGAACTACCTCATTATTCCAAAGCTAGTTCTGATATTGAATATTTATTTCCATGGAGCTGGGGAGAATTAGAGACAATCTCTAACAGAACTGACTATGACTTGAAGGCGCATTCTGAACTTTCAGGAAAAGATTTATCTTATTTTGACCAGGAAAATAACAAACGATATACTCCTTATGTGATAGAGCCCGCCATGGGTGCTGATAGAAGTGTTTTAGCTTTTCTTTGCGATGCATACTGTGAAGAAGAAACTGAAAAAGAAACAAGAACATTATTAAAGTTACATCCTGAGATTTCTCCTATACAAATAGCTGTACTTCCATTATCAAAGAATGAGAAACTATCTGAATATAGTAGAAAAATCTTTGAAAAAATAAATAAAAAATTTACAGTCCAGTACGACGACACTCAATCTATTGGAAGAAGGTATCGAAGACAAGATGAAATTGGGACACCTTTATGCGTGACAATTGACTTTGAAAGTGTTGAAAAAGATGACTCTGTGACAATTCGACATAGAGATACTATGAATCAAATTAGAGTAAGTTCAGATAAATTATTAGATGCAATAAATGATCAGATTAATTCCTTTTCATAAAAAAAATATAAAAATTTACTTCTCTCTGAGTTTTCTAATCTTATTAAGTTGCAGCCAAGATTTTAATAAATCAAATTTTTATGATCTGCCAATTTCTAATCAAACAATTTTTGAAGACATAGTCGATTTTTCTTCATTTGAAAACAATAATATATTGCTAAACTTTTGGTTCCCGTCTTGTCCGCCTTGTGTATATGAGCTAGAAATATTAGATAAAATTAACTCAAAATCTACAGCTACAAAAGTTATAGGGATCCAAGTTTTAGGTTTGGATACAAAAGAAGATGGAAAGAGAATGTTTATGGATAAAGGCATTAGTTATCCATCAGTTACAGATGAAAAGGATCAAGTTGTTTCAACTTTGGATATAACAGTTTTTCCAACTACTATTTTATTTGATAAAAATGGTAAAGAAGTAAAGAGATGGTTAGGAATCATTGACGAAGAATTAGTATTTCAATCTGTTAAAGAACTGGAAAAACCAAAATGAATCAGATAATTTTTACATTTTTTTTATGGCTCCATAGTATGTCTGCAGGTATTTGGCTAGGAGGTTCTTTATTGTATCTAATAAAATCTTATAAATATAAGGATAAAAAAATATCTTCTTTGGATTTCATATCTGACTATAACTCAGTTCTTCTTGTTTCAAGTATATTATTATTTTTCTCTGGTGTTATTATTGCATTTGATAGATTGACTTATGGAGATTATTCTTCATCAAAGGCAATTTTACTTCTTATAAAGGTATTACTTACTTTTGTGGTCCTTTTCTTAACCTGGAATAATAGAAACGCTGTTAAAGAAAATAGAATCAATCCATCAATATTTATCTCTATGATAATTTATTTAATAGCTACTATTTTGAGCGTTTATTAACAATTCGCTGACTGTTTTATTTGTAATAGGATCTAAAAATTTAGGCGCTATATCATTTAGTGGTTCTAGGACAAATAATCTTTCTCTAAATCTAGGATGAGGTACTATCAAATCTTTTTCATTAATAATTTGATCTGCAAAAAAAATTATATCTATATCAATTTCTCTTGGTTCATTTCTTATACTTGATCTAACTCTTCCAAGTTCTTTTTCAATTTTATTAATCTGAATTAATAAATTTTCTACAGAATCAAAAAAATTGATTTCGACTGCTAAATTCAAAAAATTTTCTTGTTCAATCTCAACTTTATAAGGAATTGTTTCATAAATTTTAGAGATATTCTTTATCTCAGAAATTTTTTCTAATTGGTTTAAACAATTAGATATATTTTTTTCACGATTACCTAGATTTGTACCTAGAGATAAAAATACTTTTGAATAATTCATAGGCTATAAGTAGAATCTCTCAATACTTTAGTCATATTTTTTACATCGATCATCTCTTTATAGTCATGAACTCTCAAAATATTAGCTCCGTTTAATATTGAAAATACAACTGTAGATGCAGTTCCAAAAACTCTTTCTTCTATTCCTTTACCTGTGTATTTTCCAATAAAGGATTTTCTAGAAGAACCAACCATCACTGGTAAATTAAAAGATTTCTTTAAGATTTCAATATTGGCAAGGATATCTTTAGATTCTTCTGGAGTTTTTCCAAATCCTATTCCTGGATCTAAAATTATTTTAGATCTATCAAAACCTGAGTTAATTAATAAATCTATTTTTTTTGAAAGATCAATCAGAACCTCAGGTATAAGATTTTGATGAGTTTTATTTTTTCTATAATGTCCTAAAACATAAAATACATCGTGAGTTTTTAGTACTTTGAGAATATTTTCGTCTTCAATCATAGAAATATCATTAACTATTTCTGCTCCATATTTTATAGCTTCATCAATAACTCTGTGTTTTTTTGAATCAATCGAAATATTTATTTCAAAATTATTCTTAATCCTTTCAATTATGGGGATAACTCTTTCCATTTCTTCATCTTCAGAAACTTCAACCACATTACTATAAAGTTTTTTAGGCCTAGTAGATTCCCCTCCAACATCCACAATATCCACACCATTATCGATCATTGATTCAATTTCTCGATCAAGATCAAATTTATCATTTGAATATATACCATCACCCGAAAATGAATCAACAGTGGCATTAATAATACTCATAATCATACATGATTGCGTATTTATGGTTAAATTTTTCATAGAATGTTTTATAATTAGGCATTT
>CETG01089147.1_pt1 | contig 17495 bp, 17 predicted proteins | sample 361471 | NCBI WGS metagenome assembly CETG01 (sample SAMEA2622696, study PRJEB7988) | marine metagenome | isolation source: saline water (ENVO:00002010), including | reverse complement strand
CGCCGAGCCGCGAGCTGCTCCTTAGTCTCCTCGACCGACCGGCCGTCAGAAGTCTCATCCGAGAGCTGCTGGTGGACACCCTAATCAGCTTCGGTCAACGCCTCAGAAACCCCGTTGTAGAGACTCGCCTTGGCAGGGGCATCAGCGGCATCGGCAAGCTTGCCAAGGGCCGCGCAGGTGGCGTTCGGTCCCTGGCCGGAGGACTGGTGGGGGCGGTCTCTTCTGAGGTGGAACGACAACTGGAAAGCAGGGCTGCAGAATTCGCCGACAACGCCCTGACCCAGGTTCTCCATAAGCTGGCCGACTACCTTTGTTCCCCCAGCCGCAGCGCGGAACAAGCGGCACTGCGAAGAGCTCTACTTGAGGGACTCTGGGAACTCAGCGGCAGCCAGTTAGCCAGCGAATTAAGCCAGACAGACCACAAGCTAAGTTTGCAGCTGCTCCGCGAGAGCCTCGGCGCTTGGCTAGCGCGCCCCAACGCTGAGATAGAACTCAAACAGGCTCTAACGAATTATCTGGAGCAGGCTGACTTTGGCAGCCTCGATGAATTCCTGAGACTCCTCGGCTGCCGCGACAGCCTGCGCAGCCAGGCCATTGACGAGAGCGAGCGACAACTGAGAGCTCTGATGGCTACAGAGAGTTTCTCTGACTGGCTCCAAAAGCTACTTTCCTGACCCACTCAGCGTTCCGACTCTGAAGAATCTTTTTTGCCCTGCAAGGCATTCAGAGTCTGCAATTTGCGCAGCGTATCGCCAGCCTGGCTGAAGCCTCCCAGATCCCCGTCAGAGCCGGCGGCCTCCCCTTCCAGGCCGTGGGCTGTAATCCGATTGCGGCCGCTCTCCTTGGACTCATAGAGCGCGGCATCGGCCCGCGCGATGACCGCATCGGCCTGCTCACCACTCTTAACATCGAACTGGGCCAACCCAAAGCTCATGGTTACTGAGACCGCGCGACCATCGGACAGTTCGATCTCAGTAGCCTCAATCACCGAGCGCAAGCGTTCCGCGGCCACTACTCCCGAGCTGAGCCGGGTTTCGGGAAGAACCAGCAGAAACTCCTCGCCACCAAAGCGACCTGCCACGTCGACCTCGGTGCGGAGCTGGCCGCTGATGATCTCGGCCACCTTGATCAGCACCGCATCACCTGCTGGATGGCCGTAGTTATCGTTAACCTGCTTGAAGTGGTCGATGTCGCACATAACGACCGTCAGCTCGTTACCGTAACGACGGGCTCGACGTAGTTCTTCCCGCAGTCGGTGCATCGCGAAGCGACGCACATAGAGACCGGTCAGACCGTCGGTAATGGCCGCTTCATAGAGTCGAGCTCGAGCAATGGCCACTGCTGCTTGATCTGCCAATGCACCCAGAATTTCTTCGTCCTCGGCGCCGAAATTACCTTCCTCGAGGCGATTGGTGATGTTAATCACACCAATGGTCTCGTCATCTACGGTCAACGGCACACAGAGGATGGACTGAACATGAGAGTTCTCGGCGTCGGTGAAGTTGGCCTCACTATCCGTGTTATCGACCCGCAGCGCCTTGCCAGTCTCCAGTACCCAGCCAGCGACTCCCTCACCACGGCGAAAGCGCCGACACTCAAGTTCACCATCGTTGATGCGCCGCTCCACTGCTTTGTCGGGAAGCCCGAAGACCACCCGAACCACCAGCTCCTCCTCCCGATCGTCCAGTAGCATCAAGGAGCCCTTCTCAGCCCCAACCGCCGCGATCGCTCGCTCAAGAATCAAGCGCAACAGGCCGGTGAGATCGGAGACTGCACCAAGGGCTCGGGTCACATCAAAGAGCAACGAGAGCTGATGAAGAGAACGATCCAGCCGTGCACGCGCTACCGCGATACGCTGGTAAAGGCGTGCCGTATTGATGGCCACCCCGGCCTGCGAAGCGAGCGATGAGAGAAAGGGTAGCTGCTCGTCTGTTACGGGCCTGCCTGCAGCATCAAGGCCGAGGGATAGGACGCCGATCACCTCGCCAGGCATCACCAGCGGCAGCCAGGTCTGGCTCCGCAGCCGCTCTAACTGGTTAGCGCCAAAGATTCTCGGAAAGCGAGGCTCGCCGCGGATATCAACGACGGAGAACGGGTCACCGGCAACCAACAACCGCCACAAGATGCCATCGGCATCAGGAAACGAAAGCTGCTCAACCTCAGCAGGGAGCCCCTCAGAGTAGGCAACTTTGACCACTCCCTCATCGAGGTCGTGGAGCAGAACCGCCATCTGCTCGATCTGGGTTCGTTCCCCCACCATGGCGACCAAAAGCCTGCAAAGTGCGTCCACCTGAAGCTCATTGTGCAAGGCCTCACCGGCCTTCAGCAATGCACTGAGGTCGAAGATCTGACGATCGAGCAGGGTATTGGCCTCCTGCAGTCGATCCAGCTCAGCTTGACTCCGACGGTAGGCTTCCTCGCTCACCTGAAACTCCCCCAGCCGATCCTTCCAGAGGATCAACCAGGGCCCTATTCTGCCCCAGTTCAGAGACTAAGGGCGCGTCTTGCAAGGATCTCCGCACCGGAGCCCGCCAAGTCGCCGATCAGAACGGTCTTACCCCGACTCCAGCCACCTGCTGGCCCAACGACCAGTAAGAGTTCATCTCTACCCATCGGGGTCGGACCCACTGAGCCAGCTCCTTCCCAACGAGTCACATCGATAATCTGGTAGGGCCCCCCATGTGGCCCTATAAGCATGTAGGTGTTGCCCTCCTCCAGCGCCTGGAGCGCACGTTCTGACAGCCCGACCTGATGCACGCGAGGAAGCTGAGCCATCAGCGCCGGGGTTGGCGAGGCAGCGCTGGGAGGACCCTGCAGCTGCCCGAGATTAAAGCCGAGCAGAACTGCTGCTGCCAAAGCAGCACTAAGTGCCAGAAGCGGTGACATACCCTGCCAAAACGTCCGCCAACTGCTCGCTGAACCCAGCTTTTCAGCTCCCAAATGAGCATCAGATACCAGCCCCAGGTGTCCCCTCGCCGCTCGGTCTATCGACGGTCCAACCCCAGGCAGCGCACCTAGTACCCTGCAATTCACCGACTCGCTCGGCTCCTCCTGTTCACGCATGCGAAGCTCGCGCAGGTCCTGATCCAACGCCAGGCGAGCCTCAAACTGTGCGCGACAGTCTGCACAGCTAGCCAGGTGAGCCGCCAGCCTGGCCGGTGGCTCAGCGGGGGCCTCAAGGACCTCCCAAATCCAAGGGCTGGTCGTCTTACAGTCCACGATCTGTCTCTCCCATCCTGGAGGCTGGTCTAAGGTGATGCAGTCGCTCAGCCAGCTCACGCCGCGCGCTCCTGAGCCGTCTCTTTACCGTGGCTTCAGAGCACGCCAGGGCCTCAGCTGCCTCGCGATAGGTCAAGCCCTGACAGTCCACCAAATAGACTGCCGACCGCTCAGATTCGGGCAACTCACCAAGGGCAGCGGTGACCTCGCAACGGATCGAAGAATCAACGACCGCCTGCTCCGGGCTCGGTCCCGAAGCAGCCATCGCCAGACTCAAGGGTTGAATGGCGCGACCCCAGCGCTCATTGCGACGCTCCAGAACGTGCAGCCCTCGATGGTGAACCGCGGTCAGCGCATAGCCAATAAAGGAACCTTGAATCGCTCCTTTACGTGCTTGCACGGCGACCGCAGCGAGCGCCTCAACCAGAATGTCTTCAGCTTGCTGATGATCCCTTCCCATCCGCCGTGCCATCCCCCACAGGCGACGCCTATAGCGGCGATAGAGCTGCTCAAATGCTGCCTCCTCGCCTTGTTGATAGCGCTGTAAAAGTTCGCGATCGCTCTGCAGTCGTACGGGCATGGGTCCACCTTTCTTCGTAGGACCGGAAGCTCCCGCAGCAAAGGTCACCAAGGCCCCAGCCAGGGTCACCTTTCCAGTCCCTCAAAAGCTCGGACGCAACTAGGCACCGCAACATTCGACAAAAGGCCAAATAAAGATCACTTGCCTTACCAACTGGGCTCGACTACAGTCCGCCGGCTTTGGGCCAACTCCATTTCCCAGGTCCACAGCGGAGGTCCCATGTCTGAAGAGCGCACTCGCCCCAAGAAGCCCTCACTGAAGTTCGACTACAAGGACATCAAGACGCTTAAGCGCTACCTGAGCGACAGCGCCAAGATCGTGCCGCGACGCCGAACCGGCCTGAGCGCCAAGGAGCAGCGAAGGGTCACCGTCGCCGTTAAGCGCGCCCGCCATCTGGCACTGCTGCCCTACTCCATCCGCGAATAGCGAACAACCAACACCGCTCGTTGGTTCCTGCAGTAGCCCTGTCCGCGCTGCAGAGCTGGATAGCCTTGGTTCTGGAGCTCTACCAGGACCAGCGACGCCCAGTTGCGCGCTGCAGGCACGCGCAATTCAGTCAGAACTGAAGCGTGCGGCGACTCGTCGATAGGCTTCCCTAAAGGGAACACCTTCAGCAACCAGCTTACAAGCCTGCTCGGTGGCATAGAGATCATCACTCATGGCCGATCGACAGCGTTCTTCATCAACTTCAAGCCCCTCGAAAACCCGCTGCATAACCGCCAGCATCGACATGGTGGTGTCAAAGCCACGAAATAGAGGGCTCTTCAGCAACTGCAGATCACGGTGATAGCCAGAGGGAAGAGGCGCGGCAATTTCCATCACCTCCAGCAGAGCGCTGCGCACAATCGCCGCTTTACCGCGGGTCAGCTCCAACACATCGGGATTGCGCTTCTGCGGCATGATCGACGAGCCCGTGGTAAACGCCACCGGCAAGCGAAAAAAGCCAAACTCAACGGTCACATAGAGACAAAGATCCCAAGCGCACTTGGCCAAATCTCCAGCAATCTGCGAGAGGGCAAACAGCAAAGCTGCTTCCGCTTTCCCGCGGGAAGCTTGGCAAGCTTCAGGGGGCTCCTGAACCGCGACAAAGCCCAGCTCAGCAGCGGTCTGCCTGCGGGAAAGCGCGAGAACCTCGGGCACCCCATAGCCAGCGGCCGAGCCGAGCGGCGAGCTGGCCGCCAATTCCTCTGCAGCACGAAGTAGAGCCGCATCGCTGCTAAGCAGGTCGGCAAAGGCACGCGCCCAGGACGAGACACTGGACGGCATCGCGCGCTGAAGATGAGTGTATCCGGGCAGTGGAATCCCCTCTGTTCGCTGGGCGAAAGATAGAAAGGCACTCTGAGTCGCGACCAGTGCCTGACGGGCCTGCTCAACCGCATCCCTCTGCCACAGTCGTAGATCAGTCAGCACCTGATCGTTGCGCGACCGACCGCTATGAATTTTCTTGCCGACTTCACCGAGTCGCTCGGTAAGAAATCGCTCCATCGCCGTATGCACATCTTCATCGGCACGATGGATCACAAACTCACCACGCTCGTGTAACTCAACGATGGCGTCAAGGCCATCCAGCAGTGAAGCAAGCTCAGCGTCATCAAGATGACCGCAGCTGTTAAGCATTCTTGCGTGGGCCTTGCTGCCGCGAACATCGTGGACAACTAACCGCAGATCCAGCTGCGGGTCATCACCTACGGTATAGGCCTCGATCAGCTCATCCAGGGGCTGGCCCTTGTCCCACAACCGCGTCATAGATACTCAGTCACCCAGCCCGCGGCGAAGCGCCAGTCCAGCCAGCAATTGCTGGGTGCCAAAGATTCGCGAGAAGCCTGCCGCATCGCGACCATCCCAGAGGGCGTTTTCCTCCCCATAGCGAGCCAACTCAGGCGCCAGCATGGTGAACGGCGAATGGACACCACGCACCGAGACGCTCCCTTGACGAAGATACAGCTCAACCTCACCGGATACCCGTCGTTGAGAGCTGTCAATAAAGGCCTCAATGTCACGAACTACCGGGTCAAACCAACCGGCTTCGTGGAGCAACATTCCGTACAGCTCTCCCATCTGGTTCTTATGGAACAGCTGAAGCCGCGAAAGCACCAACTTCTCGAGTTCTCGATGAGCCGGAATAAGGACTGCGGCCGCAGGGGCCTCAAAAGCGATGCGCCCCTTGATGCCAAGGATCGTATCGCCGAGATGAATGTCGCGGCCAACACCATGCTGCTCACCCAGACTCCGCAGCTGCTCTAACAGCTCCAAGGGCTCAAGACGAGCGTCATTGAGAGCCACCGGTAGCCCATCCTCAAAGCTCAAGGTCAGCGAGGCGCCCTGTGCCGGCGCGTCCTGCGGACTGCAGGTAGTCGTCCAGGCACCTTCAGGAGGGTAGCTACCAGGATCGTGAGTCTCCTTGCCACCGATCGTCACGCCCCACAGCCCCGCGTTGATGGAATAGTCGGTGGTCTTCTCCTCCACCACAAAATCACAAGCACGCAGATAGTCGGTGCTCTGCTGACGCGTGATGCCAAGGTCGCGAATGGGCGCCCAGGTAGGCAGATCCGGACGAGTCGCAGCAATGGCAACCTCAAAGCGAACCTGATCGTTCCCGGCTCCGGTCGAGCCATGCAGAATCCAGTCCGCCCCGCGGACAGCTGCCAACTCCGCCACTTCCCGCCCTTGAACCACCCGCTCGGCTCCTACGCAAAGCGGATAGACACCGCCTCGCAGAACGTTGCCCTTAATCAGGTAAGCAATGTGATGGTCGTAGACCGCCTGGCGGCCATCGACAAGGATGTGCTCTTCTGCACCTAGCTCACGACTGCGAGCTTCAATGTAGCGAAGCTCCTCTGCGTCAAAGCCACCGGTATCAACGGTCACGGTAGTGACCCTACAGCCCACCTCGCGCCGCAACAGCAGCACGCACAGCGAAGTGTCCAAGCCCCCAGAGAACGCAACCACTGCATGCTGATCGGCGTTCAGCTCGGACGGAAATAAGTCTCGATTCCAGCTCATCACATCGCTTCCGCACCCGGCGGTTCAAAATCCGGGACGCGACACCCTACCCCGATTTGTCCAGGAAGGCGACGCGGATAAAGGCTCAGGGAAGCACCTGGGTGGAGCCCAGATTATTAGTCTCGTTGGGTTCTTCGACCGTGGCAAAGGCGTCAACCAGTACGAAGGAATGCCACCAGGGGCTGGGTAGCGAGCGGACCGCCAGATTGAGAAAGGCCGTACCCCCCGGACCAAGACTATCGATGGTTACCTGCTCATCGGGAATAGCCGGCGCAATGGGAGGAAAGTCCGGATTAGCAAACACTCCTACAGTGAAGTCCTCAGCTACCTCACCACCATGATTTGTCACATCAACAATGTAGAGCACCCTGCCTTGAGCAGACTGGGTATAGGCCTGCAGGTAGGTAATGCTCAGCTCCGCCCGTGAGCTTCCCCCTGAGGTCGAAACAGTTACAGGCTCGGGACCCCAGTAGTTGTTGTTCTCACCCAGATCACCTTCATAAAGAGAGCCAAGCGCGTCTACCGCCGCCCAGCTTTGGTAACTGCCGGGCGAGACGTTCTCCAACCGAATAAAGACTTCCGCACTCTGCCCAGCATCAAGTAACTCGACAAACTGCTCACCATCCCCGCTGAGCGGCGGTAGACCGGGGCCCTCCTGGAGTTGTAGCCAGACGGCCACCCAGAAGCCGCTGGCTGGAGTGCCACCGCTGTTCTTAACCGTGATCGTGTAGTCAACTCCGTTGCCAGTGCTCACCGCCGTCATCCCAAGGACCCGCACATCTGCTCCATCAATAACAATCTCGCCACCAACCACCTCCACACTGGCCGGCTCACCTTCAAACTGAAAGGTCCCCTGCTCATAGACTGCCCGCACTTCGGCTGTTCCAAGGCCGGTCGCACGCACCAGCCCGGCCCCTTCCACTGTGACAATGGCACCATTGGAGGTAATCCAGCGAACCGTCCCCGACACGTTGCCACGGCTGCCATCAGAGAACTCAGCTTCGGCTACCAGCTGAACACTCTCGCCAAGGTAGAGACTGCAGCCTCGCGGTTGAATCTGAATGTCGGTTACCACCGCCTCGGTAACCGTGACCGCCACCTCGTTGGAGTTCAGCTCAAAGAAGCTTGCCCGAACCCGCGCATCTCCCACGGCAAGCGGACTTCCAAGCCCCTCTTGATCCAATGAAGAAGAGACCATGATGACGCTGTTGTCACTGCTCTCCCAAGAGACAACATCGGTCAGATCACGAGTGCTCTGATCGCTGTAGTAGCCCACCGCAGCAAACTGCACAGACTCACCCAAAGAAACCGTGGGATTCCCGGGAGTCACTCCGATGCCAATCAAGCTGGCCGGCAGAACAACATCGTCATCATCTCCCTGGCTCCACCCCCCGGTACAGGACGACGCCACCAGCAGTACTGCCAGCGACGTCGCCAGATGATGAGCACTACCTCTCATGGGCTGATTCTAGGCCCTGGGAGGAGAAATGGCAGGGAGCTATTCGCGCACGACTCCCGGGAGATAGCCGCGCAGGTCGGTCCACTCCAGGTAATTGTTCTCCGAACCGCCAGAGCGGACCGTGTTGGTGTAGGGAACCCAGGCAAAGTCAGGATGCTCGGTCTCGTCCTCCCAGCTGCTATTGATCACTTCACCGGCCGGACTCGCCTCAAGCGTGAACTGATAGTTCTTCACGAAACCATTGGGCGCGTCCTGATTGGCGTCAATGTGCGTATAGCTGACCCCGTCGGTAGTGAAGCGAACGGAAAGCCGGCCGTCAAAGCTACGCAGTTCAGTCGCCTGATTGACCGTGATCTGACCAGAAATCCGGTTAAAGATTCCCTGCCCGATACCACGGACCTCAATGATCTCCTGGATCTCTTGGAAGGCACCGTGCTGTTCCCGATAAGCGATGATGCGCTCAGCCCGAACCGTGCTGATCCCCCACAAGGTGCTCAGCTCTTCGACACCTGCGGTGTTGATATTGATCAACCCGCTGGCACCCGACGCGCCGCCTGAAGTGGTCTCAGTAAGGGTCATCTCGTAGGACCACGCTGGGTAGTTCCAAACCTCTTCATTGGCCGAGGTATCAAACACCAGAGGTACACCGCGCTGGCCAATGTAAGTGGACAGCAGTTGGACGACCGCCTTGGGGCTCAAGTCGCTGATGTCGTCGTCCTCTTCATCGTTAAAACGCGCTCCATAGAAGCTACTCAACTGGCTGTAGTAGGTCTCTGACAAAAGACCCTTCTGGTCCGATGCAGTGAATTCCAGCTCATATTGATTGGTGCTACCAAACTCGACCTCAACCCCCTCACGAGGCTCATGAGTCAGAATCGCTGCCGCAGCCCAACCGTTGCAGTGTCCCCACCACGAGGAGCCGGCCGGACTCCAGTGATTCAGCATCTCCCAGGCCGGTCCGAACCAGGGGTTGGTACCGTGCGTCCGCCCATTTAGTTGCTGAACGAGCGCAAACTTATCCAACGGCGAGAGCCACTTCAGTTCGTAGTCAAAGGCCGGAAACGGCGAGTCGTCACTCACATTCCAGTTCTCGTTGCCCTTAATCCGGTCGCCCTCAATGCGGATCCTACCGCCATCAATCGCGCTACGGACACCATTGTAAAAGGCCACAAGCTCATCAACGAAGGAACTCTGAGTCTCGCGGTATTCCTCCCGCTTGGTCTCGTACTCGTCGCCTTCACCGTTGCCGTTCTTGCGCAGCTCACGCAGTTCCTTGCCGAGATTCTGCAGTGCAGAAGCCTTCTCGTTAAATACCGGCTCGTTGATATCGGAAATGGTGTCAGTGCGACTGGTCGGTTCAGCAGTCGCGCCACCACCGTTGTATTCAGAACGATAGCCAAAGATGAGAGCGCCCTCGCTCTGCCGCCACCAGGAGCCAGCCCAGGGACGATAGCCCTCCCGAACCTCATGGGAGGTCGCCCCGATCATGTCGTTGATGTTGAGGGACTGATCGATGTTCATGGCACCCTTGAGCAGGTCTACAAAGTCAAAGTCTTCAGGGTCATCGTGATCATCGAAAGTGCCTGCCATTCCGCCACTCAGTTCATCCACTTCCGCCACGCTCAGCAGGCGAGAGTCCACGGTCGGAGTGATGCTGCGAGTCGCCCAGGGCTGGCCACTCTCCCAGGTCTCTGAGATCAGGGTCGAATCGAGGGCATTCTCATAGACCACATCAACACCGTTGTCGGTGGCATTGGTGAAGCTCACTCGCTCCCCATTCTCAAGCACCATCTCGCGATTCTCAGGAGCGATGGGGAAGGGCGGAATGAAGTGCGGGATGATCGCCAGATTACTCTGACTGAGAAGGCTGTAGGAGCGGTTCATGTCTTCATCATCAACGGTCATAGCGTCAGACAAGCGCTCACCGTTGACCGTATAGAAATAGACAAGCCCAGCCATGCGGAGCCGATCCTCACGGATCACCAGATAGACTTTAGGATCGGCTTCCGTCAGTTCATTATCAAGATTCATCGTGGGATCAAGCGACGCCTTGATCACCGTGATGGCGCTCTCTGTACCGCCCTTCACCGCATATTCGTAGAAGTCATCCCCCTCAGCAGGAACAAAGCCACTACGAATGACCTGGTAGCGCCAGTAGACCGCATCGCCCCATTGGCTGCCCAGGTCAACGGTCTCGTCCAGGTCGTCGGAAGACGGGTCTGTAGCGTGGTCACCGCGCTCGGTTCGCATGCCAATGTTCTGGTAGCGAGTCTCAAGATGGAACTCTTGATTCTGGTACCAGCCCGGTCGGAGTGAATAATCGGAATAGTCCTCTGCGGCGCAGCCGGAGAACAGGCCAAATCCAAGGACCAGTGCCGGGAGCCGGCGCCAATATCGACGAAGAAGCTTCCTACGCATAGCTTTGGGTTCCTCTCTAGCAGGCCAGGAGACCCACGTACGTTACTTACTAATTCACTGACCAGCGGCAATTGCCAGCGTTGCAGTGCTCCGTCGCAAAAGACAAGCGAGTAGAACTACACACAGGGCGAAAAATAGAAAAAAAAACGTCTGCTTGTTGTGAAGTTTCTGTGAAGGATCAAATCCATTGCAGCATTCCATTGACCATCTTCGCACGCTAAACCGCAACATCTTCACAGCATCTGCAAGCCCTGCCAGACCGGAGACCATCCAAGTTCTGGGCCAAAAGATGGTCACAGTGCTAAGGCCAAACGCCCTTAGATGGAGCCGAATGCAGCCCATAGGCACGATTCACCTTGACGGAGGTCGAGCAGCGACTGTATAGTGCGGCCGCACTTCGCCAAAAAGTGTCTTAAGTTCCTGTATTTACAGGATTTTTAACCCCTCAAAGGCTCCTGATTGGGCCCAAAAAGGGGTGGTTGAATAGGGAGTTTGATTCAATGGTTGCAATTCGTCTTGCCCGCCACGGCGCCAAGAAGGCCCCTTTTTATCGCATCGTCGCTACGGATTCCCGCAATCCCCGCGATGGTCGCTTCATCGAGGTGCTCGGTACCTGGAATCCGGTCAGCAAAGACAAGGGCAGCGCGATCAACATCAAGAGCTCGCGCATGGAGTACTGGCTCGGTGTTGGCGCCGTTCCCACCGACACCGTAAAGCGCCTTATCAAAAGCTCGGGTGCGCTCCAACCCGCAGCTGAGTAACAGCCTCCATTTCAATGGATGACGCCAGCCCAGAGTCCTTCCTGCTGTTCCTGGTTCGTTCTGTAGCGAGCGAACCTGATGCGGTTCAGGTGAGTAACCGAACCAATGAAAAGGACCGCAGCGTCTTTGAGGTCAGCGTCGGCTCGGCCGATGAAGAGCGGCTCTGCCAGGGAGCGCTCTACGATGCGCTGCAGACTGCTTTCGACGCGTTTACTTACAAACACCGCATCCGCGCCCGCCTAGAGCTGCGCGCCTGAGCGTGCCCTGAGAGGGTGCTGGTGCGCGGTCTTGACCTGCTTCGCATTCGCGAGGACCTGAGTCCGCGCAAACGTTCTTCCCTGGTCCGGGTAGCACGGGTCGGCAGAACCTGGGGAGTTCACGGCCACCTGATTGTCCGCCTCGACAACCCCGAGAGTGAGCAAAGCTGGTGCGATCAGGTGATCTGGCTGCGTGGCGAAGCCTGGCCAATGGCCCCAGTAGAGGTCAACAATTGGCTGAAAAAGGGTGCCAAGCTACTGATCCAGTTTGCCGGGGTGTCGACCCCTGAAGAGGCCCGGGCCGTCACTGGCCTTGAGCTTTGGGTCCCCCGCGAGAATTTGGCAGAGACCCTCCAAAACGAGCACTATGTCAACGACCTGCTCGGCATGCGTGTGGTCGATGAAAAGCGCGGTCTGCTCGGCCATATCGCCCAGGTCTTCCCTGCCGGCGGAGCTGACATCTGGGTGGTTCGGGGCGAGCAGGGCGAGTCCATGATTCCAGCAGTTCGAGACTTTATTCGCTCGGTAGATCTGCAGGACCGAGTCGTTCAGGTTGCCTACCCGGAACCAGAATGATCTTTGAGCTCCTCACAGTGGTGCCGGAGGCCGTTAAGGGCTACCTGGAGGCCAGTATTCTGGGCAGGGCCAGAGCCCAGGGGCACATCAAGGTAGAGATCAGCAACCTCCGAGACTTTGGCGAAGGGCCGCACCGACAGATCGACGACGCTCCCTATGGCGGTGGCTCTGGAATGGTCATGAAGCCAGGCCCCCTGGTGGCGGCCATCGAGGCTGCTCAGGAGCGGGCCACGGATGGCAGCCGACAGACCATCGCCCTGATGTCACCAGGCGGGAGGCGACTTGATCAACAACTGGCCGAGGAATTGGCACATAACTGCGACAACCTGGTGCTCCTCTGCGGGCGATATGAAGGAATCGACGCAAGGGTACTGGACTACGTGGACATGGAGCTCAGCCTCGGGGACTTCGTCCTGACCGGCGGGGAATTGGCAGCCATGTCGGTGGTTGATGCGGTCGCTCGCCTGCTGCCAGGAGTCCTGGGCAACGCAGCCTCAAGCGCGGAAGAGAGCTTTCAAGGGGATGGCCTAGAGCACCCCCAGTACACGCGCCCTCGCGAGTTTCGAGGATCAATAGTCCCTGAGGTATTGCTTTCTGGCGACCACGCCAGAATCGCCCAGTGGCGACAAAATGCGGCACGGCAGCGCACACAAGAGCTGCGTCCTGACCTGCTTGAAGAACGCAATAAAGACCCCGAACCAGCAGGATAAATGCGAAAATCACAGCTTCAATTGATCAAAGCACTGGACTCGTAGACAGCACAGGAGTAAAAGGCTCCGCCGAATCCTCGTGTGCGCGCAACACGCGTTTGTATCGCGAGCTTCGGAACTGGGACTGACCCCTGACCTGGAACCTTGAAGAGGCCTGTCATGAGCAAGATCATCGAGCAACTCGACAACGAGACGATCGGCGACCGCCGCATGCCGCGATTTCGCGCCGGTGAGACGGTGCGCGTATCTGTTCGCATCAAGGAAGGCTCCAAGGAGCGAATCCAGGTCTTTGAAGGGGTGATCATCGCCTGGAAGGCCGCGGGCGTCAGCTCTACGGTAACCGTTCGCAAGATCTCCTACGGGGTCGGAGTCGAGCGCATCTTCCCGATCTACAGCCCCAACATCGAGAAGATCGAGTGGGTAAGGCGGGGCCGGGTGCGGCGCGCAAAGCTCTACTACCTGCGGGAGCTTCGCGGCAAGAAGGCCAGGTTGTCCGAAGTTCACAAGGCCAAGGCCCCCACCGTCAACTGACGCGCCTTCCTTGGCGAGCAACCAGCAGGCCCGACTGGGCTTGGACGGTGAGAACGCTGCTGCGCGCTTTCTTGAAGGTCGCGGCCACACGATCTTGGATCGGCGCTTTCGCACTAACCTTGGTGAACTGGATCTCATCACCCGTAGCGGCAACCACCTCTATTTTATCGAGGTAAAAACGCGCCGTTTCGGCTCGACCAAGGCGCCCTTGAGCGATGCTCTCGAAGCAGTCAACCAGCGCAAGCAGAGACGCATCACTCAGCTGGCCCAGATCTATATCGACCGCAACCAACTATGGGAGCTGACCCCGCACTTCTCAGTCATCGGAATCGAGAAGCAAAGGAGCAGCGCCCGCCTTCACTTCCTGCCGGATGCCTTTGATGCCTGCTGACCGTCCAACTGAGCTCACTGGAACCAGCGGAACTCTGTTTGTCGTCGCCACACCGCTCGGCAATCTGGAAGACATCACCCTACGCGCAGCTCGGGTACTGGGCGAAGTACACACCGTGCTTGCCGAAGATACTCGAAGGACAAGGAGACTACTCACCCACCTAGGACACGGCACTGCAACCCTGAGCCTTCATCAACACAACGAAAAAGGGCGCATCGAGCAAGTGGTGCGAATGCTGGAACGGGGCGACAACCTGGCGCTGGTCTCGGATGCCGGAACCCCGGCAATCTCAGACCCCGGCTTTCCCTTGATCCGAGCAGTCACCCAACGCGGCCTGACGGTGGTCCCGGTGCCCGGACCCTGCGCCCTGGCTGCCGCAGCTTCTGCCGCGGGACTACCCACCGATCGACTGCACTTCATCGGCTTCCTGCCAACCCGGCCCGGACGTCGCCGAAAGGTCCTCGAAGAAGCTCTCCAGCTCCGGGCTACGACAGTTCTCTATGCCTCCCCACACAAGCTGCTGAAGGACCTCGCCCTACTGGTCGAAATTGCCGGACCCGAACGTCCAGCCTGCCTGTGCCGAGAGTTGACCAAAGTCCATGAAGAATTCGACCGCGCTTCTCTCGGCGAGCTTCTCGAGAAGTGGAGTGACCGCAAGATTCGTGGGGAAATCACCCTGCTGGTAGCTCCTCGGGAGAAGGGCTCGGGCTAGCCTCCTGATCCTGCGGTCCGGGCGCAGGGACACCTGGTTCCTGATCCTGATCCTGATTCTCAACAGGCGGTACATCGAGTTCCGCGGCTCGCGCCTCCAGAATCCTCTGCAGCCGCGGGTCCCGTGCCAGCTGGGCCCAGGTGCGACGCCCCCAAGCCTCAGTCCCTGAGGCGTCAAGAAGCTCCCGAGCCGAACTCAGTCGGACTGGGTTCCAGAGCGCCAACTTTTCAAAGGCTACCGAATCCGCCATCCAGTCCGGGGTGGGCTGTTCTCGAATCGCCTCACCACCGGCAACCGCTACCTGAATAAGCCAGATGGCCACCGCCGCATACACCAAGCCCTTTGACAGACCGAGAGCCGCGCCAGCCCAGCTGTTACCGGCCTTAAGCAGAGCTACCTGCTCCACCACCAGGTGCTCAATGGCACTCACCAGCAGCAGAATCAATGCATAGGCTCCAGAAAAAGCCACCAGTCTTCGTAGACTCGAATAACTGGCGAAGGTTTCATGCCGAGCTGCCAACCAGCCATCGACACTGGGAAACCACAGCTCAAAGGTTAACCAGAGCGCAACAGCAGCGCCGATTACTGCCACCTGAGCCAACAGGCCACGCAGGTAGCCTCGCACGGTGATCAGCGCGATGAAGAGCAGCGCGGTGATGTCAGCAACCATCCTCACTCCACTATACTGTCAGTTGCCCGCGCGAGAGCAGCTCGCCTCGAGCCGGCAGTGCTGCCATCAGCAGTCCGGAGTTTCCGTGTCCCGAATCCTGGTCGTCGATGATGAGCGCAACATTAGACGAGTACTTCAGGCCTTACTGGAGGCCAGCGGACATGAGGTTGACGCCGCCGGAGATGGCGACGAAGCGAGGGCTATGCTGCGGCGCAGCGAAGCAGGCTATGATGTGGTGCTGACGGATCTGCGCATGCCGGGCTGTGACGGGATGCAGTTGCTGCGCTGGGTTCGCGCAGCCCAACCAGATACCCCCACCGTCATCCTGACCGCCCACGGAACCGTCGATATCGCAGTCGAGGCCATGCGCGAAGGGGCCTTTGACTTCATTACCAAGCCCTTTGAGGATGCCGAACTTTCATCCATCATTCAGAAGGCTCTGGCCCAACGCGAAGCCAATCGGGAGCGTGCCTATCGACCAGGAAGCGATTCGGACAACGTAGGAACCGATTCTCTGGGCGCGCCGAGTCCCAACGAAGAGGCGATCTTAAGCCAAATCATCGGTAACTCGCCCCAGATCAAGGAACTGTTCACCCTGCTGCGAAAGGTGGCTCCCTCGCCAACGACAATCCTGCTGCTCGGCGAATCAGGGACCGGCAAAGAACTCTTCGCGAGCGCCGCTCATCAATTATCCGATCGCGCTGAAGGTCCCTTTGTGGCGGTCAATTGCACAGCGATTCCTGAGGGCCTGTTCGAGTCTGAGCTATTCGGCCACGAAAAGGGCGCCTTTACCGGCGCAGTCATCAGTAGGCCGGGTCGCTGTGAGCTAGCCGATGGCGGCACCCTGTTCCTCGACGAAATCGGCGAGCTGCCGCTGGCAATGCAGGTCAAGCTGCTGCGGGCGCTGCAGGAGCGAGAGGTGGAGCGAGTAGGCGGCATGCGACCTATTCCCATCGACATCCGCCTGGTCGCTGCCACCAATGCAGACCTCGCTAAGATGGTTCGCGAGGGCACCTTTCGAGAAGATCTCTACTACCGACTCAACGTCGTACCCATCGCCCTCCCACCGCTACGTAAGCGACCATCCGACATTCCTGAGCTACTGCGGTTCTTCATTGATCGCTTCTCAAAACGCCTCAATCGCTCGGTTTCCTCCATCGATCCAGATGCTGAGATCGCGATGGTCCGCTACCCCTGGCCCGGCAACATTCGCCAACTCGAGAATGTCATCGAACGAATGATTCTCCTGAGCGAAGGAGAGCGCCTGCAGCTATCGGATCTACCACCAGAGATCCATAGCTCGGCCCTCAAGGAGAATGCCCCAGACCGGGAGGCAGAAGCAGACACCCTCAAAGATGAACCCTTGCCACAAGGTAATCTCAAGGACATCGTCAAGCTGAAAGCCAAGCAGGTGGAGCGCGCCATCATCCTCGAGGCCCTCGAACAGGAGCAGTGGAACGTGACCCATGCGGCAAAGCGGCTCGGAATCTCGCGCAAGGGCTTGCAGTTGAAGATGAAGGACTATGAACTACGGGGTCGCGCAGGGACCGAACGCAGGGAGGAGCGATGACAGCCGAGCTGCCGGCCGAGAACACCAAGCCAGGAGGGCTCCGCTTGAGCCACGCGCTAAGTCATTTCGGCCTAGCGGTGCTGTTGCTCAGCACCGTGCTCACCAGTTCCGCGCTGGCGACCCAGGGAACCTATACACCGCCCATGCTCAAGGGCGACCTCGACATCGCCTACCTGGGCGGCGTCGGCCTGATCCAGCTGGAGGACCGCAGCGGAAGCGACCAACCCTGGTACGAGGTCGCCAGCTACGCAGAACAGCGTCATGGTCTGGAATTCCGCGGCACCTTCAGCCCCTACCACGGGATTGCAGTCTCCCTTGCAATCCCAATCCTTATGCACCGTCAGCTGAACTGGAAGCAAGGTAATGGCTTCCACTATGACCCGGTCAGTGCCCGACCTACCCTGGCTGGGGGAGAAGCTCTGCAGCCAGCAGCTCTGGAGACATCGGCTGCAAGTCTGCGACGCTTCGGACCGGGCGATGTTCGGCTCGGATTCCGCATTGTTCCTTTCGCCCAACACGGTCTTCCCTCCCGCGCTGCACCCATCAACCTAGCCTTCGACATTGAGCTACGCTTCCCAAGCGGTGCGAATCCCATCGATACTCGCGAGGACGGATCGGGTTTTGCGGGACTCGGCGGG
>CETG01073703.1_pt1 | contig 17528 bp, 18 predicted proteins | sample 361471 | NCBI WGS metagenome assembly CETG01 (sample SAMEA2622696, study PRJEB7988) | marine metagenome | isolation source: saline water (ENVO:00002010), including | reverse complement strand
AAGGTTAGATCATGCTGAACATGGAGGTGCATTATTACTTGGTGTAAACGGAATCTGTGTTATTGGTCATGGGAGTAGTAAGTCATTATCAGTGGTAAGTGCATTACGTCTCGCCCACTCTGCAGTAAGCCATGATGTTATGGATCATTTAAATCAACTTAAAAAACTTCCAGTCTTAAATTCTTAACATATTTTGTCTGATTTATGATTGACTAATATAAGACCTAAAAAAACTTTCTTGGAAGTAACACATTTAGATAAAATAGGTATAACCCTCAAAGGGAGTGGCAGTTATGTACCTCAACAGGTTCTATCCAATCATGATCTTAGTAGAATAGTTGATACTAGTGATGATTGGATAAAAACTAGAACTGGAATTTCTAATAGAAGAATAGCTAAATCCAATGAAGATGTATCTGTAATGGGCCATATTGCAGCTTCAAAGGCAATCTCAATGGCTAATTGGTCTCCAGATTCAGTTGATCTAATAATTTTAGCTACTTCTACTCCAAGTGATTTGTTTGGTTCAGCTGCAATTATTCAATCTAAGTTGGGAGCAAAAAATGCATTTGCATTTGATCTTACAGCCGCATGCAGTGGTTTCTTATTTGGATTAATTACTGCATCTCAATATTTAAATTCAGGTAGTTATAAACGTGCAATTATTATTGGTGCTGATCAACTTTCAAGCTATGTAGACTGGACTGATAGGAGTAGTTGTATCCTTTTCGGGGATGGAGCAGGCGCCATAGCTATTGAAGCAACAAAGGAACGAAATAATCTTTACGGATTCACAATGAAAACTGATGGAGATAGAGGATGTTTCTTAAATCTTCCTAATAATAATGATTCTGGAAGAATTAATGATGATATAGAATTTAAAAAAGGCAATTTTTCACAAATATCAATGAATGGTCAAGAGGTTTATAAATTTGCTGTACGGGAAGTGCCTTTAATTATTGAAAATTTATTAAAAAAAACCAACTTTACATCTAATGAAATAGATTGGGTTGTCTTACACCAGGCTAATCAAAGAATTTTAGATGCTGTAGGTGAAAGATTAAAAATTGCTCAAGGTAAAGTTTTAAGTAATTTAAGTAATTATGGTAATACATCTGCCGCAACCATCCCATTAATGCTTGATGAATCTATAAGAAAGCAGAAAATTAAAAAAAATGATTTAATTATTAGCAGTGGATTTGGTGCTGGGTTAAGTTGGGGTGCAGCCCTATTTAGATGGGGTTAAAAACTATTCAATACTTTTAATATGAAAATTTCCTGGGTATTTCCTGGACAAGGATCACAAAAAATTGGCATGGGTCAAAGTGTAATTAAACTCGATAATGCCAAAAATAGATTTAATTTTGCATCTGATATTTTTGATAGAGATTTATACAGAATTTGTGAAAAAGAGGCAGATGGAGATGATAATCAGTTTGATTTAAATAACACCCAAAATACTCAAATTTGTCTTTTTTTAGTCGAGTCTATTTTGTTAGATTCGCTTAAGTTAAAAGGGTTTAGCCCTGATTATATAGCTGGTCATAGTTTAGGAGAGATAACAGGTTTATATGCAGCAGATGTTTTGTCTTTTGAGCAATGTGTATCATTAATTAAAGTTAGATCTGAATTGATGTCTACGGCATGTGAAGGAAGTATGGCTGCAATTATTGGATTTAATAGAGATGAATTAGATTTACAAATTAATAAATTCGATGATGTAGTGGTTGCAAATGATAATAGTTCCTCACAAGTTGTATTATCGGGAAGTATGGAAGGGTTGGATAAAATCTCAACTCAGATTAAATTTAAGAGATTTATTAAGTTGAATGTATCTGGAGCTTTTCATTCTGATTTCATGAAAGATCCAGCACTAAAATTTGCAGACTATCTAGATAAAATTGACTTTAAAGAGCCTTCAATCCCAATTATTAGTAACTCCAATCCATCATTTTCAAATTCCTCTATGGAATTGAAGATAAGGTTGAAAAATCAAATGTCAAATGGAGTTAGATGGAGAGAAACAATGGATTTAATGAATAGTGGAGATGATGAGTTACATATTGTTGAGATTGGGCCCTCCAATGTACTTGGAGGTTTAGCAAAAAGACATTTAAGAGGCGTTACAGTAACCCAGGTCACATCCTCAGAAAATTTACAATATTAATAGCATGAGAAAAAATTACATCGATAATTTAATTTATAAATTTGTAAGTTATGTCATTGTATTTCCCATCTTTCGAATTGTTTTTAGAGGAACTATAGTTGGTTCCGAGAATATTCCTAAAGAAGATTCTTTTATATTGGTCTCCAATCATGGTTCTTTATTAGACCCTCCATTTTTAGGACATGCTTTGGGATTAAAAGTATCTTTTATGGCAAAGGCTGAATTATTTCGCATCCCAATACTTTCTAAAGTAATTATTGCTTGTGGAGCTTATCCAGTCAAAAGAGGAATTACCGATAAGAATTCTATAAGAACAGCTATAGATAAATTAGATGATTTTAATATAGTTGGCATCTTTATTGATGGGACTCGTCAAAAAGATGGAAGAGTCAATAATCCTAAAAAAGGTGCTGCATTAATATCAGCAAAAACAAAAAAAATATTATTACCGATAGCAATCATTAATTCACATCGTTTATTGAGGTTTGTAGGATTTGTACCAATATTTAATAAAGTAATTATCAAAATAGGTAAGCCTATTAATTATCCAAACAGTTCATCAAAAGAAGATTTAAATTTAGCAACTTATAAGATTCAAGAAAATATTAATAAATTAATTGATTGCAATTAATTAGTTGGGGATAATGGATAAATAGGTAAAACTTTTTCCCACGAGGCAAAGGCTGATTTATTGTGATTTTCTATAGATAATTTCAGTAATTCCTTAAGATCATCTTTTGTATCATAATCAACTTTATAGTTGATATTTTTATTGTTAATTTCTTTGTATAGCATAGGTTTAATAAGTTCTTTAATCTGAAGAATACATTTTCTATCCTGATTGACATCTACCATGTATTCTCCTGCAATATATCCACGATGTTTAAGATTATTGATTATCCAAAAACGTGAATTGTTTTGAGTAATATTATTATTAATTGCAATTCTTTTCGCCATTACTCTATAACAGCTGTAATAGTCTAAGGGACAGTTTATCTGTTGAGAAATAGTTCTAGCTAAAACGACTATAAGTCTAGTGGCATTGAAATTTGCTGGACCATTACTTACAGAAATTCTCTCAATAGAATGAAAAGATATTCCAGACAAAAATTGAGTCAAATCAAATATTAGGTTGTTAGATAGATCCCTATCAAATTTTTTAAAAAAAAACTTTGCATTAGAGTCTTTATTAATATTTTTAATAGCAAAACCAAAATAATTATTTGTACTATGAATAGCTAATATAAATTTATTTCGATCTAACTTGATTTTCTCAAGCATTTATTTTTATGCAGGGATTGCTAAGCCAGGTCTTATTTTAGACCATCTACCTATCTCCTCATAGAAACTACCACAAGATCTAACATCCCACTCTATTTGGTGGTCTCCATTTTTATCTTCGATTACGCTTACATGTATAAAGGGGTGCAGGGCTTTAATATCTGGGGTCTCACAAATATGATCCACTCCATGATTTTCCTCTACATCATGATAAGTTGAACATCTATCTACCCATTTACAGTTAATGCAAATGCACATAACAAGAAATGATGAAAAAAACAGTAATTTACTTTTAGATCATAGCTTAATTGGTAGTGAAATTGAAAAAAGTATAAAAAACTATAACTGTGATTATATTTTTAATGAATTACCGGAAGGTTCATTCCTCGTGGGAGGGTATATAAGAGATTTAATAATTGGTAAAAATAAAAGAAGATCTGATATTGATATAGATATTATTATCCCTCAAAATGCATACAAGGTTGGAAAAAATATTGCTCAAAAATATAATGGAAAGCTTATTATCTTAGATAAAGATAGGCAGATAATAAGAATTATTATACAAGGACTGACGATAGACATTGCCTCTCAGATTTCTGAATCTTTCATTGAGGATATTTTTAGTAGAGACTTTACTATTAATTCAATAACTTTTTCTTTAGATTCAAAATTAATTTTTGATCCATTAAATGGAATTGGGGATATTAATAAATCATTATTAAGAACTTATCAAACATCAAATTTAATTGATGATCCACTAAGAATATTAAGATGCTTTCGTTTCGTTTCTGAGTTTGATTTTAATATTGATAAAGATTTATTTTCATTTATTAAACTTAATAAAAACAAACTTGCTTCAGTTTCTGTCGAAAGGCTCCAATATGAGTTTAGAAAAATAATTAGAGGAAAGAATGCCCTTAAGTCAATTCTATTAATAAATGAAACAAATTTATTTAGCTGGCTACAATCTCAACCAGTTAGTTCCCAAAATTACCTTCATAATTTAAATCTCAAGCATTTTTATATCGATGAAATTTATAAATTCATGCCTATATTTTTTTTGATTGAGACTTTAAATGAAGTATCTATTCGGAATTTAAAATTTAGTAAATCTGAAACTACAGAGGCGTCTGCTTTACGAAAATGGAAAAATAAAATGATTCAAGGATCTATTAACGAATTTGATGATTGCGAAAGATTTCAATTACATAAAGAATTAGAAGAGATTTTACCAGCATTTATTCTTTACTTACCTGAAAAGGATCAATTGGATTGGTTAAAAAGGTGGAGGGATAATGAAGATAAATTATTTCATCCAACCAATTTATTAAACGGAGATACTATAAAAAAACATATTAATATCAATGATGGACCATTGTTAGGGCAACTCTTGGATTTTATTTCTATGGAGTTAGCATATGAAAGATTACAAAGCTTGGATGATGCAATATATAAAGCTAAGCAATGGTTTCAACAAAATGCGCCAAAATATGATTAAATACTCATAGTGAGTTTTGAGTTATTAATCTAAATTCAAATTATTTTTAACAAATTTATGAGCATTCGTATTTACATTGGAAATTTACCATCAGGTTTTAATCCCAAAGAATTTGATAGTATTTTGAAATCTGTAGCAGAGGGAATTAGATTTAAGCCTGTCTTAGATAAAGAAACAAAGGAGTGCAGAGGATTTGGTTTCGCAACAATTAATAATGATAAGAATGCTAATTTGTTGATTGAGAAACTAAATGGATATGAGTTTCAGGGAGTTAAATTAAGAGTAGAACGTTCTGAAAAAAAAGATTCCTCTTCTAATAAAAGAAATAGTTCAAATAAAAATAATAAGAGAAAAAACTTTAAGAAAATTGTGCATAGTGATAAACCAAATATTGAATCTCCTGATCCTAGATGGGCAGGAGAACTTTCAAAATTAAAGGAATTGCTAGCCAATCAAAAAACGCCTGCTTAATTATTTAATTCTTGATATAAAAAAACAAATAGGTATTTCAATTGCCTTTATAGAATTTTTAACGTAGGCTCTATTATTAAAAACATCATAATCAAGTTTCTCAATAGCATTTAAAATGCCTCTATAGAGTCTTAAAGAGGTCCATACAGGCCATCTGGCATCAGATGAAAGCCATTTTATACCATTTTCTGAAAGCTTGAACCACTCTCTCGCTCTTGTTAGTTGAAATTCCATTAAACTCTTCCATTGTTTATTAATCTTTCCACTCAACAGTTCTTCTTCAGAGTATCCAAATTCTTTTATTTCATCTTGAGGGAGATAGATTCTCCCTCTTTGCCTGTCCTCACCAACATCTCTTAGAATATTAGTCAGCTGATTGGCAATACCTAGTGCTACTGCTGCTTCTGAAATGTCTGGAACCTCTATCCATGAGGCAGCAGTATAGTAAGCATCTAAACCCATTACATTCTTTGTCATTAGGCCTACAGTTCCTGCGACTCGATAGCAATAAAGTTTTAGTTCATCAAAATTTTTATATCTAAATTTGCTTAGATCCATTCTTTGGCCTTCTATCATATCTAAATAAGGCTCTATAGATTGTGAATATTTTTCAATGGTGTCTGCTAAAACAGCATCTAACTCAGATTTAATTTCCCCTTTAAAAATATTTCTTGTATTTTCTTCCCATGCGTTCAAATTATCAGATAATTCTTCTTTTGTTTTTTTTAAAGCAGCAGGGCTATCCATTAATTCATCAGTTCTTCTACACCAAACATAAATTGCCCATATGGCTTTTCTTTTTTCTATAGGTAGAAGGAGGGTCCCTAAATAAAAAGTTTTAGCCCATTGTTGAGTCTCTTTTCTGCATATTTCATATGCATCCTCTAGATTATGAGATGATTTTTCCAAAAAGTTCTTCACTCATTAATTTTTAATAAGTATATTTTATATTTATGAGGAAGTAACATTTCTTTCTTTTGAATATTCTTTATCAATTGTTTCAGCGCATAATTTTCCACTCAAAACAGCTCCTTCCATAGAGGCTAGATATTTTTGCATGGTATAGTCACCAGCTAAAAAGAAATTTTTAATTGGTGATCTCTGACTAGGCCTTAATTCTTGGCACCCAGGTACTGCTTTGTAAACTGATCTTGGTGTTTTTATAACTTTAAATTTCCTTAAAATTGCTTTATCTTCTCCAAGAAAGTGTGTAGGAAATAGTTTCTTTAACTCTTCCATGGTTGCATTAACAATTTCTTTATCACTTTTACTTATCCATTCTTTAGCAGGAGCAAAAACAAGTTCTAGCATAGATCTATTAGGATCTTCATATTCTTTGCATGCAATACTCATGTCAGCATAAACACTTAGTAGAGGAGATCTACTAAATAGTAGATGATCAATATCAGTTAGTTTCTTATCAAACCATAAATGAATGTTAATTACGGGTACTCCATTCAGTCCTTTTAATTTTGAAAAAGTTTCTAAGCCTTTCCACTGATTAGGAATGAAACCTTTAAAAATGTCAACTGGCATTGCACTAACATATGCATCTGCTGAAATTTCTTTTTTTTCGTTATCTTCTGGAGAAAGGATTGTAAAACTTTTCACAGAACTATCTTCATTCAGATTAATTTTCTTTAAGGGACTATTCATATGAACTTCTCCCCCTCTTTCTGTTATGTAATCCACTATTGGTTGGCAAAGTCTTTCAGGTGGAGCTCCATCGAGAAAAGCCATTTTTGAGCCGTTTTTTTCCTGTAGAAATCTATTTAAAGCTGTTAGCAATACCGTTGAAGATATTTCATCAGGGCCAATAAAATTTAGAGCCTTACTCATTGCAATAAACACTTCATCATTAACTCTCTCAGGAATATTATGTTCTTTTAGCCAGTCAGTCCATGATTTTGAATCACACTTCTCAACATAAGACTGACCTCTTAGCATCGCAGGTACAAGACCTAGCCCAAATAATATTTTTTCATTCCAGGAAAGCATGTCATTGTTACTTAATATTGCTGAGACTCCATTAATGGGTGCTGGCATATCTGGGAAATCAAATCTACTGTAGGTTCCTGGCTCACTTGGCTGATTGAAAATCATAGAGTGGCTTTTCCACTGAAGTCTGTCTTCAATATTTAATTCTTTAAAAAGCTGAAGCATATTTGGATAAGCTCCAAAGAAAATGTGGAGTCCTGTCTCATACCAATCTCCGTCTTCATCTTTCCATGCAGCAACTTTACCTCCAAGTACATCTCTAGATTCAATAATTATAGGAATGTGCCCATGATCAACTAAGTACTTTGCACAAGATAAACCTGCCAAACCAGCACCAGCAATTAAAATACGCATTAATCAAACAAAAAATAAATTTACACTTACAATGAAGTTATCCTAAAGTTAAAACATTATACTTTCTTTTGTTGAATATTTCTCAAAAATTATGGAAAATATGCTTTTAAAATCCACTACAAGACATGTAAGAATATTCACTGCTGATGTAGTTGATAATGAATTGCAATTTGATCATAATAAACTTACTATAGATTTAGATCCCGATAATGAATTTTTATGGAATAATGAATCTTTAGATAAAGTTAATGATAAGTTTTCTAGTTTGGTTAGTGAAAGAAATGGGAAAAACTTAGATGATTATGAACTACGTAAAATTGGTTCTGAGATTGAAGGTTTAATTAAGCAGTTGCTTCAAACTGGCTTATTAAGCTATAACCCTGAATGTAGGGTAATGAATTATTCAATGGGTTTACCTAAAACTAAGGAATTGTTGTGAGTAGATTTTCAGATAGAGGTCCAAGCAGAAATCCAAGGCGTGGATATCGGTCTAACGACTATGACAGGATTACTGATTACGGACAAAAGAGAAAAAGAATAAATCCCTCTGCTTCTAAGGATAATATTAACTTTAATACAGGAACTATTGCAGTTCTTGCAGGAGTTCTCATTCTTGGAGTAGGCATTGGAAGTGCCATCACAAGCACTACAGATGGTGGTCAGGGTAATATAGCTAGTCAGCAGCAGTTAGATATGGCTGTCCCAGATCCTGAATTCTGTCGACAGTGGGGTGCAAGCGCATTTGTAATAGATGTTGAAATGTATACAACCTTAAATCCTTCCACTAGCTTTGTTACTCAGCCTGCATTGCAGCCTGGATGTGTTATTAGACGGGAAAATTGGACTGTATTACAAAAACAAGGGGCAATTAGCAATGAAGATGTTAGAGAGTGTAAGCAGAGAATGAATACTTTTGCCTATATAGGTTCAATAAGAGATAAGCCAATCGTGAAATGTGTCTATCAAACCGATGTAAAAGAAAATAAATTTATAATAAAAGGAGATGGTCAAGCTGAAGACGGTGGAGTAGGCATTAATAAGGAGGCCTCTCAATTTTAGCTTTTATTTTCTAAGTGGACTTTCAGAGCTTGCAAAGTAGGGGAGTATATCGTTCTTAAAAGCCTCTGAAGCTTTAGATGTATATCTAGAAGGATTGGTTATCAATTTCAACTCTCTTTTAACTCCCAAATCGGAAATGTTAGGTTTGTGAATAGTACCTGATGATAGCTCTTTTTCTATTGAGATAACAGGAAGAAATGCAGCACCTAAACCAGACTGAACTGCATTTTTGATTGCTTCAAGGGAGTTTAATTCCATTTCAATTCTAAGTCTCTGAACGTCTAAACCCGAATCTTTTAATAACTTATCTACAACTTTTCTAGTGGTTGATTTCGAATCAAGTGTAACGAAATTGATTTTATATAAATCTTCTTTAGTAAGTTCTTTCTCTTTGGCAAGTTTATGTTTAGAAGGTAATACTAAAGCAAGTTCATCAGTGGCATAAGGAATTATGTTTAATAAACTTTCTAGTTCTGAAGGTAATTGGCCTCCAATTATTCCTAAGTCTATTTGACCATTAGCTACACTCCAACCGGTTCTCCTAGTACTGTGTACTTGAAGTTGCACTGATACATCTGGATATTTTTGACGGAAAAGGCCTATCATTCTTGGCATTAGATAAGTTCCGGTAGTTTGACTTGCTCCTATTACTAACGTTCCTCCTTGGAGACTATTTAAATCCTCAACAGCTTTGCAAGCTTCGTCGCATTGGCTAAGAATCCTTTGGCAATAATCCAATAATATTTTTCCCGCTTCCGTTAGCAGTGCTTTTCTACCTCCTCTATCAAAGATTGTGATTTCAAGTTGCTTTTCTAGGTTTTGAATTTGCAAACTTACTGCGGGTTGAGTAACGTATAAAATATCAGCAGCCTTTTTGAAACTACCCTGTTCAGCAATAGCTTTTAGAATCCTTAGTTGATCAAGTGTAAATGGTAATTCAGGCATGATAATGCCAAAAAAATAATATTAACAAGTTTAATACTTAGCTGAATTATTGTTAATAATAAATTATAAATAATTGTGAATCAAAGATTTTATGGAAGCTCATAAGACTTCAATAGTGGTTTTCATTTTAATAGTAATCTTTGCGGTAATTCACAGTGGTGGAGCCGCTCTTAGAAGCAAAGCCGAACTAATTATAGGTCCTAGATTATGGAGATTAGTTTTTGTATCTTTTAGTTTGCCTTCAGCAGTTATTCTGATAGGTTATTTTCTTGCACATAGATATGACGGGATTAGATTATGGAATCTTCAAGGTAATAATTTTGTCTTTTTTATAGTTTGGATATTAACGGCAATAAGTTTCATTTTTCTATATCCAGCTACATATAACTTATTGGAGATACCCTCTTTGCAAAAACCTAAAATAAGAATTTATAGTACTGGTATTATGCGTATCACTAGACATCCACAAGCGGTTGGTCAGATTATATGGTGTATAGCTCATTCTCTATGGATTGGAACAACTTTCATGCTTATTACTTCTTTCGGACTTATTTGTCATCATCTTTTTGCAATTTGGCATGGCGATAGAAGACTAGAATATAAATTTGGTGATGAATTTTATAAATTCAAAGAAAATACCTCTATAGTTCCATTTTTGGCAATTTTTGATGGTAGACAGGAACTCAAATTTAAAGAATTTTTGAGGTTCTCTCAGTTAGGCATATTGATTGCAATTGTTCTTATATGGAGTTCTCATAAATATATAAATATTGCTGTAACAACATTTAATTCGTCCTTTTTATCTGAATTTTTCGATTGGCAGTTTAAAATTAATATATAAATAAATTTTAAAAATGCTTCAAGCTTCTGAAATCGCCTGGATGATTCCTGTTTTCCCATTAATAGGTGCAGTAATATCTGGTTTAAGTTTGATTAGCATCAATGAGAAAATAAATAAATTAAGAGAGGTTGTAGCTATAAGTTTACTTTCATTTGTAGGAGTATCAGCTGTAATTAGTTATAAGGCTTTATTCGAACAGATTAATGGTTATCAATCTGTAGAGAAACTATTCGTTTGGGCAAGTGCTGGAGATTTCCAAATACCTATGGGCTTTATTTTGGATCCACTTGGAAGTGTAATGCTTTGTTTGGTTACTACAATAACTCTTTTGGTAATGATATATTCTCATGGATATATGTCTCACGATAAAGGTTATGTTAGATTTTTTACTTATTTAGCTCTTTTCAGTAGCTCAATGCTAGGACTTATTATTAGTCCAAATCTGCTCGAAATATATGTTTTTTGGGAGTTGGTTGGAATGTGTTCTTATCTATTAGTTGGATTTTGGTACGATCGAGATGGTGCAGCACATGCTGCTCAAAAGGCATTTGTTGTAAATAGAGTTGGTGATTTTGGACTTTTGCTTGGCATATTAGGACTTTTTTGGGCTACAAAAAGTTTTGATTTTAATACGATTGCCATAGGGATATCACAATCAATAGCAGATAATTCCTTACCAACATGGGCTCCACTTTTACTTTGCTTTTTAGTTTTCCTTGGCCCAATGGCAAAGTCAGCTCAATTCCCTTTACATGTTTGGCTCCCAGATGCGATGGAAGGACCTACGCCTATTTCTGCGCTTATTCATGCAGCAACAATGGTTGCTGCTGGAGTATTTTTAGTAGCGCGATTGGATCCTCTCTATACACTTTTTCCTGCCATGCAGTTCATCATTGCACTTGTTGGAACTGTAACTTGTTTCCTGGGTGCTTCTATTGCACTTACTCAAATGGATTTAAAAAAAGGTTTGGCTTATAGCACTGTCTCTCAACTAGGTTATATGATGCTTGCTATGGGATGTGGTGCACCATTAGCTGGGATCTTCCATCTAATTACACATGCGTGTTTTAAAGCTATGTTGTTCCTAGGTTCAGGCTCAGTAATTCATGCTATGGAAGATGTGGTAGGACATCAACCTGTTCTTGCTCAGGATATGAGATTGATGGGTGGTTTACGGGAAAAGATGCCTTATACATCAACTACATTTTTAATAGGGTGTATAGCTATAAGCGGAATTCCTCCTTTAGCAGGTTTCTGGAGTAAGGATGAGATTTTGTCTAACGCATTTATTTCATACCCTGCTTTTTGGTTTATAGGTTTTATGACTGCAGGGATGACTGCTTTTTATATGTTTAGATTGTATTTCTTAACCTTTGAGGGCGAATTCAGAGGTAATAATGAAAAATTAAAAGCAAAATTAATTAATGATGCAGGTTTAGTCTTAGATGAAGAATCGAATAGTGAAGAGTCTCAAAATCAATTCTTGAATGGTGATAATGATATTCAAGAAGATAGTCATGGATTAGAGCATGGGGAAGTTCATGAGTCACCATGGTCAATGACATTTCCATTAGTATTTTTATCTGTTCCTTCTGTCCTGATCGGATTTATTGGCCTACCATGGGATAGTAAATTCGTTAATTTACTAGATCCTCAGGAATCAATTAAATTGGCAGCAAATTTTGATCTCAAAGAGTTTTTACCCTTAGCCATTGGCTCAATATTAATAGCTTGTGCAGGAATAACGATTGCTTACTTTGCTTATTTTCTTAAAACTATTGATCTTTCAATTTTATTCTCATCAAGGTTCCCAACTATTAATAAATTTTTATCAAAAAAATGGTATCTAGATGATATTAATGAAAAACTTTTTGTTAAAGGTAGTAGAAGATTAGCAAAAGAAGTATTAGAAGTTGATTCAAAAGTAGTAGATGGAGTTGTTAATCTTACAGGTCTTATAACTCTTGGAAGTGGGGAGGGTTTAAAGTATTTTGAGACCGGTAGAGCTCAGTTCTATGCATTAATAGTATTCGGAGGTGTAATTCTTCTTGTGGCAATTTTTGGATTACAGTCTTCTTGAATGCTTGCTAACAAATGTGTGTCTTCACTGCCAATAGGTAGTAAAAATTACGATAATTTCTAAACTCTACATATATAGTCTTATACTTCCCTTGAATCATTATTTCTTATCAAATTTTTTTGCCTTTAAGACCTTAGGTTCAATAGGTGTGGGTTTGTCTCAATTCCCATGGCTATCAGTTTCAATTCTATTTCCAATAATAAGTGCATTTATTGTACCTTTTTTCCCAGATAAAGGAGAAGGTAAAGAGGTTAGATGGTATGCATTATCTATCGCATTAATAACCTTTCTAATTACCGTAGGTGCTTATATTAATGGGTTTGATATAAATAATGAGAATGTGCAGCTTCAAGAGAGTATAAATTGGTTACCAAAGTTGGGTTTGACCTGGTCAGTTGGGGCAGATGGTATTTCTATGCCTTTGATTCTTTTAACTAGTTTTATTACTGCTTTAGCTGTTCTAGCAGCATGGCCAGTGAAGTTTAAGCCAAAATTATTTTTCTTTTTGATATTGGCAATGGACGGAGGCCAGATAGCTGTCTTCGCAGTTCAGGATATGCTTTTATTCTTTCTGGCATGGGAATTAGAATTACTTCCGGTATATTTATTATTAGCAATTTGGGGCGGTAAAAAAAGACAATATGCTGCAACTAAATTTATTATTTATACAGCTGCAAGCTCTATTTTCATCCTCCTGGCAGCTTTAGCAATGGGTTTCTATGGGGCTAATGTTCCAAATTTTGACTTTTCTTATCTAGCACAACAAGACTTTAGTCAGAATTTCCAAATACTTTGTTATGCAGGACTCTTAATCGCATTTGGAGTAAAACTTCCAATTGTTCCGCTACATACTTGGCTTCCAGATGCACATGGAGAAGCTACTGCACCTGTTCATATGTTGCTTGCTGGTATTTTATTGAAAATGGGTGGTTATGCTCTTTTGAGATTCAATGCTCAATTATTGCCTTTAGCACATGCACAATTTGCACCTTTATTAGTGGTTCTTGGAACAGTCAATATAATTTATGCAGCATTAACTTCTTTTGCACAAAGAAATTTAAAAAGGAAGATTGCTTACAGTTCAATAAGTCATATGGGTTTTGTTTTGATTGGTATAGGAAGTTTTAGTGCTTTAGGTACCAGTGGTGCAATGTTGCAAATGGTAAGTCACGGTTTGATTGGAGCAAGTTTATTTTTTCTTGTAGGAGCCACTTACGATAGAACAAAAACACTCAAACTTGATGAGATGGGAGGAGTTGGTCAAAAAATGCGTATTATGTTTGCACTATGGACCGCATGTTCTCTTGCTTCCCTAGCACTACCTGGAATGAGTGGATTTGTATCCGAATTAATGGTATTTACAGGATTTGTAACAGATGAGATTTATACATTACCTTTTAGAATTGTTATGGCTTCTTTAGCTGCTATTGGTGTGATTTTAACTCCTATTTATCTACTTTCTATGTTAAGAGAGATTTTCTTTGGAAAGGAAAATCAGAAATTAGTTGAAGAAAGAAAATTAATAGATGCTGAGCCAAGAGAAATTTATATAATAGCTTGCTTACTAATTCCTATACTTGGGATTGGTTTATATCCTAGGATTGTTACTGAAAGTTATTTGTCTTCAATTAACAATTTAGTGGATAGAGATTTAAATGCAGTTAGGAATTCAGTTAAAGGGTTTAGTTTTGCAAGTGTCAAAGGAAAAGAAATATTAAAAGCTCCTTCTTTATAATCTTTAAATTAATTTAAATATATTGGCTTATTTACAAATATGTCGATAAATTTGAGATAAGTTTTTTTTTTCAAATATCAGATTCAGTATCTATTGATAGGGCCAAATTAGGCCCTAGAATGTTAATCAAATTTCTTCAAGATGCTGCTTCTAGAGGAGAATTGGATCCATGGGATATTGATGTTATAAGTGTAATTGATAGTTTTTTAGATCAATTCAATCAAAACTTGTTACATTCTCCATACAATAAAGCCTCTTATGAAAGAGATTTGTCAGAGACAAGCGAAGCTTTTTTTGCAGCATCAGTTTTAGTAAATTTAAAAGCACAAGTATTAGAGTCTGATATGTTCCCTCCAGAAAATTCAGATTTTGAAGAAGATATTGAATTATTAGATCAATCTTGGATAAATACAAGTTTTGACATCCCAAAATATCCAGAAAAATATTTAAGAAGGAGATCAGTCGCGCAACCTATTATTAAAAGATCGACAACTCTAGGAGAGTTAGTTAGTCAATTAGAGTCAATAGCCGAAACAATAGAAACTCAAGAAATCATATTGATGAAAAGGAAAAGAAATAAGAAATATTCTGATAGAGCAATAATTGATCAAGTTAAGTCACTCGCCCATAGAGAAAAGTTACCTGAAACGACTAAAGCTCTTGGACAATTTATTGATAAGTGGGAGAAAGCATTACAATGGGTTGACTTTGAATATTTGGTAGCCAAATGGAAAACCGTAGCAAAAAAAGATTTAGATAAAGATAGACTGGGGGTATTCTGGGCTTTACTATTTCTTTCCTCTCAAAATAAGATTGAACTCAAACAAATACATTCTCTTTATGGTCCAATAAAACTAAAACGGGTTCTTCCTGAGGGCGGTTTAGCCCAATTACCCATTGAGAATCTGGAAGTGACAGATACTTCTCCGACCGCTGCATAGAGGTTTGAGAAAAATAACGTTTAATCTTTATATGAGGATTTTTAGATGTCCATGAAGGCAATGATACTAGCAGCTGGTAAGGGTACACGCGTACAGCCAATTACGCACATTATTCCAAAACCAATGATTCCAATTCTCCAAAAACCAGTAATGGAATTCTTATTGGAATTACTAAAAGAACATGGCTTTAAAGAAATTATGGTCAATGTTTCTCATCTGGCTGAGGAAATTGAGAATTATTTTAGGGATGGGCAAAGATTTGGTGTTGAGATTGCATATAGTTTTGAAGGGAGAATTGAAGATGGAGAATTAATAGGAGACGCATTAGGATCTGCAGGTGGATTAAAGAAGATTCAAGATTTTCAAAATTTTTTTGATGAGACATTTGTTGTTTTATGTGGAGATGCTCTAGTTGATCTAGATTTAACTGAAGCTGTTAAAAGGCATAAACAAAGCGGTGCAATTGCAAGTTTAATTACCAAAGAAGTACCTAGAGACCAGGTTTCAAGTTATGGTGTTGTGGTAACTGATGATGATGGAAGAGTTAAAGCTTTTCAGGAGAAACCTCTTATTGATGAAGCTTTAAGTAATTCAATTAACACTGGAATATATTTATTCGAGCCTGAAATTTTTGATTACATACCTTCAGGTCAGAAATTTGATATTGGGGCTGATCTTTTCCCTAAGCTTGTATCAATGGAACTCCCTTTTTATGCATTACCTATGGATTTTGAATGGGTCGATATAGGAAAAGTTCCCGACTATTGGAGTGCCATAAGAAGTGTTTTACAAGGTAAGGTAAGGCAAGTTGAAATTCCTGGGAAGGAAATCAAACGTGGAATTTTTACAGGTCTAAATGTAGCTGCAAATTGGGATAAAATTAATATTAAAGGACCTGTTTATATTGGAGGAATGACAAGAATTGAAGATGGTGCAACTATCATTGGTCCCTCAATGATTGGTCCTAGTTGTTGTATTTGTGAGGGCGCAACGATAGATAACTCAATAATTTTTGATTATTCTAAAATTGGGAAAGGAGTTCAATTGGTAGATAAGCTTGTTTTTGGCAGATATTGTGTTGGTAAGAATGGAAACCATTTTGATTTACAGGATGCCTCTCTAGATTGGCTAATTACTGATTCGAGAAGAATGGATTTAACTGAGCCATCACCTCAACAAAAAGCCATGGCTGAATTGTTAGGTACTGATCTTATAAACATTCCAGATTAATCTCAGCTCGCTTAAGGATCTGAGGGATAAGATGCTCACTCTTCACTGCCATAATGTGAACTCCTTGAGCAATTTCAATAAATTCTCGAACATGCTCTGAAGCTATTTGAATTCCTTCCTCTAATGGCTCCTTAGCATTCTTTAAACGATTTAAAATATTATCTGGTATGTTTGCCCCTGGAACATATTTATTTATAAAGAGTGCATTTTTATAAGATTTCAAAAGGAATACTCCTGCGATAACAGGAATACCAATTGGTTGACTAATCTCTTTACAAAAATCCAATAAAAATTTTTTATCCATAATCATTTGTGTTTGCAGGAATTTAGCACCGGCATCTTGCTTTTTTTGAGTGCGCATTTTTAAACTTCTCAAATTATTACAGCTAGGATCAGCAGCAGCTCCTGCAAAAATATTAGTTCTATCATCTACAAGATATTCAAATGAAGGGTCTATACCCTCATTAAAATCTTTAATTTGCTTCAATAACCGTACTGATTCTAATTCGTGAACTGCTTTTGCATCTTGTTGATCCCCAGCTTTAACAGAATCTCCTGTAATACATAAAATATTTTTTATACCTAAAGCATTGGCTCCAAGAATATCAGATTGTAAAGCAATTTTATTACGATCTCTGCAGGATATCTGCATTATGGGCTCTATCCTATTCTCTAGTAATAGTTTGGACATTGCCAAACTACACATCCTCATTACAGCTCTGCTGCCATCCGTAATGTTAACAGCATGTACCTTATCTTTCAAAAGTTGTGCTATCTTGAGAGATCGAACGGGGTCCCCACCTCTAGGAGGCATTAATTCTGCCGTTATTACTTTAGAATGTGATTCTAAAGCTATTTGAAGTTTTGATTTCAATTGCTAATTGTTTTCTAGATGGTTAACAACTGTGATGAGATTCATAAACTCAAT
>CETG01191441.1_pt1 | contig 17539 bp, 13 predicted proteins | sample 361471 | NCBI WGS metagenome assembly CETG01 (sample SAMEA2622696, study PRJEB7988) | marine metagenome | isolation source: saline water (ENVO:00002010), including | reverse complement strand
TTTTTATCGTTTGGGAGAAAAACCTTAAACACAATTAAATTTTTTTAATAGAGATCTTTTTGTTAAATAAAAAGATTTTTGTTTTACTACAGATAGGTGCTAGAGATAAAACTCCAACTTTTTTTTTGGAATCTACATTTTTAATTTTTTTTACTATTTCTAATATTCTTTTAGCGTCTTTCATGACCACTCGACTTTTTCTATTAATAATAATAAAAATTCCTTTCGGCCCCTCTTGTAGTTTTATTCTATTTGAAAGGTTATATTTTTGCGGATCAATTGTGACCATAGACAATATTTGATTTAATTATATTTATGAAGTTTGTTTTATCTCCAGAAATTAAAGAATATAAAGAAAAGGGATTACCTATTTTAGCTCTAGAGTCTACAATAATTGCTCACGGCATGCCATACCCAGATAATTATACTTTCGCTAAAAATGCAGAAAAAATATGCAGAAAAAATAAAGTTGCACCTGCAACAATTGCTATTTTAAACGGAAAAATCCATGTTGGCTTAACAGACAAAGAATTGAAAAAAATCTGTGAATCAAAAAACATTTTAAAAACATCAAAAAGAGAAATTCCTATTTTTACAGCCAAAAACCTAAATGGGGCAACAACAGTTTCTGCTACAGCATGGATTGCCTACAGGTGCGGAATTTCTGTTTTTTCAACTGGCGGAATTGGAGGCGTACACAGAGAAGTAGAAAAAACATTTGATGTTTCTCAAGATCTTAAGTCATTATCGGAAACACCAATTATCTTAATTTCCGCGGGAGCAAAGGCAATTTTAGATCTACCAAAAACAATAGAAGCGCTTGAGGCGCTTGGGGTTCTGGTTGTTGGTTATAAAACTAAAACCTTTCCAGCTTTTTATAATCGATCTAGCAACTTAAAAATTGAATATAGTGTAAAAAACGAAAAAGAAGCCGCCTCTCTATATTTTGAACAATTAGATTTAGGCTTACGGTCTTCTTTATTAATTGTTAACCCAATACCTAACAAAGATCAACTTTCAGAAAAAAAAATAAACACAGCTATTAAAACAGCACTTAGCGAAGCTAAAAAACACAATGTTTATGGAAAGGCCTTAACCCCCTTTTTATTAAAAAAGATTATGAAAAAAACCACTGGTGAAAGCTTAAAAGCAAATATTGCCTTGGCTCTTAACAATATTAAGCTTGGCGCCAAAATAGCAAGGGAAATTTCAAAATATGACAAACTGACATCTTGTTGAACAAGGAACGGGTTTTGTTAATAATATTATAAAAGCACTCTTATGAACATTATTAAAAACTTTATGTTAAAAAATCCTTTTCTTAGTATGGTAACGATCTTCCCTTTTACTCTTTTTATAACTTTTTTATTGTTTTCGTTTTTTTTTCAAACCGTACTTCCCATTATAATCTCTCTTTTTTTAACAAAAAAGATTTATCACTTGTTCATTAAAAAAGAAAAAAAGGGATACCGTGTTTTTAGTCATCTATGAAAGCTTGTAAGTTAAAGTCAGATATAGCAAGAACCTCAACTCCAACATAGTGCCAAACAGGCGAAAGAAGACCACTTGATTCTGAAACAAGTTCTTTTAGCATGGTTTTTTTGTTAAATCTTTTGGGCCCAACCGTGTGTACTATGATTTGTTTAAAACCATTAATTGCTGTATAAATATTTGACATATCTGGAAACATGGGAAGGTCTTTTGCTGACTGAACATTAATAAAAAAGTTAAAACCAGAACGATTAACATGACCAATGATACAAGCATTTTTAATTTCTGGTTTTATTCGATCCACAATAAGAATTTTTTTTATATAAAACTTGTTTTTTAATCCTAAAAAATTAACTGGGTTGATGTGTGTTTTTGAAAAACCCTTAGGAACAAAAATTGTTTTTTCATTAACTTTATAAATATTATGACCATGGCATATTGTTTTTGATGTGTAACTTGGGGGGTCGTAAACGCTATATATATTTTTAATCATACAACATTAATCTAATCAACCAATGAGATACTTCATCATAGTTATTTTACTTTTTGTCTCTCTTCGAGGCCAATGAGCGCTTTGAACAAACCCGTCAATGCCAGTTGGCAATTCTGATAGGGGGGTTGGTCTTTGGGCTGGCCAGATAATGTTTGGACTAAATAGCGTTAATGATCACATCAACTGGTGGCACGAAAAACTGCCTGACAGTAATGAAAATTTTGAACACGAAGGCACTCTAACTTCAACTATTTTAATACCAAATCTCACAATAGGATTAACAAACTATATAAACGTCTCTTTTAGCCAAATTGTTGGATATCGACAAATGGGTTGGGATGGGCCAGAAACATCTATTCACCATAGAGATGAGGGATCGAACTCTAGCTTTAACAACGCAATTGGTGGGCTTTTTGGAGACTTTAAAATAATGACAAGGTATCTAATTATAAATGATGGTTCTGGTCCAGGTCAAAGACTGTTTTTTGGTGGTGGTTTTTCAATTCCATCAAAAAACACCCTCACATCAGATCCATTTTTTTTACAAAACAAAGAAGAATCAAAAAGCCATCGACACTTTAGTATTAGCGATGGCTGTTATAAAGCATCAGGTGAAATTCAATATTATAAAAAACAAACACGAAACCCTGTTTTTATTGGTGGTTCTTTTCTTTTTGAGGCGCCTATTATAGAAAACAAGTATGGTTATAAAGCACCAAAATTTTACGAGCTATCCTTAACAGGGTTTACAAAAGATATAAAAACAATCAAAGCTTCTTTTGGCGTAAGCATTAGCTTAAAACATACAGAAAACGCATACTGGAACAGCTTAAAAGCACCAAACTCTAAATCAACAGTTTTTTCAATTGGGGTTGGCTCCTTAAAAACCTTTGACTTTGCATCTGTTAGCTTGAATATAATCAAACCATTTTTTTTAAATAACAAGTCTTCTTTAATAGGGTCAGAAAGTGGCAACATAGACCAAGAGCTAAGCGCTTTACAAGTTTCGCTTGGTTTTCGAAAAGTTTTTGATTTTGTTATTCCGTGGCTTGATCCGACGAGCAACCTTTAACCCTACTTTCTTTCTCCAAATAAAATGGTCCCAAGCCGAACCTGGGTGGAGCCCTCTTCGATCGCAATTTCGTAATCTCCACTCATTCCCATGGAAAGCTCTTTTAAGGTGTTCGTTTTTAAAGTTTTTGAAATTTGATCTCTTAATTCTCTCAAACAAACAAAAGAGTCTCTAACTAAGCTTATGTCTTTGGTGTGTGGCGCAATTGTCATTAGGCCTTCCACACACACATTGTGTACATCAAAACACATTAATATTTCTTCTAAATTAGTGGTGTCAAACCCATGTTTTTGTGGCTCTTTACTTGTGTTAACTTCAAGAAGAACAGGTGTTATTTTATTTAACTTTATACTTTCTTTAGATATTTTTTTTAATAATTTAAAAGAGTGAACTGAATCAATTGTATCAAATAACTTAACGCACTTTTTAACTTTGTTTGATTGTAGGTGACCAATAAATCTTTTTATCAGTTGAGGTGTTTTTTTAAAAGATTGAAATTTATGCTCAGCCTCTTGAACTCTGTTTTCTCCAATAGAATTAATTCCAACTTTTTGTGCATCAACAATTGTTTCAAAAGAATGGTTTTTGGTAACCCCAATGATTTCTACAGAATTATTAAATATGCTTCTTTTTTGAGCTAATCTGATTTTGTTTTGAACAAAAGTAAGCCTTTTTTTAAGATCCACAACTAGGTAACAACGACGTCTTCTGTTTTTTCTTTAACGGGTTTTTCAACGCTAATAACCCTTGTTATTGAAGAAATGCTTGTCCCTTCATCTAGCTTCACAAGCTTAACGCCTTGAGTAACCCGTCCAATTGTTCTTATGGCAGCAACTGGTTGTCTCATTAAAACACCAGAATCTGTTATAATTATCAAATCATCTGAGTCTACAACTTCCATAATATTTACCATGTTGCCAGTTTTATCGGTACATCTCATTGTCATTACGCCTTTTCCACCACGGGTCTGTGTTCTATATTGAATTACATCCGTTCTTTTCCCCATTCCTTTTTCTGTTGCAACAAGAATAGTACCTTCTCTTCGAACAACAAGCATACCAACCAACCTGTCTTTATCTGAACCCAGCTTAATCCCCTTAACGCCCATGGTTTTTCTACCGCTTGGACGAATATCATTTTCTGAAAACCTAATTGACTTACCTTCATAGGTTCCCAATAAAATATCGTGTTCACCGTTTGAAATTCTTGCCTCGATTAGCTTGTCCCCTTCTCGAATTTCAATAGCATAAATACCACCCTTACGAGGTTTTCCATATGCTGACAAAACTGTCTTTTTGACTATCCCTTTCTCTGTTGCCATTACTATATAATGCTGATCATCAAACTCTTTAACGCTTACAAACGCTTCTACTTTTTCATTTGGTTCACAACCAATTAAATTAACAATTGCACGGCCTCGGGCAGCTCGTCCTCCTTGTGGAATATCGTACACCTTAAGCCAATAACACTTTCCTTTATCTGTAAAGAAAAGCATATAGTTGTGGGTGTTTGCTATAAACAGATGCTCAACAAAATCTTCTTCTTTGCTCATGGCTCCCTGTACACCTCTGCCACCGCGTCTTTGTGATCTATAGGTGTTTGCAGCTGTTCTTTTTATATATCCTTTATGAGTAATGGTCAAAACAACCTCTTCTTCCGCTATCATGTCTTCCATGGAAAAATCTGAGTCTACTGGTATAATTTCTGTGAGCCTTTCATCACCATATTGGTCTTTTATATTTAATAGTTCGGTTTTAATAATATCCATTCGTTGTTTTTTGCTTTCTAAAATCCCCTTTAAATGAGCTATTATTTTTATAACATCTTTATATTCATTAACAACCTTTTCAACTTCAAGATTTGTAAGTTTTTGTAACCTCATGTCTAATATTGCCTGAGCTTGTATTTCAGACAAATTAAAACCATTCATTAGTCCTTCTTTTGCCTGCAGCGGGTTTTTACTTCCTCGAATTATTTTAATTACCTCATCAATATTGTCTAAGGCTATTTTCAAACCCTCAAGAAGATGGGCTCTAGCTTCAGCTTCTTTTAACTCAAATGTCGTTCGCCTAACAACAACCTCATGTCGAAAATCAATAAAATGATTAAGAATTTCCTTTAAGGGCATTATCTTTGGAACACCATTTACAAGCGCAAGTAAAATAATTCCAAACGTGTCTTGAAGCTGGGTGTGTTTATATAATTGGTTTAAAATTACCTCAGGAACAGCGTCTCTTTTCGTTTCTATAACAACCCGAATGCCGTCTTTATCTGACTCGTCTCTTAAATCGGTAATACCAACAATTTTTTTGTCCCTAACAAGGTCTGCTATTTTTTCTACCAAGTTTGACTTGTTTGTTTGATACGTCACCTCAGTAATAACTATACTATCTTTTCCATTTGGTGCGCTTTCAATATGCGCGCGAGCACGCATTTTTATTTTACCCCTCCCTGTTTCATAAGCGTTTTTTAATCCATCTAAACCCATAATTAAGCCTGCTGTTGGAAAATCGGGTCCTTTAATATGGCTCATAAGCTCTTCTGTGCTTACATCTTTATTTTCAATTATTGCAACTAAACCACTAATAATCTCTTTTAAATTATGAGGTGGAATTTTTGTTGCCATTCCCACTGCAATGCCTTCAGATCCGTTGATTAACAATGTGGGTATTTGAGAGGGTAAAACCGTTGGTTCTTTTAATGTTTCATCAAAATTTAAACCCCAATCAACGGTGTCTTTTTCCAAATCTTTTAACATTTCACTAGAAAGCTTTGTCATTCTTGATTCGGTATATCTCATAGCAGCAGCGTTGTCTCCATCAATAGATCCAAAGTTTCCTTGCCCGTCAACTAATTCATATCGCAAAGAAAAATTTTGTGCCATTCTAACTAAAGCATCATATACCGAGCTATCTCCATGTGGGTGATACTTACCAAGCACATCACCTACAATTCTTGCAGATTTTTTATAAGGGCGATTCCAACTTGAACCCAACTCACTCATTCCATATAAAATTCTTCTATGCACTGGTTTTAACCCATCCCTTACGTCGGGCAAAGCTCGAGAGACAATAACCGACATTGAATAATTTAAATAACTTTCTTTCATCTCATCCACAATATCCCGCGGAAGAGTGTTGTCTCTATTAAAATCTACCATTTTTATTCCTGTTTGTTTTTATACGTCTAGGTTAACAACAAATTTTGCATTTTTTTCTATAAAAGTTCTTCTGGCTTCAACATCACTACCCATAAGATTTTGAAATGTTTCCGCTGCTTCTGCTGCGCTTTCAACAGAAACCTGAAGAAGTGTTCGGGTTTCCGGGTCCATTGTTGTTTCCCATAATTGAGTTGGGTTCATTTCTCCTAAACCTTTATATCTTTGCATAGAAACTTTTGTGTTTTTATTGTCTTTTTTCATCCTTTCTATTAAAAGATCTCTTTCGTTATCATCGTATGCATATGCTTCTTTTTTACCCTGCGAAACTCTATAAAGAGGGGGAAGAGCTAAAAATAAATATCCACCATCTATAATTTCTTTCATTTTCCTATAAAAAAAAGTTAATAACAGGGTTCTTATATGAGAGCCGTCTACATCTGCATCTGTCATGATAATTATTTTATGATATCTTAACTTTTCAGGGTCAAAATCCCCAGCTGATTTTTCACCTAAATCATCTTCAGACCCACCAAAACCAGCACCTAAAGCGGTTATCATAGATTGGACTTCGTTGTTTGATAAAAGCTTGTCTATTCGTGCTTTTTCAGCATTAATAACTTTTCCCCTAAGTGGTAATATAGCCTGAGTTCTTCTGTCTCTCCCTTGTTTTGCTGACCCACCAGCTGAATCACCCTCAACTAAATAAAGTTCAGAAAAAGCTGGATCCCGATTAGAACAATCCGCAAGCTTTCCTGGCAAAGAAGACCCTCCAAGCGCACTTTTTCGTCTTATTAGCTCTCTAGCTTTTCTGGCTGCGCTTCTACTTCTTGCGGCCAGCAATGCTTTTTCAACAACCCTTCTTCCAATAGATGGATTTTGTTCTAAAAAATCTAAAATTCCTTCATAAACAACCTTATCCACTAAGCCTTTAACGTCACCGTTTCCAAGTTTAGTTTTTGTTTGTCCTTCAAATTGAGGCTCTGCAACTTTTACACTAATAATCGCAGTTAACCCTTCACGAAAATCTTCACCTGTTAGTGAAATTTTTTCATTTTTCTTTGTTTTAATTAAGTTGTTTTTTGCTGCATGGTTATTCATTGCCCGAGTTAAAGCTGAACGAAATCCAGATAAATGCGTTCCGCCTTCAATAGTGTTAATATTATTTACAAAGGTTAAAATATTATCATTATATGTATTTCCATATCTTAAAGCAACATCAACAGGAACTTCCCCTGTTTCGTTTTTAACAACTATAACTTTATTGTGGAGTGGGTTGTTGTGCTCGTCTAAATATTTTACAAAATCACTTAAGCCTCCATTAAACTTAAAAGAATTTGTTTCTCCATCTTCTGTTCTTTTGTCTAATAAAACAATTTCTAAACCGCTGTTAAGATAAGCTAATTCCCGAAGACGTTCAGCGATAATATCATATTCAAACACTGTTGTTTTAAAAATTGAGCTATCAGGAAAAAAACACACTCTTGTTCCCGTTTTTTTTGCAGCGCCCGTTGTTTTTAATTTGTTTTGAGGTTCACCAATTTTATAGTCTTGTCTGTGAATTTTTCCATCTCTTTTAACCTCAACCCACAACCATTCAGAAAGCGCATTAACAACAGACACCCCAACCCCATGAAGTCCACCAGAAACTTTATATGAACCCTTATCAAATTTTCCGCCTGCATGTAAAACAGTCATAACAACTTCAACAGCGGGTTTTTTTTCTTCTTTATGAATATCAACAGGAATTCCTCGACCGTTATCCTCAACCGTTACAGATCCGTCTTTATTAAAAACAACTACAATTTTATTACAAAAACCAGCAAGAGCTTCATCAATAGAATTATCTACAACTTCATATATTAAATGATGGAGCCCTCTTTTACCCACATCACCAATGTACATTGCGGGTCTTTTTCTAACTGCCTCTAAACCCTCTAAAACCTTAATGTTCTCTGCGCTATATTGTTTTGATTGTGTTTTTTCGCTCATATAAATCGAATGTCCTTAATGGTTTTTTTGTTTAACTTTTTATTAATCATTTTAATTATGTTTTCTTTTTGTAAATACAACTCTTGACGCCATACCGCGCTTTTTGTTTTTACTGTTAAAATTCCAAATTCTACCTTAGTGGGCTCTGTGTTTTTATTTATTTTTTTTCCAACAACCTCACCCCAAACATCAATTGCTTTTTGTTGATTTAAACCTTGTTCTAAGCCGTTTTTTTTTATTAAACGTTTTATTGCGCTAGCAATGTGTTGCAATTTGTCTCCAGTTTATAGGTGTTTATTTTCTTATCAGATAATAAAAGGCCACTTTTTTTAATATTAACTAAGTCGGTTGTTGTTATGATTGTTTGAATAGGCTCGCCTAAACTTGATTCCATTTTATTAAGAAAAGCTACAAGCTTTTTACTTTTATTTAGGTCTAGTTTTGAAAAAAGATCATCTAACAACAGGGTTGGTTGTGTTCCTGTTTTCTTTTTTATAATATTCATTTCTGTCAACTTTAATAAAGTTAAAACTATTTTATGTTCACCTTGAGAACCAACGTCGCGAATGTCTTTATCATATAGCAAAATATTTATATTGTCTTTATGGGGACCCGCCGTTGTTCTTTTTAAAACAATATCTCGCTTTATGTTTTTTTTTGTTTTTTTTTCAAACTCTTCTTTTGTTAAAGCGTCTTCTGAAAAAAACAAATCTATATTAATGTTATCGTTGTATTCTTTTATAACCCGAACTAACTCTTTTTTAAATTCAAAAAAATGTTGGTTTTTTAAATCCCATAATTTAACCCCGACATCAACCAATAGTTTGTCCCATTGGTTTTCTAGAACTTCATTCTGTTTTGTTTTATAAAAAGAAGAAAGCCAGGCATTTCTTTGTTTTAAAATTCTATTATACCTTTGAAGCGTATTTAGGTATTCTATATTAATTACTGAAAACAGTCTATCAAAAAACAACCTTCTTTCTTTGGGGCCCCCTTTTGTTGTTTTTTGATCTTCTGGTGATAAAACAACAACATTGTTTTTACCAATTAATTCTTTACGATTTGTTATTGTTTTACCATTGATTTTTATAAGCTGTTTGTTTTGTTTTGTGTTTTGAATGGCTATTTGTTCTTTTTTGTTTTTGGATAAGAACACTCCCTTTACTATAAAACCGTTTTTTCCTTTTTTAATAATTGTTTTTTGTTTATGTGTCTTAAAGCTTTTACCCATAGACAATACGGTTATTGCTTCTAATATTGAGGTTTTTCCAGAGCCGTTTTGTCCCCAAATCACAGTAACTCCACTAGAAAAACTAATGTTTTTTTCGGTGTGGTTTCTAAAAGAAAACAAAGAAAGTTTTGATAAATACAAAAATAAACCAGTAATTGATTTTTAATCATTTAGCCGTATAGGCATTAACAACATTAAGCTTTTTACGTTTTCCTCTTGGTTTGTATTTCCAAATAGCGCAGCACTCACAGGCGTATTAAGTTTTATTGTTATTGAGGATCCAGAAACATGACTAACAACATCTTTTAAATATTCTGCATTATAACCAATTGTTATTTCTTCACCATCAAAGTCTCCAACTACACCTTCTTTGGCTTTAGAAGATTTTTCTGGATCTTCTGTTGTAATAAAACAACCTTTATTACCAAGAGACAGCGCGACTTGGTGTGTAGATTTATTAGAAAAAATTGAAACTCTTCTTATTGCCCCTAATAAAATGTTTTTTTCAATAATAAATGTTTTGTTGTTCTCTTTTGGAATAACACTATTATAATCTGGAAATTTTTCATCAATTATTTTTGTTAACACTTTGTTTTTATCTTGTTCGGCCGTCAAATAATTATCACCCAAAAACATTGTTGTTTTTTTGTCAGAAAGCTGATTTAACAAATAAGATAAAAACTTTTTGGGAACAATAACCTCTCTATCTATTTCATTTGTTTTAAAATCATTTCTTGAATATTTAACCAGTCGATGACCATCGGTAGAAACAGCCGTAAAGTCTTTTTGGGAGAACCTGAACAAAACACCTGTTAATGCTGGTTTTAATTCATCTCTACTAACAGCAAATAAAGTTGAATTAATAATATCTTTTAATATTGTTTCATTTATTTCAATTTTCGTACTGTTTTTTTGTTCTGGGGTTGTTGGAAACTCTTCAGGTTTTTTGGCCATAAGATCATAGGTTCCAAGATCTGTTTTAATTGTGGTTTTTTGTTTATCATCAACAGATATAGTCAATCTGATATCTGGTAATTCGTTTGTTATTTCTAATAAGGTTTTTAAGGGTATTGCTGCAGAACCAATTTCTTCAAAGCTTGAAGCTATTTCTACCTGTATTGTTATTTCTAAATCTGTTGTTTTTAAAATTGTTTTTTTTTCACTGACATCAATTAAAACACAACTTAAAATAGGTAGAGTTGATCTTGTTGGTGTTGCTTTTGATAATTTTTGTAATGCTTTTTGAAGTTCAATTTTAGAAGTTGAAAATTTCATATATATTTAAATTGTGTTTTTTATAAAGATTGGTTGTTTTTTTTAAACAATAAACATTTATAAAAATACCAAACTGTTAGTTTTTTAAAAAGGGTTTTAAGAAACTAAATTTATATAAATATTAATAAATTTATTTTATTAAAATATTATTTATAAAGAATGTTAAAATGTGAATAAAATAACAAAGTTTATTTTAAAGTATTAATTTTTATGGATTTAATTATTCAGCAAATTTGTTTATATCTTTTGTTTTAATGTAAACAATAAAACACTTATACACATTTTTTTTCATTTTTTTATTTTTCATTTTTTTATTTTTTAATAATTATTAACAATGTGGATAATTATTAAAACAATATATTTATATATATATCTTTTCTTGAGTTGATTATCCAGTTTTCATACCAATCCATTTTTTTCTTATTTAAAGCCATTGCTTCTATATCAACCCAATGATCAGTAATATTTGGTCTTCCACCTTTTTTAATTTTATCAATCCACAATAAATGAAAACCTAAACTTGAATTTATTGGAGGACTACATTCTTTAATTTTAATATGTTTTATAGCTTGACCTATTTCAGGAATTGAAAAATTGTTAGGATCAATCCAACCTAAGTTTCCGCCTACATTTTTTGTTTTTTCGTCTTGTGAATATTTTTTAGTGTAGAAAACAAAGTTTTCAAAAGTTTTAATTGAGTCCTTTTGAAGTGAAGTTGCAAAATTAAAATAAAACTCATTATCTTTTTTTGTTATAACAGGAATGTTAAGTATATGTCTAACAAGAATTTTATCACCTTTTTTATCAAGGGTTTCAATTAAATGATAACCAAAATCTGTTTCAATGGGGCCTATAACAGAATTTAATTCAGCTGTAAAAGCAGCAGTTTCAAAGCGCTTAACAAGTAAACCTCTTTTTACCCAACCTAAACTTCCACCATTGTTTTTTGATCCAGGGTCATGAGAATGTTTGTTTGCTAAAACAGAAAAATCAGCGCCGTTTATTAATTCTTTTTTTAATTTTTCTAAAAAGAGAAAAGAGGTTTTTTTAGAACTATCACTAGGTTTTGTTTTTATTAAACAATGTCTTATTTTTGCTGTTATAGGAATTGTTGGCAAACTGTCTTTATATGTTTTATAAAAACTTAAAACATCAGACCTGGTTACTTTTATAGAACTAATCAATGTTTGTTGATATCGTTCAGAAACTAGTCTGTCCTGCATATCATACCAAAATTCTCTTTTGAAATCTTTTAAACTTTGGCCAAGAATTTCTTCAGCTTTTTTTTCACTCCCAGCTTGAGCAATAAGCATTTCAATTTGTTGTTCTAAAGCAGAGTTAACCTCTTTTTCTTCTACAATAACAGAGTCCAGTTCTGCCTTTTTAAGTATTATTTTTTGATCTATCATTGACTGTAAAACGGAAGATTGTAAAGATAAAAATTTTTCAGTTTCTTTTTCTGGGTCTATTTTATTTTGAATAAGAGACATGTTAACCATTTGAGCCAGGTCGCTTTTTAAAACAATGTGTTCTTCTATTATTGCAGCAACACCATCAATTGTTTGGTTTTCTTTTGAAAAAAGGAAAGATAAAAAAATAAAAAAAACAACAAATTTCATAATTATTGATATTTAGGGTTAATATAAATTTCAAATTGATTTTTAATGCTATCTAAATACAAAAGAGACTTTTCTCTCTCTTCTTTTTTGTATAATCTTTGATATATTTCATCATATACAATATCAAGGCCGCGATAAGAACCTTTTTCGTATTTTTTTATTATTTTAAATAGATGATAACCTTTTTTTGTTTTTATTGGGCCCACAACAGATTCATTTGTTTCAAATATTTTTTTAAACACAGGGTCTATTCTGTCTTTTTTAATAATTTTTGATTCAATTAAATAATTAATTATGGGTGTTTTGTTTTTTTTGTTTTCATTGGTCACAAGTTTTTCTTTAATCGTTTTTGATAAAGATATCTTATTTGTTAGATAGTGTTCTATAAAAGCCTCATCAGCGCTACGAATAAAACTCATTTTGTTTTCTTTATAATAAGCTAAAATGTTTTCTTTTGATATTATAATATTACTATCAAGGTTTTGTTTTAAAAAAGAAGCTATAACAAGGTCTTTAAAAAAAACATCTCTTTTTTTTATAAGCAGACTGTCTTTATCAAAGTCCTTTTCTTTTGCTTTGTTTAATAAAATTGTATTATCTATCCAATTAGACACAAGACTAGGAATGTGTTTTTTATTAATAGTTTTATTAGCACTTAGATTCTTTAGTGTAAGTGTTTTGTTGTTAACCCTAGCTAAGACAGGACTATCTTGTTTTTTTTGTGTTTCACAAGACATTAAACAAACCACGATAATTAGGGGGTATATTACCAAAACTAAACCAAGCGTTATTTTATTAATTTTATAAAAGAAAACAAGAGACTCATTGAAGGAAAAAATTTTTTAGTTTTAAACCGTATGATTAAATCAAAATCTTTATTGTTTTCATATTTGTAACTTACTAATCTTTTATGCTTAAAGTTTTTAACGGTTTTAAAAAAAGCGTCAATATCAAAATCTAGATTTTGATTTTTAAAAAACAAAGATAAGGTTTCATTTGATGCTTCTATTTTGCTTATTAAAGAACCTAAAAGCATTGTTTTTACTTTTACAGTGTTTATTAAAACAATGGTTTCTTTTGGAGGCGGGCCAAAGGCGTCATTTAAGTTGTTTTCTATTTTTTTAATTTCTTTAATGGAAGAAGCTTTTGAAAGCTGATAGTAATAGTCAATCCTCATTTGTTCTCTTTTTATATAAGAAGAGCTTAATTCTGCTTTTTCGCTAATTATTAAAAGAGGTGGCTTTTTATTTTGTTTGCCCTTTTTAAGGGTCTCTACCTCTTCTTTTAAAAGTTCGCAATACATTTCAAACCCGACTGTTGAAATGTGACCACTTTGTTTATAACCAAAAAGACTACCAGAACCTCTTATTTCTAAATCTTTTTGTGAAATGTTATATCCACTACCGAGCGCTGTGTTTTTTTCAATTGCTTTAAGCCTATTATACGAAGAGACATCAAGTTCTTTTTTTTGAGGAATTAGCAAAAGGCATTCTGCCTGTTTCTCTCCCCTTCCAACACGACCCCTAATTTGATATAGTTGTGCAAGTCCAAAGTTTTGAGCGTTATTCACTATAAGAGTGTTCGCGTTTGTTACATCTAGCCCAGACTCTATTATTGTGGTGCAAACTAAAATATCAATTTTTCCATCAAAAAAGGCTAAAACAACTTCTTCTAGATGCTTGCTTGACATTTTTCCGCTTGCGCCTTCTATTGTTTGACTTTTAAATCTTTGTTTAAGTTTTTTAACTATTATTGGTATTGTTTTTATATCGTTGTTTAAAAAATATATTTGACCCTTTCTATTCAACTCCCGTTTGATTCGATTATATATTAAGTCCCAATTAAAATATTTAACAAAAGTAGTGATTGGTTTTCTTGAAAGCGGTGGTGTTTTAATAGTGCTAAGATTTCTTATGCCGACTAAGGACTGTTGTAGAGTTCTTGGTATAGGCGTAGCTGTTAAGGTCAACACATCAACGTTGTTTTTAATAGACCTAATTTTTTCTTTATGCTTAACCCCAAAACGATGTTCTTCGTCAATAATTAACAGACCCAAGTTTTTAATAAAAACATCTTTTGATAAAACTCTATGGGTTCCAATAAGGACATCTGTTTTGCCTTTTTTTAATTGTAAAATTGTTTTTGTTTGTTCGGTTTTAGATTTGAAACGAGATAAAAGAGACACCCGAACTCCAAACGGTGAAAGACGTTCGTTGCAGGTTATAAAGTGTTGGTCTGCCAGTATTGTTGTTGGGCAAAGCAGAACAGATGTTTTGTTTGATAGGCAGGCTTTAAAAATAGCTCGAATTGCCACTTCTGTTTTTCCAAAACCCACATCACCGCAAATGAGGCGATCCATTGGCTTGTTTTTGTTCATGTCTCTATATACGTCTAAGATTGCTTTTTTTTGATCTGGCGTTTCAAGAAAAGAAAAAGAGCTAGACAGGGCATTCCCGATATCGTTTTCTTTAACATAGTTAAAATTTCTTTTTTGAAGTTTTTTTGAATAAAGAGAAAAAATCTCATAAGCAACCACTTTAACAGAAGTGCGTGTTTTTTTTATTTCGCCTAACCATTTTTTAGAACCAAGAGTTGAAAGACTAGGTTTTTTTCCTGTGCCCACATAGCGATGAATTAAATCAAGATTTTCCATGGAGACAAAGACTTTGGTATTGTTTTTATATTCAAGTTCAACACCTTCAATAACCCCTATCTTAGATCTTTTTTCAATTGGGCCAAGATAAGAACCAACGCCAAAAGATTTATGAACAACAAGGTCGCCTTTTGTTAGTTGTGAAACGCTAGTCTTTGAAAAGTTGAAAACATTATTAGAGCGGCTTGGCTCCCATCGGTTTTTTTGTGAATATGTACCTAAAAAATCATTTTCGCTAAGAAAAAAAACCCCTAGTTTTTTAGAAAAAAAACTTTTTTCAATTGATCCATATATGAAATTAGGTTGTACGTTTTGAAAAACCACGGGGGCTTTCTTTGTCTGAGATATAAAAAACACATTTTTAAATCCATTTAATGTTTTGTTAATATCAAATTGATTGTTTTTAGTTGTTTTCTTTGGAAAAAAATACGTACAAAAACCTAAGTTTTTCTTTTGCTTCTCATTGTTAAAACTTAAGGAAAATAGGGCGTTATTAATCTTCACGCTTACCAGCAGGGCAGCAGGGCAGTAGTCTATAAGGTTAATATTATCAGACACTTGTGTTTTTTTAAAACCTTGAACATAAACACGGTTTAGTTTTTGAAGGGAGAGTTGTGATCTAGGGTCAAAAGAACAGATGTTATCAACTTTGTTAAACTCAAATGAAACACGTATAGGGTTTTTTTGGTGTTTTGGAAAAAAATCAACAACGTCACCTTTTTGAGAAAAAGAGCTGGGTTGTTCAACCATATCTACCTTTTCATGCTCTAAAGACAGTAAAAACTCAACAAAACTCTCCTGGTTTAAGGTTTCCCCAATGGAAAAAGAAAGAACTTTTTTGTTTCGGGCCAAACCTGTGGGTATGTTTTTTTTATTAAAAGATCGCGGTGTTCCAAGGCACGAAACCCCTCTTTTTTCTGACAGCCTTATCAAGCTTTCTTTTTGATATCTGTCGTCTTCTTTTTCAAAACCAGGAACGCGGTTTTCTTTTTCTTTTAAAGGGAAATATGTAAAAACAGCAGAGCTGTGTTCTTTGGCTGTGTTATAAAAATCAAACACATCGTTATCGTTTTGAAACTCTAAAAGAAATTTTTTGTCGGTTTCTAATACAAGCTCAGATAAAAAAACAACTAAAGCGTCCTTTGTTAGGCCCGCTATGTTTTTTTTGTTTAAGAAACCAAAAAATTTATTTTTTTTAAAAACTGTGTTTTGTTTGTGTTTCACGTGAAACAATTATTTAATTAAATAAATATTTAAAACAGAAATATCAGCTGGGGTTATTCCTGCTATTCGCATAGCTTGGCCAAGGTTTTCGGGTCTTAACAGTGAAAGCTTTTCAATCGCTTCCTTTGAAAGGCCTCGCATTTTTTTATAGTTTGTTTTTTTTGGTATTTTAAGTTGGTTGTTTTTTTCTATTTGTTTTATTTCTTTTAGGTGTCTATTTATATACCCTTCATATTTTATATCAGACTCTACGTCGTACATAATGTCTTTTTCTAGCCATTTGGGTATGGTCGTTTCTTTTTGTGTTGTGTTTTTTAGTATGTCAAAAATAGACACGGACGGTCTTTTTAAAATGGTTTTAGCAGGCGTTTTTTGTGAGATGTCTTCTTTGTTTTTTAGCGTGCTTTTATCAATAGATGTGTCGAGTTTTTTTTCTATCGCGGTTTTCAGGCTTGTTATGTTTTTAAAAAGCTGAAGGCTTTCTTTTGTTAGTAGTTTGTGTTTTTTTGAACATAAAAACAACCTTTCAAAGGTATTAGAATATCGCAACAGTAGCCTGTGTTCTGCTCTTGATGTAAACATTCTGTATGGCTCAAGGGTGTCTTTTGTTATTAAATCGTCAATCATAACACCGATATAGGAAGAGCTCCTTGATAAAACAAGGGCTGGAAGATGCTTCTTTTTGTTCGCTGCGTTAACACCGCATATTAAACCCTGCGCTGCGGCCTCTTCGTAGCCAGAGGTGCCGTTCATTTGCCCTGCAAAAAACAAACCGGAAACATCTTTTGTTTCAAGCGATGCTTTTAACTGCGATGGCGGAAAAAAATCATATTCAATTGCATAACCAGGTCTTAATAGTTCAACCTCTTTTAAGCTTGGTATTGTTTTTAATGCAGCGACCTGTGCTTCTTCTGGCAGGCTTGTTGAAAACCCGTTAATGTATATTTGGTCAGAGTTTTTCCACTCAGGTTCAAGGTGTATTAGATGAGAAGGTCTGTTTTCAAATTTAAAAACCTTGTCTTCTATTGAAGGGCAATATCTGGGGCCGATGCCACCAATGTCTCCAGAAAACATTGGAGAAAGGTTTAGGTTTTTTTTTATTATGCTGTGTGTTTCTTCGTTCGTGTTAATTGTATGACAGGGGTCATTCGGCGGGTTAAAAGCCTTTGTTGAATAAGAAAAAGGCATAGGGTTTTTGTCGCCAAAAGATTTGGTTGTTTTTGTCCAGAGAATACTGTTTTTTAAAGCTCTTGGGGGTGTTCCTGTTTTTAGCCTTCCAGTTCTAAATCCATAAGAAGACAAAGATTCGGTTAGTCCCTCTGATCGTTCTTC